>MDTE01065649.1_pt1 | contig 10016 bp, 11 predicted proteins | sample 811231 | NCBI WGS metagenome assembly MDTE01 (sample SAMN05326651, study PRJNA326480) | marine metagenome | isolation source: seawater | place: Indian Ocean: Red Sea | collected 2010 | reverse complement strand
TTTATATTCAAATTCATTAATTTTATCTAATTTTTTTGAATGTTTTAATGAAGTTTTTTTTCTGTTTAATGATCTCTTAAATTTATTAAAATATCTTAAAAACAATATGTATGAGTAAAACTTCTCACCAAAAAGTTTTAAAGAAACTTGCTCTAATACTTTTACAAAGTATTTTTTTGATGGTTTCATTTTTAGAATTTAAATTTACTAATTATATTTTGAATAACTTTTCATTTCGATAATATTTGAATTCATCGACATATTTATACTTAATTTAATTTTTGATCTTTTATCATTTGTAAAATAAACTCTTCTAGCTAAAAGAATAAATTTCTTATCGAATTTTTTTAACTTTTCATGCAGCCTAATTTTATCTTCTATATTCCATAAGCTATTATTTACTGCTTTTAATTTTTTATAATAGATATTAACTTTCTTGTTTACTTTAACTTTTTTTTTAATTTTTAGCAGAATATTATATTCTTTTTTTATATGAAAAATTTTAGATTTGTCTTTAATTTTTTTTAACTTAATCTCTAAAATAGAAATTTTATCAAGTAATTCTCCTAAAGATATTTCAGTAAATATTTTTTTTGGCATAATTATCAATATAATATATTACTCTTTAAATGAATATTTTTATTTATCAACATTTAGGTATCGGTGATATAATTTCAAATAATGGTCTTGTAAGATATTTAATAGAAATAAATTCAAAAATAAAATTCTTTTATATCTTTTGTAAAAAGATGCATGTTAAATCAGCTAAATTTATGTACCGAGATATTAAAAATATAAGAATAGTTTCTATCTCTAACGATCCAAAATTTGAAAAAAAGGAAGTCTATAATTATTTAAAAAAGCAGAAAGCTAATTTTGAATTAATACAAATAGGACATGATTTTTATCATGCTACAAATAAATTAAACCCTGAATTTAAAAAAAATCCTTGGCATTGTACTGTTAATTTCTATAAACAATTTGGTTTACCATATAGTTATAGATTCAAAAAAACATTCTGGAAAAGAAATTATAAAAGTGAAAAAAAACTTTACAAAAAATTAGTCGGAAAAAATAAAAAATATATATTTATCCACGATGATTTAAAAAGAGGCCTAATTATTAATACAAAAAAATTCGTTAAAAAATATAAAATTATTAAAAATGATGATAAAAATTTTATTTTTGATTATGGATTAATATTAGAAAATGCTAAAGAGTTACACTTGATAGAAAGTTCCTTTAGACAGATGACGGAAACATTAAATTTAAAAACAAAAAAACTCTTTTTATATAAAGATAATAGGGCAGACTACTCAATGAGTTTATACAATAATAAATTAAAACAGTGGGTTGGTACATCAAAAAAATGGAAAGAAATATTTTTAAATAAAAAAGAAACAGATTTTTTTCATAAATTCTTTAAAAAACAATAATTCTTTATTTATAACTCAAATTAGAATTTTATTTTAACTAAATGTAATACGATTGATTGGATATAAAGCTTGATTTATAGTAAACATAAATACTTATGAAAATAAAAAACTGTAGATGCTGTAAAAGCAGTAATTTAAAATTCACATTTAGTTTAGGGAATCAATATCTGACAGGAATTTTTCCAAAAAATAAACAACATAAAATATCTAAGGGTTCACTGGCTCTTGTTTTATGTGAAAATTGTAAACTTCTACAATTACAAAATTCTTTTAATAATTTTGAAATGTATGGTGAAAACTATGGATATATGTCTTCTTTAAATAAGTCTATGTTTACACATTTAAAATATAAAGTTGAAAAGTTAAAAAAAAGATTATCTTTAAAATCTAATGATACAATAATTGATATAGGTAGTAATGATGGAACTTTTTTATCTTTTTTTCCAAAAAATTTAAATTTAATTGGAGTAGACCCTACAATTAGTAAATTTTCTAAGTTTTACAGAAAAGATATTGTCAAGATTCCAGAATTCTTTTCAGGCGATATTTTACAAAAAAAAATTAAAAAAAAAGCAAAATTAATTACATCTATAGCTATGTTTTATGACTTAGAGGATCCAGTAAATTTTGCTAGAGATATACATGAGTTACTTGATGATGATGGAATATGGCACCTAGAACTAAGTTATATGCCATCAATGATAAAAAATATTTCTTATGACACTATTTGTCATGAACATTTAGAATACTATTCTCTTACTTCAATTAAATATATTTTAGATAAAGCGGATTTGAAAATCATAGACATAGAATTTAATGATATTAATGGAGGCAGTTTTGCACTTTCAGTTGCAAAAAAAAAATCATCTTATTTAGAAGACAAAAAGATTGTTAATTGGCTTTTATCAAAAGAAAACACCTTAAAAGTAAATGAATTTAAGTCATTTATTAACTTTTTTAAAAAATGTGAGGAGCAAAAAAAAATATTAGTTGATTTATTAAAAAATTTAAAAGATATGAAAAAAAAAAGTTTATGGGTATGGCGCTTCCACAAAAGGAAATGTAATTTTACAATTTTGCAACATAAACTCAAATTTAATAAGATATATAGGTGAAGTTAACAAGTACAAATATAATAAATTTACACCTGGAAGTAATATAAAAATAATTTCTGAAAAAAATTTGAGAAATTTGAAACCAGATTATTTGTTAGTATTACCATGGCATTTTAAAAATTTTATACTAAATAAAGAGAAAAAATATCTTAACCAAGGAGTTAAATTTATTTTCCCCTTACCTGACATTGAAATAATTTAATTAAATCGATATAATTTATTTGATTGCTTCTTCTATCTTGATATTACCAAAAGAAGATTTGGTATTTGCATATTTATTTGATAAATGTTGAATTTCGCAAACTTTATCTATTCTGTTGTTTTTAATGCTATATAAAACCACCATACGATTATGAAGACCTTTTGGAACATTGATGAAAGTTAAACCAATATTTGCTTTTGCCATTAAATCCAAATTAATCATTCTACTATCTAAATAATTAATGTCGTAAGCACCGTGACCACAATCTGGATTGCTAGAAGGACTGTTTAAATGTTCATTCATTAAATCTCTATCGTATAAATACATCGCTTGATAGGGGTATTTATGATTTACAAAGTAGTAGTTATCATTGACTTTAATCTTTGGTAAATTTTTTATAAAATTCTTTTTTAAAAAATCAATTGCATAAATATTTTTATCCTTGTCATTAATCTCTGTTCTTACAAAACCTGGTATTAAGTTTAATTTTTTTAATACCTCTCTACTATTTAACCAATAATTAAAATTATTTTTATTTAGAAGAATATCATCTTCTAAATGTGCAAAATGAGTTATATCAGTTCTAGATATAAATAATTTTCTCATAAAATTAATATGATACCATGGTAACAATCTGTTATTAATTGGTTCTTGAATTATATTAATTTTTAAACTTTTCCTTAAAGCCTCAGATAATTCTAATTCATTCTCTGAGAAAACTTTATTAGTGAATATGTAAATTTCATTTTGATTTGAGATTTCATATAATCCTTTACAAACTTTAGTTAAATTTATAATTTTTTCTTTGTCATAAAAAAAGGTTATTGTTGCTGCAACTTTTATATTATTTATTATTTTTAAATAAGGATTAAAATCTTTATGATTTAAGTTTTGAAATTGATAATCTTTTTGAAATAATTTTAGAATTATTAAATCTTTAATATTTTCTTCTCTTTTACCAATAGATCTTAATATTTTTCTTATAATAATAAGTAATTTTATAAACATAAATTTTTAAATATTTATATATCAAATTTGATATTTTAAATTTAAAAATTTTTACATTTAGATTAAAAAAAGTATATATATATAAAATTAACTAAATATGATTGATAATTTTGATGATTTAACGGTTATTATATTAACTTATAAAACTAAATTAAATATTTTAGAAAAATGTATTTCTTCAATAGATCCTACCATTAAAGTCTTAATTATTGAAAATTCCAAATTTTTTTTAAATAGAGAATACATTTTAAAAAAATATAAAAATGCCTCAATCTTTTGCACAGAATCTAATTTGGGATATGGAAATGGAAACAATTATGGTATCAATAAAGTTCATACTAATTATGTTCTTATTCTAAATCCAGATACTGAATGTGCACCAAATTACTTTGAAAATATAAAACTTTATATCAATAACAAATTAAATTTTTCAATAATTGGATCTCAATATACTGAAGATAATTCGTTTGCACCCGCTGGTTTTTTTGATGAAACAAAAAAATTGAAAGATGCTGAATTTAATAAAGATACAAGTTTATATAAGGTAGATTGGGTAGTAGGTTGCGCACTACTACTTAATCTCAAAAGCTTTGAAAATAAGAATATTTTCGATGAAAATTTCTTTCTTTTTTTTGAAGAATTTGATTTATGTAAAAATCTTAAACAAAAAGGAAAACTCGTTTATTCTTCTGAAAAACTTTTGATCAATCATTATGGATTTAAAAGCTCAACGGAAAATACTAAAGAAATTGATTTAATTAAATTAAGAAGTTGGCATTATATGTGGTCTTTTTTTTACTATCACAGAAAAAATAATGGTTATTTTTCAGCATTAAAAAATTCAATAGGTAAACTTTTGAGATCTTTTTTTAAAATGATTTTTTATTCATTAACGAACAAAACAAAAAATAAAATACTTTATAAGTATAGATTTTTAGGTGTTATAAATTCTATTTTAGGAAAAAAATCTTGGTTTAGAATTGACTAATATTTTTATTTTTTAAAATTTTTTTAAGCTTTGTCGTATTCATAGAAATATTTTTTGGAAAATAATATCGGCCACTAGCTTTTTTAATTTTAGGATTATATTTTTTCGCAAAATTGTAAATAGTCTGAACTTTGCCCCCTACATTTAATATACCTTTATATTTTATTAATTTTGGAAGTATTTTTGCTATATGTTTATGAAATATAAAATTTGTTTTTATGTCTTTAAATGCAATTTTATGATTAAAGGGTTCTTCACACATAATTAATCTTAATATTAAAGAATTATCATATAGCATTACACTTGCTTCACCACCAAGTTTAGACCAAGCATATTTGTTAAAAGGTTTTATGGCATCATCCTCTGTGTAATTTCCTTTAATTCCTGGATATACGTATCCAGTAGAAAAATATATTAATTTTAGTTTAAACATCGAGCAGGCGATTACAACATTTGATGTACCAATTATATTAAGTTTAATACTTTTTCTAATATTTTTATCATGGATTGACATTGGCCTTGAAAGTCCAGCAGCATGGATAAAATATTTTGGTTTTGTTTTTTTTATATACCTAATTATTGAATTTAATTTTAGTATGTTTAATTCTTTTTTTGAAGGATACAAAATTTTGTAACTACTTTTTATATCTTTAAAAATTTTACCAAACCTTCCTGATCCGCCTGCGAATATTATTTTTGAATTCATTTTTTTTTATTTATATATTGATTTAAACTCAAATTTTTTTTATCTTTTTTTGATAAAATAGGTTTTTTTACAGGCCATTTAATATTTAATTTTTTATCATTGTACAAAATCCCTAATTCACTTTGTTTATTTCGATAATTTGTACAATTATAAACTACATAATTTTCTTTATCTAAAGAACAAAAACCATGAGCAAAACCTGGTGGAATATAAATAGATTTACAATTTTTTTCACTCAAAATTGTAGAAAAGTATTTACCAAAAGTTTTTGAATTTTTTCTTAAATCTACTGCAACATCAAAAATTTTTCCTTTTATAACGGTTACAAACTTTCCTTGTTGAAATTTAGATTGAAGATGAAGACCTCTTATTACATTTTTTTTTGAGAAAGACATTACATAAAATGGAAATTTTTTTTTCAATTTTTTCTCTAGAAGTAACTCTTTGAAGTAGCCTCTTTTGTCTGTGAAGGATAAATTTTGGATTACTAGCAGACCTTCAAATTTAGTTTTTTTTATCATTAAATAAGTTTTTTGAGATAAGAAGAGTACTCACAATTTCCATAAAATCTAATTGACTCTTTAATTTTTTTTTTATTTATCCACCCGTTCAAAAGAGCAATTTCTTCTAGACAGGCTATTTTAAAACCTTGTCTATTTTCTATTGCTGATACAAAAGTACTTGTTTTATAAAAGTCCTCTAAAGATCCAGTATCAAGCCAAGCCCCACCTCTACCTATATAATCAGCACTTAATTTATTTAGTTTTTTATATTTCTTAAGTAAATCAGTTATTTCAAGTTCGTTTCTTGCTGATGGTTTAAGTTGTTTCGCGAATTTGATAACTTTATTATCAAAAAAATATAAACCTGTAATAGCTAGATCAGAAATGAATTTTTTTGGCTTTTCTATAATAGAAATGATTTTATTTTTTTTTATTTTTGCAACTCCATATTTTTCAGGATTTGAAACTCTATGAAGTAAAACTTTTGCTCCAGAATTTATTTTTGTACATTCTATTAGTTTTTTTGATAGATTCTGACCATAAAAAAAATTGTCACCTAAAATTAAAGCAACTTTATTTTTTCCGATAAATTTTTCTCCCAAAATGAATGCATCCGGCAACCCTTTCGGTTTAGACTGTTCTACATAGTTTAATTTTATTCCTAATCTTTTTCCATCAGGTAAAATTTTTTTATATTGATTTAATTGGCCTCTGTTAACAACAATCAAAATATCTTTTATTTTTGCTAGCATCAAAATTGAAAGTGGATAAAAAATTAATGGCTTATCGTATATGGGTAGAAGCTGTTTATTTACTGCTTTTGTTAAAGGACTCATTCTAGTTCCCATTCCTCCAGAAAGTATAATTCCTTTTTTAATCATTTATTTTCCTAATCTTTTAATAATATCTTTTTTTGAAAAATTTAAATAATATTTTTTATTTGATTGGTACCATTCAAAAGTTTTAAGTATTCCATCATTTAATTTTGTATTAGTTTTCCAATTTAGACTTTTTTTAAGTTTGTTGCTATTTATAGCATATCTAAGATCGTGACCAGGTCTATCACTAACATATTTAATTTTTACTTTTTTGCCAATTTTTATTTTTTTTTTCACAATTTTTAAAAGTTTTTTAATTAATGAAATATTATTTATATTAACATTTGAACCAATATTATAAAAACTTCCTAATTTACCTCTCTTATAAATTTTTTCTAACGCGTTACAGTGATCTTCAACATAAATCCACTCTCTAGAGTTCAAACCTTTACCATAAATTGGAATTTCTTTGTTATTTAATATATTATAAATCACTTTAGGAATTAGTTTTTCTGGATGTTGTTTTGGGCCATAATTATTTGAACAATTAGTTACTATAGCTGGCAATTTAAATGTTCTTATGTATGAATTCACTAAGTGATCAGACGAAGCTTTGCTAGCTGCATAAGGCGAGCTTGGGTTATATGCATCAGTCTCTTTTGATCTACCCTTTAAAACATCACCATAAACTTCATCTGTTGAGATGTGTATGAGTTTCAATTTTTTATTTTTTTTTACAAATACTCTCAAAATTTCTAATAAATTAAATAAACCATTTATGTTACTGTAAATAAATGGAGACGGATCATCAATAGATCTATCAACATGTGTTTCTGCAGCTAAATTAAATATTCCCAGCGGCTTATATTTATTAATTATTTTTTTTAATTTATTTTTGTTTAATAAATCACATTTTATAAACTTATAGTTTTTATTTTTTAAGTATTCTTTAGTATTATAAAAGTTTGAAGAATAACTAACCTTATCTAGGTTAATTACATAATATTTTTTTTTTAAAAGTGTTTTGATTAAGTTGCTACCTATAAAACCTAAACCACCTGTAACTATTATTCTATGCATTTTTTTTAATTATCTTAAATGACATTACTAGTATAGAAAATTTTGTTCTAAGTTTGTCAAAAAATTTCAATTTTTAATGTCCAGGAAATTCAATTAAATTTTCAACCTTATAGCCACTTTTTAGAAGTTTGTCACAACCACCAAGATCAAAAAGGTTAATAACAAAAACAAATAAAGCTACTGTTCCATTGGCCATTTTAATAATTTTAGCAGCGGCTTCTGCAGTTCCTCCTGTTGCTATTAAATCATCTATTATAATAACTCTGTCATCCTTATTAATAGAATCTTTATGCATTTCTATTGTTGCCGTTCCATATTCTAATTCAAAATCTACAGAATATCTATCAGCTGGTAATTTATTTTTTTTTCTTAACAATATAAATGGTTTTTTTAATAAGTATGAAACAGCTGAGGCAAAAACGAAACCACGCGATTCTATTGCAGCAATTTTGTCAAATTCATAATTTTTTAATATTTTGACTATTTGATTTATAGTTTCTGAGAAAGCTTTTTCATTTTTGATAAGAGTAGTTATATCTCTAAAAAGGATTCCTTTTTTTGGGTAGTCGGGAATAGATCTTATATAATCTTTCAAATTCATTAATAATTAGGTTATATATTAAATTATATATATGACAAAAAATAAATTAGCAATTATTGGAGGCAGTGGATTATATGATGTTGAGGATTTTAAAAAAAGAGAATTTCTTGATCTCTCAACCTCTTGGGGCAACCCATCTGATAAAATTTTAAAAACAATTTATAGTAATAAAGAAGTATATTTTTTGCCTAGACATGGTAAGGGACATTTCATATCTCCTTCAAAAATAAATTTTAGAGCAAATATTGATGCGCTTAAACAATTAGGTGTAACTGATATTGTATCTGTATCCGCCGTAGGATCTTTGAAAGAAGATTTACCCCCGGGTAAATTTGTTATTGTAGATCAATTTATTGATAGAACTTTTGCAAGAAATAAAACATTTTTTGATGATGAAATTGTAGCTCATGTATCAATGGCACATCCTACTTCAAATGGATTAATGAATGCTTGTGAAGATGCAATAAAAAAAGAACAAATAGAATATCAGAGAGGTGGCACTTATGTAGTAATGGAGGGGCCACAATTTTCAACTCTAGCAGAATCAAAACTCTATAGATCTTGGAAAGCTGATGTTATTGGTATGACAAATATGCCTGAAGCTAAATTAGCTCGAGAGGCTGAAATTAGATATGCATCAGTTTCTATGGTAACTGATTATGACTGCTGGCATCCTGATCATGCAAATGTAGATGTTCAACAAGTTATAAAAGTTCTTTTGAGAAATGCTAAAAAAGCTAAAAATATGATAAAAAATTTAATCGAAAATTTTGAGAAACATATTGATCCTAAAGATCCAACAAATAATTGTTTAGATATTGCAATTATAACAGCTCCAGAAAAAAGAACTCAAAAAACAAAAGATAAACTTAAGAACGTTGCAGGTAGAGTTTTAAATAAATGAGAATAAAAGGTAAAGAATATCGAACAATATGGTTTGAAAATAATATTGTAAAAATTATTGATCAAACAAAACTTCCACATCAATTCATTATAAAAGAATTAAAAACAGTTAAAGACTCAATTAACGCAATTAAAACAATGGAAGTTAGAGGGGCTCCCCTAATAGGAGCAACAGCTGCTTATGGATTAGTGTTAGCTATTATAGAAAATATCGATCAATCTTTTTTAAATAAATCTGCTGAAGATTTAATTAATTCAAGACCAACTGCAATAAATCTTAAATGGGCTGTAGATCGGATGATGGATAAGTTATCTAGAGTAAACAGCGATCAAATTTTGAAAATTGCATTGAATGAGGCAAATGAAATATGTGAAGAAGATATAAAGTTTTGTAAAAATATTGGTCTAAATGGTTTAAAAATAATTGAGGAAATTTATAATAAAAAAAAAAGTACAGTTAATATTTTAACTCATTGTAATGCAGGATGGCTTGCAACAATTGATTGGGGAACAGCCACATCACCAATTTATCAAGCGCATAAAAAGGGAATTCCAGTACATGTTTGGGCAGATGAAACAAGGCCAAGAAATCAGGGTGCCAATCTCACTTCTTATGAATTAAATGAGGAGGGTATTAAAAATACTATTATTGCAGA
>MDTE01054661.1_pt1 | contig 10016 bp, 3 predicted proteins | sample 811231 | NCBI WGS metagenome assembly MDTE01 (sample SAMN05326651, study PRJNA326480) | marine metagenome | isolation source: seawater | place: Indian Ocean: Red Sea | collected 2010 | reverse complement strand
CATCTTCGTATAGACGAATGTCCTCGCTGAAGATTGAATCTCTATTTTCATCTAAAGCCTGTTTTATTGTGGTGTTTTCAGGAATATCGATAATACCGATGACAAGGGGTGACCGAGATAATCCTGTTTCGAGGGCTATGATGCTTGGATGTTGGCTTAATTGTCTTTGGAAATTAGAAAAGTCTTCAGCATCCTCAATGCTATCTTCTTCGAGGTCAATGACAACCCATGTGATAGCACTCGATGCTAATACATACTTCGATTGTAACGTTTCAAGTTCAGAAATCGTTGGGTCGTCTTCAGGAAGAAATTGGTCGATATCTAATGTTTGCGAGCCCATTGGTGCACTCAATGCCAGTAAAAGCAAACCAATCAGTAAGCATGGCCAAACCCAAATCAAATGGGTTGATTTGGACTTGTATGGATTTTGTTCACTGATACTTTTTCTTTGTTCAATGTAAAAATTTTCAAGCACGTAACGTGTTACTATCCAATCAAGAATGATGCCAACCATCATGACCAAAGCAAGACTTCTTTGCGCCTTTATTTGTGAAAATAACGCCAATGAAATAGCAGCCACCGTAGTGAGCATGGCAAGTAATAGCATGTTTCTGACCTCATTTTTCTCTCGACCAGATCTTGAATACCAAAACGCACCATCAACAGCGACGGCGAAGATAATTGGGATTGCAACTCCATCGATAACAGAAAAGTTGTATCCCATTGCAGACATAAACCCAAATTCAGCACCAATCACCAGTAATGCACTCAATGTCGTGATGCTTGCTACCTTCCAGTTTTTCAACCCGATGAGTAAAAGAGTCAACACCAGTAATGCTGATGGTATGATGAGATTGGAGAGATCATTTTGAGCAATATCGATGGCTTTGGCAAACAAACCTTCGATTCCTACCGCTTCAAAAGTATAATTCGTTTCAAGTGAGGTTGTAATTGCCCATTCATCGAGTAAACGAAAGTTTGCGGATTTACTTTCATCTGAATCAAGCCAAAGTATCCATATCATTTCGTTAGCATCTGGTGCTTGAGTTGCTGATGAGCCAGCAAAACTTGGGCATGCAATACCCAAATTCGAACCTCTTGGAAGGAGAATCATCGATATTTCAAAAGCATTTTTTTCTTCTTTTGTAGCGTTTTCATGGCACCATCCTTCCTTTGATGTATTTTCGAAAACATCAGCCCATTTATCCGCATCCATAAGGCTACTATTTCTTGAGCCAAAGGCATCCTCCCATGCTTGAATTGGTGTTTGAAATTTTGATATTGAAAGATTTGAGTTATGCATTGAATCAAAAAATCTATCTTGAATTTCCATTAATTCTTGAACCCTTGATAGATCATTGGTCAATCTTTCACCATCATCATGAGATACTCGCAGCATGAGTGCCGATTGGAAGTTATCACCTTTTGACTGGGAATCGATTCTCTGCGCTACTTCATCATCAAAGATGATATCAGTATTTAATTCAGGGCTAAATGGGAAGATGAGAAGACATGCGCTGCCAATCACTAACACAAGAGAAAGAATCAACGCACGAGGCTCATATCGCACATAGGGCTCTCATCTGGTATCAGACATCATCTTTTCACTCATTTTGCTGGAAAAGAGCAATTATTGCCACTTTTCCCAATTACCGGTTTGGGTATTTTTCCACCACCACTGGCCTGAGTTACTTGGATGCTCTACGACCTCATATCCGTCTCGCATTTGACCAACAGTGCCCTGAGGAGGGCGTTGATTATTTTGAGCGTAATCCGGCACGGGGGTTGAATTAAATTCATTAAACGACGGATTTGGATTTGCATATCCATCATCGAACATATCGTCGTAAGGGTCGATGAAATCTCCATCGCCTCCTTTACCGCGTCTAATGAACATCAAGGCAAGAAGAATAGCGATGAATAGTCCAATGCCTGCAATAATCACGGTGCTGTTTTCCTCGATGAGGCTCTGCGTATTTTGAGCAATAGAATCAGCATCATCTGATTTTTCGTCATTCTCATTTGATGGATCACAGCCATCAGGGATGCCATCTTGGTCGGTATCTACAGTATCATCGAAACCAGGGCAAACATCATCAATATCCCTTACTTGGTCACCATCGGAATCAACAAAAGAATCACATCCATCGATAATTCCATCTTTGTCCAAATCAATCGAATCATCATACCCTGGGCACTGGTCTAATTCATCAGGAACGCCATCGTTATCTGAGTCAGCATCAGGCTCTTCGGTGTTGAGTATACCATCTCCATCAATATCAGCCACCAAGTTTCCTCCTTGTTTGATATCAACGATTTCATCCTCAACTGTGAAAGTGAATTCTAATGGATGATATTGTCCGCCAGAGATTCTTACGATGAAGGTACCATTTGGAATAATGAAATGGGCTTGCCCGTTTTCATCAGAAATGAATGAATAAAGAATATTTTCTGAACGTGAGACAAGAACCGATAAGTCATCAACAGGGACATCAGACTTTGCATCAGTGATTGAAATGAGCAGTGAATCACCTTGTTTTGGATTTGCGGGGTTGAATTCCACATCAAGGTCTTGTAGTTCTGAAGGCCCATCATTTGCAACTGATTTCTTTCCACCAAGTCCAGCTACCATTTCAGCCTCATCTCCGGTTCCAACTTGAGCGATGGCGATAACCGTGTAATCATCTTGTGGAGATGATAGGAACGGAAGTTCCAAATCCGCAGACGACCCTTGCCCCCATGCAATAGAACTGAGTTTACTGGCAAGGTTGTTGAATACCGAAAACAGAGCATCTTGAGAGCTCAAATCAGTTTCATCTGAGCATCGTGATTCATATCCATCCTCAATGTAGTATTCATTCGGGTCAAAAGTGAAATCGAGTTGAAGTTCAACACCTCCAGTCGTTTGAATCGTATAATCGCCAGATTCGGTATTTTCTAGATTGAATTTGGCAGAGAGCACGTCTGGGTTCCATTCCTCTGAATTCCAATCTATGACTGGATTGATAACTTGGTCGTTTTCATCAGTGAGTTGAATGCCATTTGAAGAGAAAAAGGACATATCATTTTCAGCAAATTGACCTGCTTCCACACGCCAATCGATAGCAATGTTATAATCCGGACCGCTTGAATCCCAGTTCTCTTCTTGCCAGACATCGAGATTTTCACAAATTCGTTCTATGCGTTGTTCATCTTTTATCCAACCAATTTCTTCTCTGGCTTCTCCATATCCAAATTCAGTGAACGAAGAGAAATCGATTGATGCGAGGTCAAAACCTTGTTCAGGGGCAGCAATAGCCAGGATTCGAGATGCTGTTAATTCATCAGATAAGGCGATATTTGCAATACTTCCCGGACCTAATTCTCCTTCGATGGATAAATCATCTGGATCATTGAGAACCAGGCCAATTGAGACAGCGACTGGGAAATTTATGCTTTCTCCTTCATAGTCTTCTTCATATTCATCCGCTTCTTCGTCCTCTTGGTCACCATCATCCATCATTGTAAGCGTAACACCAATGAGTGATAGTGGAGCCTTGAGTCGTACTTCTTCAGTACGCATGTTATCTCCATCTGCAAAAATGATTGGCTCTTCCCGTTCTTCATCACTCATCATTTCATCCCAATCAATATCAGGGAATGGTACAGAGAAATCAAGTGGAATAATCTGATAATCCAATTGATACTTCTCTTGGTTTGAGAATTCAAGCATTGGTGCTTCAAAGGTGATTGGCATTAATCCAGATGGTGATGGTTCAGCTGAGTACACCGGAAGCCCTGCAAATTGTGTAACCTCTTCCAAACCTCCACTCAATGCGAGGGTATGTTCAGTGGCGAAATTGAGGTTCAAGCCAAGGCCTGTTACTATTTTGCCACTTGGTAATGTTGCTTTTGTTTGGACCAAGGAAGCATAAACGCCGGGAAGAGTTGGCGTAATGGTCTGTGTAACCTGACCTTGGGCATCGGTCGTGAATACTTCTTGATCGATCACTTCCAGAGGGCCTTCGGTGAAAATAGAGTCAATGATGGTCGGATTTGGTGTTGTTTCCATCCACTCATCGAGGTAGCAACTTCCACCTTTTGAGATATATGATGTATAGTAATCTCCTTCTTCCTCATAAAAGCCAGATTCATCCCATTCCTCAGAGGTTGACTTCTTGTAAGTCAAATCATATGACACATCAAGATAAGAGTCGGAAAATTGAAACTCTATGTGGATTGGATATTCATCACTATTTGATTGACTGTTAAAATCGTGACCGAAATTCACGTTTGTATAATCCCCACGATCTTCTTCAGGAATTGCGATGTATTCTGAATTTCCATCACCCCAATCGACAAAAATTTGTTGGATAACGCCCTCATTTGGAGCATCGGAGCCTTCCAAATAGAACGGTTCTAAATTAGCATCGAATGATACATCTTGTTCATTCCAAGTGTAGCCAGTGATTGAGGTGCATTTTGGTGTTCCAGGCAATGGATAAGACTGAATGGACGAAAATTCAAGGCCTTCGTTTGTAGTACCGGTTGTGATGATATCGACGATTCCATTTGCACCATTAAAGACATCAGAGTTTAACGACCATTGGTTATTCGCTCCTTCCGCCTCAATTTGATCAATTTCAGCTTTTTGTGGATGGTCTCGATCCCATGGCATGATTTCTACACTGACATCGCCATTTAGGTCGCTACCCGTATAGGTTCCCGTAAACATGTCATTTTCATCAACACCAATGACCACTCTTCCTTTTGGTTCAAATCTTTGTTCAAAATCAGCGAGTTGAGGGGAGATTCGAACCACTGCGACATCGGTCTGTGCACCGCTTACTGGGCCGAATGCATCATAAGTTTGAGCATTAATATCAAAAGCAGAATTGACTGAAATAGTCTCGTCTTGGTCGACTAAAATGCCGATTGCTGAAACGATAAATCGCTCATCGAGGCTCCCTTCGTATAGATTTGCTTCAAGCATACCAGGTAGAAGGTGTTCCATCGAAAAGGACGCTGATTCGATATCATCATACCATGATTTGAACTGTTGTCCTGCAAATGGTTGCGCAAATCGCCATTCACCCTCATCGATATAGGGTGTCGTAATTCTTCCTTCGTAGTTATGTGGTGAATCATCACTCTGGGCAAGGTTGGCTGATACTTTTTCTCCATTTGGGCCATTCATATTGATGGTAAACGAAGAGGGGTAATTTTCCGAATCTCCACCATACATATCAAGTCTCAAACCTAAATCAAGAACGTGCTTGTCATGCATGAATGAGCGAATTGGGTGCAAACCATCAAAGATAATGTAATCAGATTCTTCATCATAATTATTCCAATAAAAGTTTCCATCTTCTCTGGTGGCATTGCTCATCCAATCGCCAAAGTGCATCAATACTTCAGCCGTTTCTGGCCAAATAGGGTGTTCGGCGGTATCAATGAGTATATCCATCAAATTTTCAGGCATATCATTGAAATCAGAAAATGCATCATTTACATAAGGAGCATCTTGAGACATTTTTGCAGACCATGTTTTCCCTTCAGGTGTATCGAGTAATACTTCATACTCCCATGTGATCTCTTCAGGAATCTCATCCCCATCTTGGTCAGTAGTAATTGGTTCTCCCATCTCAGCCCATCGAATAATGAGTTTTTGGAATGGCGTCATAGTCTCGTAATCCTCTTCAAACATCGGCTCAACCCATGCCTCCAAAGCATTGGCGATAGCCTCTGGATGGTCAGAAATCGAGAGAAGCGCTATATTTTTCATCAACGTTTGAACTGATTGAAAAATCATGGTTCCATTTGCTAAATTATCAAGCGAGGTTCGGATGTTATTCCATTCATTACTACCTACTAACGCGTTGTAAGCTCCTTCAAAATCACCCGTACCTTCGAAGCGTGTGAAGTTTTGAATTGGGTCAAAAGCTTGCATATATTCGACAACGTCATCGAACTCATCTAATGCACGAGGAATCGGAAATTGATCACCATAGAGCAAGAATCCACTCACCATTGTCATCGCAGCGTCCACATCATTGGACTCAAGAAAATCCATCAACGCTTCTAAGAAATTTGCACCAGCGGTAAGTTCGTACTTCGTCTTGCCTGCATCGATCATGTTATTCCACAATTGTTGGGATTGACCAGTTCCTTGTTTTTTTGTGGCATCTTCAACAAACTGTGACCAACTTCCTCCAGACAAACCCGCAGTCTCCAAGTCATCAAACAATTTTTGAATATCCATCAATGGATTTGCAGTATCCCAAGCATCGTCGATAGCGATGAGTACTTTCTCAAATTCATCCACCAAAATTTCTGTAATTTGGTCGGGGTTATCAACGGCTTTTATCGCACCATCTTGTGCGATAAATTGAGCCGCAAAAACGCCCCCTAAGGAGGTAAGTGGAACGGTGTAGGCTCCTTTCCAAACAGCGGTATCAGCATCAGATTCATGTGAACCCACTTCAGATAATACGACTTTGTCGACAATAATTCCAGTTCCAAGCGTCCCACCACCGTTGAGAATTAATTCCAACGGGTCGATTGTAGGATATCGCAAAATGTCAGCCGTAACCAAAGTATCACTGGTGTGCCCTCGGGTCCATGCCGTTATTTCCACGACATCCCCAACGGTTGCGAACTTGGTATCGACAAAGCCATCAATACTGAGGAAATGGTTGTCCTGCGTGACATCACGAGCATTTGGTGCGTCAGCAGCATGAGTCAACATAGGTTGAACCGCAAGTAGAACCATCAACACAGCCATAAACAGAGGTCTTGCCTTCATGCCCTCCGCTCTGCCTACTCACACAATAAGGTTCCTAGTGGTTGATAAGAGGTTTTTTTCTTGTTGTCATTCAGGCAAATATATCGAGAATTGCTGACGTCCGTAAGAATCGATAAGCGAACCACAAGCACCTTCTGTTGATTGAATTTCGCTCCATAATCCATCTTTTGGAGAAATCGTGCCATATGGCAAGTTCAACGCCTTGAGCCACAATCCTAATGGTTCAATTTGCCGGACTCCCGTTCCTTCAACTTGCCAGGTTTGCTGTTGTTGGATGTTTAATCCCTCGGGACAAATAAAATCAGAAGGCATCCCATTTTCTCTGATGTCTAAGACTGATGACATAAAATCAAGAGATTGGATAGGAATCCCTTCATTGGTATGAGGCTCATATTTTTGCCAAACTTGGTCGAGAGTAATTTTTGAGCGTTGCATATTCTTGATTTTATGTGTTGAAAGATTGATATCTGAAGGCGATTGAGATGAACAAGTAAATGCTTCAGGAAGACATCCACTTATTGTGAGATGGCCTTGGTTATCTTCAACGCCGATATAAGGCCCATTTCTCGTTTCTTTGAAGGCTTCATTCTCAATAAACGCAGCATCAAAACGCTGAAAATCCCCCCATATCGGAGGATAATGTTCTTGGTAAATCTCATAGATTTTTGATAATTCTCCAGCATCCCAATCAAACCTAAACCATTCTTTGTGAACAAATCCTTGCGAATCTTCTTCAGCAAGATAGGTAATATCAAGTTTAGCCTCTACTCGACCCCGTCGATCATTTTGATCGATTAAGTCTGAGATGTTTACAAATCCACTTATCTGAATGCCTTGAAGTGCATGCTCACAATTTTGACACGGTTCGGATTCAATATATTGGATATGCATATGAATGGATGATTTTGCTCCCTTATCGAATTCATGGAGACCGAGAGCATCCATGGAGGTTCGAGTTGAGAGAACTATTTCACCAGTAATTTCAGAAACATAAAATGCTTCTTCAGTTTCAAATTTTGAGGAAGAGGGTATCAAAAAAATGCTCGCTATGAGCACACCAGCAAGTACCACGGCTTCGACCATTTCCCATTTATGATGGGAAGCAAGTAGAGTCTTGTTTTTGGAATCATCCATGTCAGACAGATTCCTTTAGTCGATATCATGTAGAAATAAACAATGGGAGATTTCCTTCAAAACCTTGGTTAAGTAAACCTGAAGCATAATTTCAAAGACGCTTCACTCAAATGAATTGGCTGAGACCTTCTCATCCTCGTTGGCGGTCAATGCCACATCTTGAGTATATTGATTCGAGAGTAGATGGTTATTCTCAGCATGGGCATCCATGACAAATCTGGCAATATGTGCTGCAACGTTGACTTTTGTTGAGCGCTCAATACCTTCAAGACCAGGCGATGAATTAACTTCCAAAACCAAGGGACCGTGATGACTTTCAAGTAAATCCACTCCCGCAATGTTTAGCCCCATCACTTTCGCCGCTTCTAGTGCAACTCTTCGAAAATCGTCGTCAATTTCCACAGGCTCAACGGTACCATTTAGGTGGAAATTTGAGCGAAATTCTCTACCTCTTGCCCTTCTTCGCATCGATGCAACCACCTCGTCACCAACGACAAATGCCCGTATGTCTTTACCATGGCTTTCAGCAACATATTGCTGGACAAGTATTGATTTACCGGTCATGAGTAATCCCTGAATAAGGTTCTGCGCCTCATAGAGCGTATGCCTCAAGAAAACCCCATGTCCTTGGGTCCCTTGAGTGACTTTGATAATTACAGGAAAACCCCCTACTGCATCAATGGCATGCTGAATGTCTTGCACTTCACGAACATAAGCTGTTGCTGGAGTAGGTATGTTATGATTAACCATGAGTTGACCTGCATGTAATTTGTCTCGACTTTGCATGATGCCAATGCTGCTATTTGCAGTCCAGATGCCTAATTGCTCGATTTGTCTTAGTACAGCCACACCATGACTTGTGATCGAGTGGCCAATTCGTGGAATAACCGCGTTATAACCGAATGGAATGCCTTTGTGCAAAATATCACTTTTGTCATTTCCTACAAACAGTGAAAAACGCATTGGATCGATGACTGATACATCGATTTCGTGATTAATTGCTTCCTCAACAATACGCCGTGTACTGTAGAGTCGTGGTCCTCGCGATAGTACTGCAAGTTTGAGGCTCACGGAGTCAATTGGAAGTTTTTCCTTTTTGATTTCTTTGTTAAATACCCTGTTTAAGCGGTCAATTCAATAAGCGACTGTGTATCCGAATTTTATGGACGAAGATGAGCACTCTGATGAAATGGATGCAGAAGTGGATGATTCGCCAGTAGAACTAACCCTCGAGGAAAAAGAAACATTGCTAAAAAAATCAAGATGGAATGTCTTTTTGAGTTTAGGACTTGCGATTATTATGTTCATATTGTCGCTTGTTCCTATTTCCACAGGTTTAGTGGTAGACTCTTATTCTAAGGATTATGATACGGGGCAATTGTATGGGATTCCAATATCTGGAGCAGATTTTACCGATATTCCAACAGATGTTGTGTTAACTATTGAGCAATTACCAGTTTCTACAAAAAGCATCGATGTATTCTTGATTGAGGCAGAAAGTTGTGTAATTGAGTCAAATGGTATTATGCAAGAATATACAGATAAAGATGGAAACACCCTCTCTGATATACGTTTAGAGGTAATCGAGAATGGTCCAAGGCATCAATGGCAACATGCTGTTATCGATGCCCCCGTAATTGGACAGGAATATGTTTTATCGTTCGAAGTTGATCCGGGTATGTACTGTATGCAAATCATCACAGATGCGGAATTTAAGACTCCTAATAGCGTAAATGTTGATGTACAATTCAAATTTTATCCTTTTCAAATCATCGCGGGCGTTATTGCCATCATATCTCTTGGCCTCTCAATCTTTGCATTCATCGGTGCACAAAAGCATGGGCAGTGGGTAAGGGATGCTAAATTACCCACTGGAAAATCGGTGGAACAAGAAATACTTGATCAGACCTCTCAGGAGAGAATCTCAGCAGGACCCTCTGGTCCACCCTCCGGCCCATCTGGCCCCTCTGGTCCGCCCTCTGGCCCCTCTGGTCCGCCTGCTTCATCTGGTCCCTCTGGTCCGCCTGCTTCATCTGGTCCCTCTGGTCCGCCTTCCTCATCTGGCCCTGCCGGTCCTCCAGAACCCTCCGGTCCGCCT
>MDTE01025340.1_pt1 | contig 10016 bp, 7 predicted proteins | sample 811231 | NCBI WGS metagenome assembly MDTE01 (sample SAMN05326651, study PRJNA326480) | marine metagenome | isolation source: seawater | place: Indian Ocean: Red Sea | collected 2010 | reverse complement strand
GGTTGTGTGATGGCCATGGGGAGGCTCAACCGACCGGCATTGATGGTGTACGGAGGTACGATTCGGCCCGGAAAGTTGAACGGAGAAAAGCTGGACATTGTCTCCGCTTTCCAATGCTATGGTCAGTTTTTGGCTGGATCGATCGATGAATCTCAGCGTAAAGAGATTGTTCAGAAGTCGTGCCCGGGACCTGGAGCGTGCGGCGGCATGTACACGGCAAATACGATGGCGTCCGCTATCGAAGCACTCGGCATGTCGCTCCCGTACAGCGCGTCGATTCCGGCTGAGTACCCCGAAAAGCAGGAAGAATGCCTTCGCGCTGGTGACGCCATCCGTCTGTTGATCGAACGTGATTTGAAGCCTCGCGACATTATGACGCGAGACTCCTTCGAGAACGCTATGACTGTCGTCATGGCGGTAGGCGGTTCCACAAACGCTGTTTTGCATTTGATCGCCATCGCTCGTTCAGTTGAAATCGATCTCACCATTGATGACTTTCAACGCGTGAGCGACCGTGTCCCCTATCTGGCTGACTTGAAACCAAGTGGGCGTTACGTGCAAGAAGATTTGCATGCAGTCGGCGGGACGCCAGCGGTCATGAAATTCTTGCTGGAAGAAGGGTTTTTGATCGGAAATTGTATGACAGTCACTGGAAAAACATTGGCAGAAAACGTCGATGCTCTGCCAGGGTTAAAAGAAGATCAAGACATTCTTCATCCGGTAAGTCACCCGATTAAAAGCTCAGGCCATTTGCAGATTTTACGAGGTAACCTTGCGCCCGAAGGGGCTGTCGCCAAGATCACCGGAAAAGAAGGATTACAGTTTTCCGGTAGGGCGAACGTCTTTGATTCCGAAGAAGAAATGCTGGCCGCACTCGAGCGCAAAGAAATCCTTAAGGGAGACGTTGTCATTATTCGCTATGAAGGACCTAAAGGAGGACCCGGCATGCCTGAAATGCTCACACCCACATCCGCCATCATGGGAGCTGGATTGGGAAGTGACGTCGCACTGATGACGGATGGGCGTTTCTCAGGAGGTTCTCATGGATTCATCGTAGGCCACATCACACCCGAAGCACAGGTCGGAGGCCCTCTTGCCCTGGTCGAAACAGGTGACTCCATCACCATTGATGCCGAATCTAATCGTATCGACGTCGACCTGTCGGATGAACAGCTCGCGGAACGGCGCACGCGTTGGCAGGAACCAGCCTACAAGACGACACGAGGCACACTTTACAAGTACATCAAGAACGTCAAATCGGCTTCAGAAGGCTGTGTGACGGACGAGTAATTCATGAACCGCACACACCGACCTAAAACCCTGGCCGATCTACAGGAAAGTGGCTGGCAGTCAAAGAGTGTCAAGCAGGAAATTCAAGACAATTTCTTGCGCATGTTGGCCTCGAAAGAAGATCTATTTCCTGGTGTCCTCGGGTACGACGATACCGTCATTCCAGAAATCAATCTGGCGTTGCTGGCCGGGCACGACATGTTGTTCCTCGGAGAAAAGGGACAAGCTAAAAGTCGGCTGATGCGAAATCTTATTCGCTTCCTCGACGATGCTATCCCGTACCTGGATATCTCAGAAGCTCCATTTCATGAAGACCCTCTGCGCCCCATCAGTTCGGTTGCAAAACGGTTTCTCGACTCGACCTCTCCCGAAAAAGTTCCCATCGCCTGGTGGTCGCGTGAGCAACGTTATGCCGAACGTCTGGCTCCAGGAACCAAATTTGCAGACATTATCGGTGAAATCGATCCGGCCAAACTGGCTGGCGGGGTGAGTATGTCTACCGAAGAGGCACTGCACTTTGGTCTCATCCCACGCATGCATCGTGGCGTCTTTGCGATCAACGAACTACCCGAACTGGATGAACTCGTTCAGGTCGGACTGTTCAATATTTTGGAAGAACGAGATGTGCAGATCCGCGGCTATCCCGTGCAATTCGACATCGATGTGCTCATTCTCTTTTCCGCCAATCCATCGACTTACAACCGTAGCGGTAAAGTCATCCCGCAGTTGAAAGATCGCATCGGCAGCACGATACATACTCACTATCCGCGTGAACGAGAATTGGGAGTTCAGATTACTCAACAAGAAGCAGAGATGGATTTGGGGGGAGAGTATCCGGTCGTTGTTCCCTACTTCATGCGGGAGATTGTCGAACAAATAACGATTTGTGCTCGGCAATCCAAATTCGTGGATCACCAGTCAGGCGTCAGCGCTCGCTTTAGCATTGCCAACTATCGCACCATGATTGCCAGCGCTCGACAGCGTGCTGTGCTATTAAACGAAGGTCCTGCGGTTCCACGCATCAGTGATCTGGGACATTTAGCGTCTTCGTCCCTCGGGAAACTTGAACTGGACCTGATGGGCAGCCATCAGATGACGGAAACTCAAGTCCTGGAAGCGGTCATCGCGGAGGCGATCCAGATCGTTTTTTCTGAATATGTCGATCGACATGGACTGGACGAAATCAGTGAAATTTTCAGCCGTGGCGTGCGGATCGAAGTAGGGGACATGCTACCTTCGTCGGACTATGCGCAACGGCTTCAACGAGTGCCTGCCGTGTGGGACAAAGCATTCGAAGTCAATGCGGCAGAGGACGAAGCGGTGCGGGCATCTTGTGTCGAATTTATCTTGGCGGGACTCTACTCGTTAGATCACATCTCAAGATCACAGGAACATGGCAAACTGCTGTATGAATTTGAACTGTAAAGTTCCAGTCATTCCACGTAGCTGGATCGACGGCGCCGGCGGGATCGGCGTATACGCCCAGATTGGCCTCCAACCAATCCCTCGTCTCCTTCGACAAACCAGTAACCACCCAGAAAGCGGTAAAAGAAAAGCAGCACAAAGGCGCCTGCCGTTCCGAGCATAAATCCCCAAGGGCTAATCGGAGTGACTTTGGTCCCTTGGAAATAAGCCAACAAGCCGCACCCAATGATGGTGCCGGCGATGCCCATTCCCAACGTCGTGACGGCTCCGCCCGGATCCCGGCCCGGCATGATAGCTTTGGCACACAGGCCTGTAAGGGTGCCGAAACCAATCCATATCAGCATCGTTTCGCACCACTGGCCGGCAATCTCGGCAATCTCGGGGTTGGTGACAGCTTCTTCCATCGTGACCTGGCCTGCTAGCGCAAGCGTGGCAACCTTGGTTATAATCCGTAAGGTCGTCATCGACTGAAAAGATACCTTACCTTGTGTAAATTCTTGACTTTTTTGAGCGATCTGCTGCCATGCGAATCCCACAACGACTCGGCGGAATCATCCATACGTATCAAAAGTACGACCCTCAGCGGTTCCCGAGTCCTACCCAGCCGCCTCCCGATATCGTTTCGCCTGTGCTTGAGCACATGCTCATGTTTGGCAACCAACGTCGATTAACGAAGGAGGAGCTGGCGAAAGCGGTGCGTTTGGACCCCAGTCAAATTGCCGGTCTGGGACCGAGCCTCGATGCCCTGATAGCACTTTTGTTGGAGCGAAAGCAAAAGATCCTCAATACCTACGAAACGCAATCCGTGCATCGCAAGGTTCGGCGCGCCTTTGAGCGGCAGGCCAAACGGACTCAGCCGCCAAGCAAATTTCGCAATCTATTCAACCAAGCCGTTCGCGAACAGCAGATCTATGACCTGGAACGACTTTGGTATGCCGTGGATGACGACACTGCACCATTTGCGCGCCGGTTGGTTCAGCTAATTGAGCGGCTAGGCGAAAAATACGAAATCGAAGAGCTTGTTTCCAAGTACCAGTTCCAGGGACACACTGGCTTGACTGTCGAGCAGGCCTTGGCAGTCAAGCAAGAATTAGAGCAGATCGACGAGTTACTCAAGCAATTGGAAGAAGCACGTGAAACGGCACAAATTGCTGTCATCGACATGGAAGCTTTGTCGGAGTTCACGGAACCAGACGATCTGGCTCAGCTGGAAGCCTTGCGTCAGATGGTGGAAGACCAGCTTCGCGAATTAGCTGAAAGACAGGGCCTGGACTTGGAAAAAGGCGTTTTTCAACTTACTCCCAAGGCTTACCGATTGTTTCAAGGACGTCTTCTGGAAAAGATATTCAGCAATTTACAGGCTTCTCGATCAGGACGCCATCAACAGGTCGTGGTCGGCGATGGCGCCGTTGAAATTCAGCAAACCAAGCCTTACGAATTTGGCGACTCGCTAACCCACATGGACATCCCGCAATCGTTCGTCAACTCACTATTGCGATCCGGGCCTGGAATTCCAGTTCGTCTGCAACCTGATGACATTGTTGTCCATCGTACGCGTAACAACCCGAAATGTGCCACGGTGGTGGTGATGGACATGAGCGGTTCCATGCGCTACGACGGACAATACATCAATGTCAAACGGATGGCGCTCGCCCTGGAAGGTCTCATCCGCAGCGAATATCCGGGCGACTACTTGCAATTCATTGAAATGTACACGTTCGCCAAGCAAGTGCGTCCGGGTGAAATCGTCAATCTGTTACCCAAGCCAGTGTTGATTCATGATCCCGTCGTGCAGTTTCGAGTCGATATGAGCGAACCTGACGTGAGCGAGTTAGAGATCTACCCTCACTTCACCAACATCCAACATAGTTTGCAGCTTGCCAGGCAGCACTTGAACTCTCAAGACACGTTGAACCGGCAAATCATCCTGATCACAGATGGATTGCCCACCGCACATTTCGATGGTCAAGAACTTTACCTTCTCTATCCTCCACATCCTCTTACCGAGGAAGCGACCATGCGCGAGGCTTTTCTCTGTCAGCGAGAAAACATTACGATCAATCTTTTCCTGATACCTAGCTGGTCTCAGTCCGAGGAAGATATACGCTTTGCATATCGGGTTGCCGAGTCGACTCAGGGACGTGTGTTTTTTACGGCCGGTAACGACCTCGACCGTTATGTCGTTTGGGATTATGTGAACCGGCGGCGCGAAGTCATCGCATAAGAACTAGTCGAGCCTCGTCATCGGCCCAGTCACTCAATGGCACGCGTCGCGATGAGAGGACCGTCCAGGGGACGATCATCACCTGGCTAGTCAGACGACACGCATTTCTGGCGTCAACAACCCCAGCACCCATTCACGCAAATTGAAATGTCATGCAGCATGACACAATTTTGCGGCCTGACTTTGTGTTCTGTGGAATACCTGGACGAAAATTGATCCGAGACGGATCTAACGAGATACGAGATCGGCACCAAAATGTACGTCCCATTGGTGTTCTCCCGCTAGTTCCCGCCGCTGCCACCGATACTGGAAGTCGCCAACCAGATCGGTCGGTGACAAAATGTAACGCCCGATTTCCGCCAAGTCTGTACCACGTGATCGCTTATCTGATTCCCGTTTGGCATTGCCCGAAAGAAACAACGTAAAGTACGGACCAGGAGGTATCCCCGGAATTCGGTACTTTCCATTTGCATCCGCTCTCACAAAGTAACCTCCCCAAGAAGCGATATGTGTCCGACTGGGATGGTTGCCGGGTGGTGGCGGCTGATCGGGTCTTAATGTGATCGGTGGAATCTTTTCGTCGGGTCGCTTGTCCGCAGGGAGCACTAGAATGACGGCCCCGATATCGGGCTGTTCTTCACTAGTTTCAGCGACATAGGTGATGCTTCCAAAAATGCCCCGCTGCGCGGTCTGCTCGCTGGCCGGACGATCGAATGATGAACCACAGAGTAACCCCAGCATAAATCCGACCAGCGACACGGTGCCTAACAAGGCACCCTGCACATAGATCACATGACGTGGCACCGTCACGCAATGGTCCTGTTCCCAATCGATCGCTGCCAGCTGGGTAACCTCTCCAGTCTCAAAGTCCACTTCTTCATCTTCGTAGACGATGTACTGGGCATAGCTGGGAGCGAGTTGCTCATGTTCTGCGGCGCGCACGACATTTCGCATCGGCTGGGTTGCATCGGCAGATGCGGGCACAGGTACCGTGATCTGGTGGCCGCATGCGGGACAACTCAGTTGGCTACCCGCAGCAGCGCGCTGTGCCTTCAACTTGCGTCGACATTCAGGACAGGGAAATCGTATAGGCATGCGTCATCTGATAGCGCCAGAATAAACAGTTCGAACTTTGAGCTTTCGGTTACCCCCCCCACAAAGGAAGTCGCTTACTACCAATATGAGCCGATCGGGGGTGGACTTCAAGAATCGTCCACATCTGGGGAGCCCGAGCGTCGCGAGAGAGATTCGACGCCAAGCACGATCACCAAGAGCAACATGTCGACGGCCAGTCCCATTAAACAGCTCATGGCGGCCCACCAAAGTACTCGGGCGGCCGTCGCGTCCGCCGCACCATGGGCTAAAGACTCAGCTCCCATCAAAACGGCAAATGCCACGATCAACGCCGGCATCCCATAGACCAGAAAAGCTAATACATTGCGCGAAATCACAGATGCATCCCTTATATTTACCCCAGCCACCCCATTTTTGCGTTTAGTGGCCTATTGTCAATGGCTTGATTCGATTCCTGTGATGAATCTGGCCGTCACAGCCGGAAATATCGTCTTGAGCGTCAAGGTACTGATCCGCGAAGTTGACGGGAAAACCAGTTCAACGACAATGAAGAAATAGAGGGGAAACTTCATCCGTCGCCCGCCGGCAGGCACGAGCGTGTTTGTGGCATTGAATTTGGAGGCGTTCTGTGACGCTGCTCCCACGGATCAGGATCCACTGGCACAGCTTGCTGTCTTGGAAATCCGTTTCTGCCAGTATTCCGCTAGCGCTTGCATGTTTGGTTTTCGTGTGGCCCAATGCACCGTCTTCCTATGGAGCGGTGGTCAAGTTGGAAAATGGCCGAGTCCTAGAAGGACGAGCGGGTAAGCTTTCAAGCATGTTACAAAATCCGTTCGAAAAGCAATCGAACGGAACCAACGCCAATTTGCGTTTGATCGGGTTTGTAACCGACGACATTCGGCGGACCTATTTTTGCAGCTACCAGGTGGCGGATCTGTCGGAATCGGTGCCGCAGGCTGTGGAACGTTTTCGCATCGACCAGCGGGTAGCTCAATCGGGAAAAGCAGTCGGTTCGGTCGGATCCATTCTTGGAGTCACACCGTTTGACAGATTCGGCCGGCGTATTTTTTCTATGAATGTCCAGGGTCGGGGACGTGTGGATATCATCCAGGGGATCACGGAAATCACTCCGCGATGGACCAAAGTCGAAGGGTTGATCGCTGCTCAGCCTATCGTCTGGGACATGCGAATGGCCACGACATCCCTTCCGAAGGACGTTTTGACCGCCATCCTGATGCAGCACCTAGATGCTAACGCCGTAAATGACCGGCTACGGATCGTGCGGTTCTATACTCAAGCCGAACGCTACGAAGATGCTCGAGCTGAGTTACAAGCTGCCATCCGTGAATTTCCTGAGTTACACGAGCTGAAAAAGGAAGAACGTGCACTGCGTCAGTTGAGTGCGGTCCAGGCAATTCGAGAAATCCAACGTCGCCAACGGGCAGGTCAATACGAGCTAGTGTGGAATCTGTTATCCAATTTTCCCGACGAACAAGTGGCACAGGAAACGTTGCTTCGAGTCCAGCAGTTACTGGATGATTTTACTACCAAGCGTGCAGAGGCCGAACGTGTCTTGAATCTGTTAGATGGTCATACAAAGCAGATCGAAGATCCGGCAGTTCAGGAGGGCCTGAAACTGATTCGGGCAGAAATCGCTACCAGCTTGGATATGAATACATTACCACGATTTAATAGCTACTTGCGTTTTGCTGATGACAAGGCACTGGCTCCGGAACAAAAATTGGCAATAGGTATCAGTGCCTGGGTGGCTGGCAGTGCGGCCAATGTTCAGAATCTGTCTGTTGCAGTCTCTTTGTACGAAGTTCGCGATTTGGTGATCCAATACCTGCGTTCTACAGAAGCGGCTGAGCGGAAGGAGATCCTTGATCAAATACGCAGCCTGGAAGGTGGCACGCCAGCGCACGTCGCACGCATTATTGCGCACATGGCGCCTCCTCTTCAGCAGGAAGAGAAGGCAGAATCCGAAAACGCTGAGGCCACTACCAACGACCACCCACCCCGTCTACAGACTTTGAATGTACCGGGTCTTATCGGGCACGCTGACATACGCTATCACGTTCAGTTGCCGCCTGAATACAATCCGACTCGTCGTTATCCAGCCGTTTTAACGCTTCACTCGGCCAGTACCACAGCGAAACACCAGATTGATTGGTGGGCTGGAGGCTATCACGAACAAACTGGCAGACGACAAGGACAGGCAACTCGTCACGGTTACATTGTGATTGCACCTGATTGGACCGGAAAGTACCAATCGAAATACGAATACTCGGGTCGCGAACATGCGGCTGTATTGTTCGCCCTTCGTGATGCGTGTAAGCGTTTTTCGATCGACACCGATCGAGTTTTCCTGAGCGGCCATTCGATGGGGGGCGACGCAGCCTGGGATATCGGCTTAGCGCATCCAGATTTGTGGGCGGGAGTCATTCCTATTGTTGCCACGTCGGACAAGTACGTGTCGCGATATTGGAAAAACGGTCGACGGCTACCCATGTACTTCGTCACCGGCGAGTTGGACAGAAATCGCTTGGAACGCAATATTCGCGACTTTGATCGCTATCTGACGAAACAAAATTTTGACGTGTTAATTACTCAGTACATCGGACGCGGGCACGAACACTTTCAAGACGAAATTCAACGCATCTTCGAATGGATGTCACTGCAGCGTCGAGACTTTTCTCCCGAAGAATTTGAGTTCTATTCGATGCGATCTTTCGACAACTTTGGATGGTGGGTCGAGATCGACCAGATCCCGCCGAAGGCTTTGGTCGTTCCCGTTCGTTGGCCTCCCAAAAATGGTGTACGTCCGATCGTCACATCAGGCTCCCAACGAGGTACGAATCATTTGCGAATCAAGACGGGAGCCGGCCGTGTCACCATTTGGTTGTCACCCGATAACATTGATTTTAGCCAGCCGATTTCTGTGACCTTCAGAGGGAAAACGTACTCCAAGCTGAGAGACGCAGGCCCGTCGTTGGAAGTGCTGTTGGAGGATGTCCGTACACGAGGTGACCGCCAACATCCGTTTTGGGAGAAATTGGAGTTTCCCCGTTAACGGAGGTTTCTCGAGGAGATATCCTGCCTGGAACCCAGCTAGGTATGCGTCTCGACGTTTTTCGCCAAACGCGGTATCCTATCTACGTCCTCCAGGTTCGGTGAACCTTTCCCCATCCCACCAGCGGTGGTCAACGTAGGGAAGGATTTCCGGTTACGGAATCTTGGCCGTCGTTGTCCAGTCACTCATGTAACGGAAAACGATCACACGGAGCGTGAAGCTTGATTTCAAAAATCTCTGGCAAATTACTGGCCGTTGGCGAAACTCATTTGACGTTAGATGTGGAACCCTTTGAATATGTGGTGCGCATTCCGGAGTTCGTTCGTCGCCAATTGCAAGGAAGTGTTGGCAAGTCTGTCTCTCTGCATACGGTCCACTATATGGAAGGCAACCCAGCTCACGGCCGTTTGACTCCGCGTCTGGTAGGATTTTCTAATGAAGTCGAACGCGAGTTTTTTGAGTTGTTCTGTTCGGTCGATGGCGTGGGAGTCAGCAAAGCATTACGCGCTATGATTCGACCGGTACAAGAAGTGGCAGCAACGATCGAAGAAAAAGATGTGAAAGGACTGTCAGCGCTACCCGGCATCGGACCAGCTACCGCGGAACGAATCATCGCCAAGCTGCGTCGTAAGGTTCCCAAGTTTGCCTTGCTGATCACACACGAAAGCGATTTTGATTCCCAAGTCGAACGTGACGTGGTGAACGAAGTGTTCGACATCTTACGAAGCCTTGGTCACTCCGATATAGATGCCCGGAAATTATTGGATGGGACTTTGGAGGCAAAAACCAAGTTCAAGGATGCAGAAACCCTCATTCAGGCCGTTTATCAGTACAATCATGGAAAGTAGCGAAGATTCACGATGACGCGCGAGCCTATCATCCATCAAGATGACCACGATGTTGTCGACAACAATCGTATCGACAACAATC
>MDTE01148675.1_pt1 | contig 10017 bp, 7 predicted proteins | sample 811231 | NCBI WGS metagenome assembly MDTE01 (sample SAMN05326651, study PRJNA326480) | marine metagenome | isolation source: seawater | place: Indian Ocean: Red Sea | collected 2010 | reverse complement strand
GACCTCTGCATGGTCCGGTCGATGTACAGCGAGCACAATAATCATCCCCAAGGGATGTTCATGATCAACACGGGGAAGACGTTCGGCGGCCGCCCCTCACTCGGAGCATGGGTGAGTTATGGGCTGGGAACCGAAAATCAAAACTTACCTGCGTACGTCGTCCTTCGCGACCCAGAAGGCTACAACAACGGCGGCACGCGATTCTGGACGAACGGCTGGCTGCCAGCACTTTACCGCGGAACGGAGTTCTCCTCGCGCGGCGCACCAGTGCTCAACTTGCGCCCGGGCGTCGACCTGCCTGACGGAGCGCAACGTAATAACCTCGACCTCCTCGCCAAGCTCAATGAGGAGCGCCGCAAGCGCTACCCGCTCGACTCCCGCCTTGACGCACGCCTCCGCCACTATGAACTCGCCGCGCGCATGCAGCTGAGCGCCGACCGAGTCGTCGATCTTTCCGGTGAGACGGCAGCGACGCGGAAGCTCTACGGCATGGACAATCCGGTGACGGCTAGCTACGGGAAACGATGCCTTATGGCACGCCGACTCGTCGAATCGGGTGTACGATTCGTCCAAGTGCTGACTCCTGTGAAGACAGGACGCATCGCCTGGGACCACCACGGAAAACTGAAAGCGCGCTTGCCGGTTATGACGGCTATGACCGATCTGCCAGCTGCAGGGCTGATACGCGACCTAAAGAGTCGCGGCTTGCTCGACGAAACGCTCGTTATCTGGACCGGGGAGTTCGGACGACTGCCGATCTCACAGAACAAGGACGGCCGTGACCACAACCGACACGCGTTCACGCTCCTGATGGCAGGCGGCGGCGTCAAGGCTGGCCACATTCACGGGAAGACTGACGAGTTCGGCTACCGCTCAGCCGTTAATCGAGTCAGCGTGCCTGACTATCTGGCCACCGTACTCCATCAGCTCGGGCTCAATCACCACAAGCTAACCTACCCACACAATGGCCGCGACGAGACGCTCACCGATCCCGATGTGAACCACGCTCGGGTCGTGAGCGAAATTTTGAAGAAGCCACCGCACCTGTAGGGTGAACCCCTCTCAGAACCGCCGCTCCAGTGCATGCGGTTGCGTCAACGTGATCGCCATCGTTGCCCAGCACGACGCCGCTATTGAGATAAACTGCGACTTGCCGTGGGGAAAACCACTCTCGAAGTACTTCTGGAACGGGCGCGCGCGGGTGGCCACTTTCCACGAACCATCTTCAAGTTGATCCCTGAGCAGAAATTCGACCCCGAGGCGATAGGCAGGGTTTGTCACCGCGACGTCGCCGGAGCGGTAAAGCGCGACGAGTACCTGCCCCGTTGCGTAGGCGTCGCTCGCCATGCCACTCTGTTGTGCCCAACCACCGTCGTCTCTCTGCTCGGAGAGCAACTCGTGAACCGTGCGGTTGAGAGTTTCCGCATCCGCGTTCGCCCAACGAAGTCCAAAGAGATGAAACGCTTTGTCCTCAGTCGTCTTACGCTCCGTCGTGGTAATCCACGAGCGAGCACGTGCGGTGCGCCCCTTGCGCTCGGCAGCGTGATCGCCACGTGCAAAGAGTTCCAACCCCCGGAGCGACAAGGCCGTTGCGGTGAAGTCGCTATCCTCCAGCGGCGGGCGATGCCCGCGAATTCGCCAACTCGCGTTGTCCTCCTGAGTTCTGTGAAGGAACTGGACAAGCGCGTCTGTCGTTTCATCGGCGGGCCAGTCGACCAGAGAAAGCGTCACCAGGGCATAACCGGCCGAAAAGGCTCCGCCCGGCACCCCCTCACCCTGAACAACGCGGTCAAGCCGGTTGGTGTAATAGTCATGTGTGAACCGCGCTTGCTCCCGCATGAGAGCGCGCTCCACACTGAATCCTCGCTCGTCCGCGAGCGCCGCGGCCATCACCACGAGAGCCTGATGATGACACGAAAAACAGTCGCGCTTCTCGGTGTAGGTTCTTGCGCTCTGAAGAAGAAGCGGAATGCTCTTGGCGACCGCAGTACGAATTGGATCGGCACCGAACAACGTGGAGCACAGCCCAACAGCAAATACGCAAACCAGGATGACGCCAACGAAAATCGCTCGGTGGATCACACCCCCTCCTCACTAGCCGGTGGACATAAACAACTCCTCATAGTTTATACTGAGGTCTCTCGCCGTACAGTGCACGATTCGCCAAGCGAAACGGCGACGGCGATTTGAGCCAAGGAGATCGTCATGAAATGTACTTTCTGGGGCCACGCTTGCTTCCTCGTGGAGACAGGCGAACACCGACTCGTCATCGATCCATTCCTCACGGGAAACCCGAAGGCGGGCGTGAAAGCGGACGATGTGGAATGTAGCTTTATCCTCGTGACGCACGGTCACGGCGACCACATCGGCGACGCCGTCGACATCGCGAAGCGAACTGGCGCCACGATCATTTCAACGTACGAGATCGCCACCTACTGCGGCGAACAAGGAGTCAACGCGCACCCGATGCACATCGGTGGTGCACGCGACTTCGACTTCGGACGTCTCAAACTGACAATCGCGCACCATGGATCGGGGCTGTCCACCCCAACAGGAATGATCTACATGGGAAATCCCGCCGGCATGCTGATCACAGCCGAAGACAAAACCATCTACCACGCGGGCGATACCGGGCTATTCCTCGATATGAAACTCATCGGTGAGCTCCACCCGATTGATCTAGCGCTCTTACCAATCGGAGACAACTTTACGATGGGCATCGATGATGCCGTCAAAGCGGTTGAATTCTTGAAACCCAAGCGCACCGTCCCGATCCACTATGGAACGTTCGACGTGATCGATGTCGATCCAAAGGAGTTCGTCTCCAAAGTCTCCGACTCGGGACACGAAGCTAGTGTGTTGGAAGTCGGTGGATCGATCGACGTGTAGGAGGCCCGCTCGTGGTCAACGTTCGGTGGTCGGCACAAGCGCACTCCGCAGCCGCCGGACCTGCCGGAAGTAGACGAGAATCTGGGCAATCGCCAGACTAAAGACGACGATCGCGCCAAGCCGATAAGGCGTTCCCAAATCTCCCAACTGACCCGCCACTCCACCGAGGATGCAGCCTCCCGCCATGCCAAGTGCAAGCGTGGCCTCGTGCACGCCGCTCGCCGCTCCGCGTCGGTCGTGTGTGCTTCCGGCGGTGCTATAGTACAAGCTCGCGAAATAATTGAATCCCGAGAGCTGAGCTAGGCATGCAAGGCCTAGTATGAAGCCTACCGGCTCACGCGAATAGGAGATGACGAGCAGCCCCACCGCACCCAAGACCTGCGCGGCAAGCGCCGGTCCGACGCGATGATGCCAAAACGAAAAGTAGAATAGCGCGAAGTACATCGCGATAACAACGACGCGCGACAAGGCCAAAATCATGCCATGCTGGTCGGGAGGAATGCCCACCTGCACCGCTAACTTCGGGAATAGGTGAATTACCATGCTCATCGAAAACGTACCGCCCAGGTTCGCAAGCCACGCGAGCTTCGCAAACGCCGCCGAAAGAGCTTGGTTCGGAAGTTCACCGTGTGCTTGCGAGTCGGCCGCCTCCTGATATTCGTTAGGAGCTGGAGAGGGGCCGATCACGCGAAGTAGCAACATGCTGAGAAACGCCAATGCGATCGAGAGATGCAGTGGCCAGTCACCGGAATCCGACGCTTTGAAAAGCCAACCGCCCGCAAGCTGCCCACAGATCAGACCCAAATTCCACATAAGGCAGAAAAAGAGAATCGTACGACCGATTCCACTAGCGTGTGGATAGCGACGCGTTACGCTCAGCCAGGCGTACAAGGAGGGATAGATAAAGCCAAGCGCGACCCCCGCGGCCCAATAGGAGGCGTAGAACATCGAATGTTCTTTGTCGATAAGCCTGCAGCCGAGCACACTCAAGATCAACAGCAGAAGCCCGACCCCCATAACCTGTCGCCGACCGATGCGATCTGACAGACGCCCCGACAAGATGCACGAAGTAGACAACGTTAGCGACATGCCGCCGCCAAGGATGCCCATCTTCAGAAGAGAGGCGCCCGTCTGCGCCAGTTCGCGAGTAACGGCGAAGATCAGTAAGAAGCCGCAGAACTCGGAAAGCCAGGTAAAGCCGTAGAGCAGCGTCCTCTGAGTTCCCGAGCCGTCGGGTCGTTCAATCGGGGTTGGATCGTTCAACGGGCGCTGCGATGAACTCGCAAAAAAACAAGCCGGGGAACAACGGTCAAAGCCGCCATTAGACTGGATTCAGTAGCGTGTGGACACTAGAATCCAAGCCTTCCATTCATCCAGACAAACTTACGGAACCACTCTACAGCTATGCGCATTGTACAGTTCGAATCAAAACAAAGTGGGCGACGACTCGGTGTTGTCAAAGGCGACGTCGTCTGCGACATAACGGCGAAAGAACCTAGCCTCCCACGCCTTTACGACGCCTTCTCCGCGGCGCAGGAGAAGAATCTACGATTAACGGATTTCCTAGCGCCGCTCGTGGATGCGTCGTCGACGACGCTCAGCTACGAAATGCTGCTCGCGTCCCGTAGCCTTGACGACGGAGCGGTGCTCAGGCCACCTCTCGACCACGAGGACCACCATCGGGTCCTCGTCGCTGGAACCGGACTGACACATCTCGGCGGAATGAAGTCGCGCGATCAGATGCACTCAGATGCAGACGCGGCCGAGGAAGATGAAGCATCGAAGAGCGACTCAAAGAAAATGTTCGAGCTCGGACTCAAGGGAGGAAAACCGAAACCCGGAGTGCGTGGGGCGGCGCCAGAGTGGTTCTTCAAGGGAAACGGGAGTGTCCTGCGCGGGCATCAAGACACGCTGCAGATCCCTCCGTTCGCCCTCGACGGAGGCGAGGAGCCGGAGATCGTCGGCTGCTACGTAATCGACACGAGCGGCACTCCAAGGCGTCTCGGCTTCGCACTGGGAAACGAGTGGGCGGACCATGCTACCGAACGCATTAACTATCTTTACCTAGCACCATCGAAATTGCGTCAGTGCGCCGTCGGTCCGGAGCTCATCACGGACGAGGAATTCCAGCACATCGAATTACGCTGTACGGTGACCCGTGCCGGCAAACTAGTCTATGACAGTGGACCACTGCTGAGCGGCGAGGAGCACATGTGCCACTCTCTCGCCAACTGCGAAGACCACCACTTCAAGTACCCATCACATCGAGTTCCAGGCGACGTTCACCTACACTTCTTCGGGACAAGCAAGCTGAGCCACAGCGAACGCGACTGGAAGTTCGACGACGGCGACGAAATCCGTGTAGAGTCGGCGGCGTTCGGCGGTGCACTGGTCACTCGCGCTTCAGGTTCGCCGAATGGGGATCCGACACCCATCCGGGCGGAACTCGCCTAACGCGAGTTCCGTCGATTCCGAATACGACACCACGGCTAGTAGCTCACCACTAGCGTCGCCGAAAAAGCGGTGCGGCACGACGCGTTTCCTTCATGCGCTCTTCGCGGTTCAACGTCTATTTAGGATCGAGGTGTTGTCCGTTAAAAAATTGAACCGCGAACGATTTTCTCTTCCTGTCCTTACTCCCGTCGCAAGCACCAGTTCACGGCGTTCCTCATGAGCCGCTGATACATCGGATGGAGCAACGACTCACGCGTGTGGCCGTTCGCCAAATGACAGAGCCTTCCCTTCCCAGGTTCGTAGGCCCAGCCCGCAGCCGCGACTTTGCCGTCGTCCGACCGATTGCGTAGAAGCAAGTGGACCTTGTCTGCGTCGTACGGAGGCGTGTGCTGCTCATCGGCGACGCTGAAGTCGCTCACGCCACGCGTCACAGCGTGATCAGGATCAACCACCTCGACGCGGAATCGCTCCAGGGGGCCATGCCCGATGTAACGCCCACCGACAAGATTGAGATACGGACCGTCCGGCGGATAGAGCCCCATCGAGTTGTGCAGGTTGAGGAATGCGCCACCGCCTTCGACAAACTCCACCACAGCGCGCTCTTGCTCAGGGGTCATCCAGATATACTCGGAGTTCTTTCCCGTTTTGGGGCGCTGAAGTCCGTCGCGAAGAATGACAAGCAGCGGAACGCGTGCGAGATTCTCCGCCGACAGAGCTTGCACGTCGACTGTAAAGTAAGGCACCACACCGGTCGCCTCGAACACGGGGCGCAACCCCTCCTCGATGTGCCCTGGCTCGTGCGGGCGATCGCCGATGAGGACGAGCGCATTTGGCTGCACGCTCGCACGCTCCGGAAGACGTCCACCGTAGGGTGCAAAGGGTACCGTCAACTGTTTGTAGACGTGCTCGAGATCCTCGGTGCGCGGATTGTCGTACGGCATCCAGACGAGGTAGTCCGCGGGAATACTTACTTCACGCTGCAGTCCCGGTTGCGGGATGCCCTGCGCGATGACGTAGGCTACTTGCCGCCGCAGCTCAACCAAAAATCGGCGGACGCGAATCACGACGTTTACGTCACCCCACGAGCCAAAACCTGGAATCGCCCGCTCGACTTCGAGCTGCTCTAAACGCAGAAGCGCCGACGCCCAAAGCGCGGTGTCGCTTCCAGCAAGCTCGACCCGTCGCCCATTCACGACCACCGGACCAGCGAAAAGAACACGCTGCCCGGCGAGGTAGACCGCAGCAGCACCACCGTCGAACACCTCGTCGAGTGGAATCAGCTCCACGGCGGTGCTCGCGTCACCGAGTGCAGTATTCACGTTCACTGCATGAATCTTTTCGACCGCCGCGGGCTTGGAAACCGCAACCAATGCGGCCTGCACCTTGGCGGTGGCGTAGACACGCTCGAGACCACGGCCAATCATCGCCGCGACGATCTCCGCATCCCCCGCCTCGAAACGCGTAAGGACAAGCGTCCGCGGCGGCGGCGCAGAAACCGACTTCACCTCCGCAAGAAAGTCGGAAACCTTAATCCCTCGTGGCAAATCGATGAGTAGCGTCTCATGCTCGAGCTCGACCCAACCACAATTCGCCGAACGGTGTTTCTCAGCAAATCCTGCTGCGTAGACTCGCTCACCAACCTTCTCGAAGTGAGGCAACAATGAAGATGCGCGAAGCCCGCCGGCGAAGACAACGCTCGCGATCGCTACGGTCCAAACAAATCGATACTGCATGAGATAACTCCGTCCGCTCAGCCAATCGCCATATCTGGCTCCTCCCGAGTGATGAACTCAAGGAGAGCTGCCTTACCTTCGCGTGTTGCTTCGATTCCTCGCTTGAGAGCGGCCGCGACCTCCCCCGGCTCTCTGCTGAACGGTAACAACGCCGATCCGCTCTCCACAAGTCGCGCGCGAAAAACCATCGCGATGTTCTCCGCGACGCGCTCCTGGCGAGCGACGACGGGACGGATCTTCTCCTCGACAAGCGCCTCGATGATCGGGGTAAAGGGAAAACGGAAGACCTCCTCCACACCTTCAAGCTTCAAAATCTTGGCGATCGCGTTGCTACCGTGCACGAAGGCCTCCTAACTGATGCTCCGAGACGATCCGACGCCTTGCATCGGCGGGCATCTCGTCCTACGATGGATTTCTGATTGGCGGTGTCGACGCTACCACAATTTCATCAGCTCAGGAAGCACGATGACTCACTGCAGACGGGCGCAATGCACACGACGGGCGTTCTTGAAACGAGGCACTTCGTTAGTGACAGCTGCCGGACTCGGTAGTCTCCTTGGCTCCCGCCATTATCCACTCATCGGTGAAGCTCACGCGGCGGACAATGTGGCTGCAACTCAGGTCCGCGAGTACAGTCGCGGTGGGATGCGCTATCGCCGTCTCGGCAATACCGACCTCTTCATCTCGCAACTCTCATTCGGATCACATATCGATCCCGCGTTTAAGAAAGGTGAGGGGCTAAGCGAAGAAGGCCAGGCGCGACGCGATCGGCAGGTCGCACGCGCGTTCGACTTAGGTGTCAACATGATCGACATCTACGAAAACGCAGGTCAATGGGAACCAGTAGCACGCATCGCAAAGCCGCGACGCGACAAGGTGCTTGTGTCGCTTTGCCGCCAATTCCCCGATTTCGTCGGTAAAAACATCGATCAAGCCGCGCTACTCTACGGTCATGTCGACCTTTATCGTATCTACGTCGGCGATGCCGATCACGTCTCGGGTAAAAACCTCGAAGATTGGGATGCGATGCGCAAGGCGAAGACGGCAGGCAAAGTTCGCGCGATCGGAATCTCAACGCACAGCGAGCGCATGATGGTGAGTGCCCTCAACGAGCTCGAAGGGCTCGACTACATCATGTTTCCTTACAACTTCATTCACGCGCGTGCCGACTACGGCGAAGCACTTCCACTGGCAATCAAAAAGAACGTTGGTCTCATTGCGATCAAGCCCCTCGCCGCTGGATCAATCGTCCGACTCGATCCGTTCGTCAAGAAGCGCTCAATCCCGGAGAACGCGAACACGCATCTCTACAAGGGTCGCAACAAATCTTTGCTACCCGCCGTCGTCGCTGAGCTGAGTAAGGGACTCGACCAACTACCTGGTGAGTCACTCTGCCAGGCAGCGCTTCGATTTGTCTATTCACGCCCATTTATCACATCTGCCATGCCTGGAATGTTCCAAGAGCATGAGGTGGAAGATAATTATGCTGCGATGAAGCGACACATGGAACTTGGAAGTGCCCATGACGACGCACGCCAAGGGGTTCTTCGTGCGGCGCGGCAGCTCGTCGAGTTACAGGGATCGAACTGGCTTCCGGATCACTACCGTTGGTTGGACAAGCAATGGCTTGCGTAAAGCCTCTTCGCTCCGCCGTGCGTTTACGACAGATCTGCCTCGTTTTGCTTCTCGTTCCGCTCGTCGTCGACTGTAGCAACCCACAACACGACGAAGTGGTTGTGTCTCCGAAGGAGGCGGCCCGAGATGCGCCTTCCACCGAGCCCGAAGAAGCGCTTGTGACCGCAAATACCGTCACCTCCGCCACTGCGCCAGAGGCAAAGCCGGAAAACGTCGACATGACTCAAGCAGGAGTTTGCTCTCGCTGTCATGTGGTCTCCGTCCTTGAGTGGGACGTGTCAGCTCACGTTGACGCAGGCACAACGTGCCAGGAGTGTCATGGTGACAGTGCAGGACACGTCAAGAACGAGCGCAACGAAGTGAAGCCGGACCGCTTGCCTCGGGGTGACGCCATCGCCGGGCTGTGCAGCGACTGTCACGAAGACGGCTGCCCGAGCACGCTCGAAGCGTCTGGCTGCCAGGGTTGCCATCACGTGCATGCGCTCGTCGATCCAACCGCAACCGGGCTTGCCGGCAAGGATCAACGTCTCACCAAGCTGTTTGGACTCTGGGAAAAGTTCAACGGAAAGATAGCGGCGGGTGAACGACACGTGAAGGACGAGAACTGGCAGGCTGCCCTCGCCGAGTTTCAAGCTGCACTCCAACTCATTCCAAGCAGCCGAGACGCGCGTGCGCGAGCCGACTACTGCAAAGGGCGCATGACTCCCGACCTTCCCGGCTTCATGCTCGTGGAGAGCACAGCGATCGACTCTGCGACGGGGCTACCCCGAGAGGTGGAAATCGAGGGCCTGGATATCGGTATGGTGCTCATTCCGCCAGGCGAGTTCGATATGGGCGCAGATGGCCTGGAGAATTCTCGCCCCGTACACACGGTGCGCTGCGATGCCTTCTATCTGGGCAAATACGAAGTGACCCAGGCCCAGTGGACGAGAGTAATGGGAGCTAATCCAAGCGCTCACAACGACGAAGAATCTGCAAATCTACCCGTCGAGCAAGTCTCGTGGGAAGATTGCCAGGCGTTCGTGGACAAACTCAACGAGCGTATCCCAGGTGCCGGCTTTCGCTTGCCGACGGAAGCGGAGTGGGAATACGCCTGCCGCTCAGGGACGAATGAAGTTCCGAATCCGGCAGAACTCTCTCGGACAGCCTGGTTCAGACCGACGCCGAAACCCGATCCGACGCTCACCCGAAAATTCGAGGAGATCGAAGCCTACTCTCCACAGCCAGTCGGAATGCGTGAACCGAACGCATGGGGCGTGCACGACTCTCTAGGCAACGTCTGGGAATGGTGCTCCAGTCTGTATCG
>MDTE01079600.1_pt1 | contig 10017 bp, 6 predicted proteins | sample 811231 | NCBI WGS metagenome assembly MDTE01 (sample SAMN05326651, study PRJNA326480) | marine metagenome | isolation source: seawater | place: Indian Ocean: Red Sea | collected 2010 | reverse complement strand
GTCGACTAATTGCGCTTACCCCCCTATAAAATTCGAAGTCTCCACGCAGTATTAGGATTCGCAGGGTAATTTAGCTTAATTAGGACTCATGGAGTATGCGTCAAAATCTTACAAGAAAGAATTACCCGGCTTTACCCGGGCCCTAGAATGTGGTCACGGTGTAAACCTTCATTACGTCAAGGTGGGACTAAGTAGGAGAGAAAGAGGGGCCTAGTGTAGTACTAGGGGGTATATTCTTCGCATTTCCCCTGGACCTTGATATTATAATACGAATATGGTTTGGTTTTTCCTTTTTTTTTCAAGTTCAGTTTGATCATGATAGAGTAGAACTTCTGTGTCTACTCTATCGTGTGAGCCACAAGCAAATAGTGCCTTGTGTGGTTCGCGGTCGGTGTGTCTAAAGTAATTCGCGGACATGAAAGGTCCACAGGGAATATAACCCTTGTATGTAACGAATTGGGGACTTTATGTTCAGTCATCAAAGTGTGTCCTCATAGAGTCATTTTCTTCTCCTCTCGTCGTATCAGATTGATCCATCGTTGTCGGTGTTTTCATGTTGGTTCGAGGCTTTCTTGAAGACGATTGAGGGGGTTGCTCTTTAGCAGGTGTCTTAGGTTTAGTTTTTGTATCATCTGATGAAGACGCAGCCTCAGCCTGAGGCTGCCAGAGAGTATTAAGATTCGCAGGGTAATTTATCTTAATTAGGACTCATGGAGGATGTGTCAATTTCTTATTCGAAAAAATTACCCGGGGTTACTCGGGCCCTATTGTCCGTCTAGCTAAGCAGTCTGGACACTTATCCGAGTCAGTCACGGTCCCAAGACTAAATAGACTGAACCTAGAACTAGAACTGTGTGCCAGACGCGTCATCGAGCAGAACGCGCCATCGAAGCAGACAGGCGGGACGCGAATCAGGATGGGTGGGACGCAGAATTAGGATCTTCCTCAGGCTCATCAGCTGGACGCGGCAGCGAGCGGCAGCGACGGTTGCGATGCCCTGCTAGACGCGGCGTCGGGGCGGCGTGCACTGCCTGGGTCGCCGGGTCCACCGAACTTCCCGACCCGCCAAAGGCCTCAGGCTGCCCCGGGCCGCACGTCTACCCCGCCCCCAGTGTCTGGCACGAGGCTCGAGCGGCAGCGGGCTCCGCGGCCTCGGACTGCTGGCGCCACCTGCTCGACGGCAGATGTATAGACACGAGTAAGATACACGAGTTGGCTTTGGGGAGGGCTGGGCGCGGCGTCACGGTTGGCGACTTGGGGCAGCGTTTGAACAGCCACTCCTGTAAATATGAGTTTAATGAGCTCAGTCGAGTGTCGCTAGCGTGGCGCCCTCACAAAAAACGGGAGCACCGTCACCCGAGACCCGGGGCCTGGGGTGTTGTTCAAGCTCATCTTTGTATGCGACTCGGAAGTATAGTATCAGCCAGCAGCCCGAGTGCGGGCCCGCCCGGGCCGGCGGCTTCTACTTGAAAATAAAATCGAAGGTGAGTTTGTACCGCTAGCTCTTAGTGTTCTTCGCCGCTCGCCCTTTCAAGTTCAAGTTGTACTACCGTCTAAAAGCGCTCAGGCTCCTCAGGCTCAACCGTGAACCCCGGGGCCTTTGATGAGCACCTTTTTAACCGTCGGAGCCGATGCTGCCGCGAATCTGCCGCCGACTAGGACCCCGGATCAGCTCTCACCCGACTCTAGAACCCCGGGCCGTAGTGAGGCTTGCACATTGTGGACATACAGCGTACCGTAGGTACGGTCTTAGTCCAGGTACCGTCTTAGTTCGAAATAACTATAGTCAATTCGGGTTTGGGGGTGCATACGCCTAGGGAGGGGTGTACCGTCTTAGTCCTACTGCGGTACCTACGGTATTGTATCTAACCTACGGGTACCTACGGTACCTACGGTATGGTTGAGCAATAAACGATTTGTCACATGCCCATGCTGTTTTACATAAATTTGTCCGTGATATAAAGATCAAACTACAGTAGCCGCATGGCACCGGTTAAGAGTGGTCCCCAGAAGCACAATGATGATCCACTCATCTGGGACCTCACGTTGTTTGCAAGGCGCACGCTTAAGCAGGCGGTACGTGCAGAGCGACTTGGAAGTACACGGGGGCGACAGCCTCGCGGGCTCAGGGTGAACCTAGGAGGCCCGAGGACGGAGAAGCACATGCCCTTCGTGCCCAAACCGTTACCTCGGGACATCCTCTTAATGAGCCAAGACTCACTCTCGCTTAGATATGAGAAAGGCACGAGTCGCGCGAGCCAAGCAAGTACTCTCAATATTCCTACAGAAACAGCAAAGCTACCAGCGCTAAGCCCCAGGCCTAATGAGTGTAAGATCCTCAGAGATACGAGGCCATTATTGGAGGGGACGTCATCATCCGCACCTAAAAGTACTGTGCAGCCGGCCTCAGTCCAGAAGACAATTGAGGAATTGAAGGCTTCGCCATTCAATGGTATTGCTGGTGGACAAGCGCCCAGGCTACCCCTGCCCAGCCTTGCATCTCCGCATAACCTGTGCGAACTTAAGGGTAAAAATGCGAATATCGAGAAGACTGGGCCGACAATATGGTCTGTTGAGGACTTGAATAGCAAATATAGAAACAAGCTTCTGCGTAAGAGCGCTCACCACGTCTCACTCAAGGTGCAAGAGCTTCAGTCAGAGCTGGTGAAAGAGGAGTCATTGATTAGCGTTGTAGGGCTCACGAGACATCCGCTGCTTGCCCTATGTGATCAGCACACAGAGACGGCAAACTTACTTTGCATAGGACGAGGCCGTGCACGTTGCGTGGCAAGGCGATTTGTATTGGAGGTTCATCAAATCTGGCTGACAAATCTTGACCACCTCGAAGCCTCAAATCGCGGTGCTATCCCGCGACACCGCCGAATAGACATTGATGCTATTCTTGGCGTGAAGTCACAGGTTCAATCAGTTGCCAGCAAAAACTCTTGGCGTCTCCTGACATCACAAAGCCCTGCATCAGCATTTCTCATCTCGACGCCCAGCTTGCTTTCTCTGCCGACGACAAAAAATGCCCTCCTCTTTGAGCAAGGTCTGGAAACCGTCACTATTTTATCATGTGAACACCTTATGCGTGGTGGTGTTGTTTACTTGGCGTCACTCATGCGAGAATTCTGGCCAGGGTACATGATACCAGCCAAGTGGCGATTCTCGTTTTACGACCCACTCACGGGCGTGAAAACGTCAGCTGTGACATATGAGGGTGCTGAAACATTTAGGAATTCCGCTGTGCCGCTTGCACCATTGATACTTGCACCAGGCTTGGCTCGTCCCCCATCGGTAGAACATAATTTAGTTTACACGCAGGGTTGCCTAATTCAGGGAGCAAAATGTGGATCTGTTGCAGCCGCCATCTGTCAAGTTTTTGTTTGTAGCCCCCGCGCGGACGACCGTAACCGCATTGTTTTCTTTGATTTTGTGCTATTACCATGCAATAAGATACTCGCTCCGTGGCAGATTCAACTTGATGCGCTTGATATAGTTGGGCAGCTTGGCCTCTCACACGCGCCGTGCACGGTGGCTGAGTGGTGGTGCCAGCAAGGACAGGCCGGACTCTATGCGTCACTGCTTGCCCAGTTTGTCTGGAAGGCCGATGCACTGCAGCTGCAAACACCTCGGGGGGGGTCCTCATTAGCGTGGGGCTTTGACTTCAAGTTGGTTGCAACTCGTGCCGCTGAGTACCTCGGTATCTTGACTGTAGAATCGCCGCAGTCTGGTCATCAGCATATTGCTTGTTTGGAGTTAGAAGGAGAATCTTACGATGAGGATGTACGCGCTATCAACAACCAAAGTGATGTTTTAAATCAGGGTGTACTTGCTGAGGGAGGTAATCCGCAGCAACTTAAGCAAAGACCCGTAGCTTCTCTATCGCTCTCCGTCTCCGGCGCGTGGGATCGTGCTTTTCAAGTGCCTGGAACGACAGGCGTCGGCACTTCTAGGCGCAACGTTACGATCCACGATCTCACTTTGCGGACCCAGATTCTACAGAATTGCGATGATGATCTACTCACAGATGGCCCTGAGACGATTGCGAGCCTGTACCGCGCTAACATGAGACTCCTTGATAGTGTCATTATCAATGTTGCGCAGGCGTTAGAATGTGTTATTTTCTCCCCAAGTCACATATCCTGGGATAACGTAAACTTGAACCCGCCAGACGTATTCAGTTTTACCCACACGATTTGCATTCCAGTTGTGCAGAAAACCCATCTCTGTCATGGTTGCTATGCATTCCTGTCACCAGCCACATGCATCGTCAGTCGATGTATTTTTGTGCTTACAACCAACACAGTTTCAGCTGGCTGTGGTATTGGCTCCAAAGTGGCCCCCATTGAAAATATTCCCGAGAGTGATGAGCGTGGGTTCCGTGTCGTGGTTTCATGCGCCCTGATTTCCCCGGCTCGGGACCTGAATATCCATTTTTTTTCACTGACGCGGGACGTTGCAACTCCCAACAAGGGTGCGCTGACCGACCGAGCTAATCGACACTCAACAGAAATTTGCATATTGATCCTCAGCCGCATCCGCGTCGTCGATGACTATATCCACATACTCCACAAAAAGTCCCATCAGGGAGCCAATGACCCAGGCTTCTACAGCATCCATCTGCAACATGCCGGATTCAGTGCACTGAGCCGTAGTGACTTAGCAACATCAAAAGAAGTAATTTCCATAGAACAGGAGCACAATTTGCTTAAGGAGAAACGACGCCGCCTTGAGGATAAGCTTTCAAAGGGCAGAAAGTTTCTTGCGGGTAGGGAACAATCAAGTCCACGCCCCCAAAACACACAGGCTGCCATGTGCGAGGATAAGAGCCTTGAGGTGGTAGGAAATAACATCAACCCGAACACTGTAGATGGCAAACTCGCCAAATCCAAGGAAAGTATGATCACATCAAGAGCTGTCGTGGACCTGCTGGCAACAAAGCTAGGTATTTCACAGTTCCATGTCTCGCAAAGCGTGGGGGTTAGAAAGTTTGCACTAAGTTCCGACGAGGAAAATGCATTTAGCCCCTCGTCGAAGATGACAGAACCTCTAAACCGACGGCCCACGCGACCCGATCTGCCGCCGCTGTTACCTGGGCAATCGATGAATTCCACTGTGACTAAGGGTCCACTCGCGTGGCGACGTATACATCGCTACTCAAAGGCAAAGCTAACCATGAAATCGTCGTTTTTGGAATCACGCATCCAGGGCGCCATTGACTCTATTGTAAACACAGCGCCTCAGCCCGCAATTGTGGGCATGGTCCATCCAGCTACTGGAACTAAACACATTGTCCCTGCCTTTTTAACAATTCATGATGATTGCATATTGATTACAGAAATTCTTGAGGCAACAGTTCAATCTCTTGAGCACAAGAAAGGACTCAAGGCCGACACCGAACTATCTGCCAAGGAACGTCTTCTTGCACAGTCGGACAAAGGTACGTCGTCGATTGCCGATCAGATTTCTGAGCTTGAGACTGTGGCCTTCATTCGTTGCAAGCTTGGACATGCCGATGGCGTTGAGGAATGCCTTGACCAGGAAGTTGCGATAGAAAACCGAGATGAGCACGGAAACACACTCTTGATAATTTCAGCACAGCAAAATGACAAAAAAATGCTCAAACTGCTCCTTCGTCGTGGTGCCGATATCAACGCCCAAAACTCAACAGGAAATACTGCGCTTCACTATACGAATGAGTACAAATTTACTGCGCTCACAGAATATATCCTCAACAAGGGTGGAAATGACACTCTCCTTAACATGAAGGGGCTTACTTGCTACGAAGGTGTGAATGGAGTGAGCTAAAGCTGTAGTTATTTCTATGGCACGATTTCCTTCTTCCTGTGTCGGAGTTGGAATGTTCAGTTTCCATGTGCCACCAGGGGACATTTTTCTCAGGTGTAGAATCAACCCCTGTTAGGGCCATCATGATGTAGGATGGTTTCTTTCACGTAGGCCGGCCGGCCTAATTAAATTAGACTTTCACTAGCAGGAAATGATTTCCCGAGGGTCCCGGGCCTCTATCCCGGGCCTGGATGCACAAACGTAGTCATTAAGCTTGGTGGCGTGCCAAAAGAATCGCGCGACGCAGCACGAATACCACTAGCGCGACGTTTGGTCCAGGAAAAAAAAAATCCGCCGAATCCCGACCATTTCGCCTCCCTCTTTGTCAAAAGGGGGCGACAGACTTAAAAGTGTTAGTAGATTACTTGTAGTATGAAAAAATGCTGTGCCCATGGATTCATCTTTTTGTTGGACAAGTTTACCAAGTGCCAGTCCCGGTGCCGTTTTGTTGGACTTGCTGGGACGGCCTGAGGGCGAGGCCCCGCTTCCGCCCGCGGGGCTCACCGGGAATACCCTAGGAGCTCCTTTGACGCACTGGCATGGGTTTCCTTGAACACTAACCTTCAAGTTCGACTGACGCTTCCTCCCCCCCGGCGCCGGCCAAAAGTGCACTGCCCCAGACAAAAGCGATCGCGCATCATAGTGGAGCCGACGCTTTGGCGCTGCCTCGATGAACACACACCTTCCGAAGCCCCGTGACCCTGAACTTGAACTTGACTCGGAACTTGAAACGTTGCGCATCCTTGTACCGGTACTACGGCCACCTGCCCGCAGGTCTACTCCCACCTTTATTCGCCCGCCTCTGGATGGCGAAGATATGCGCTACGTCCAGATTACGCCCAGAGTCCGCTGTATAGGGTACAAGGTGGTACGGGCGCAAGAGTCCTGCGGTACTACACTTCTCAATGAGACATATAAGGTTAGTTCCGTCTAGCCTCCATCAAGACCGGACTGCTCGGGACGCATGCGTTACAAAGTTGTCTCAATCCCTTGGGCGGCAGACGGGACCCATGAACTTGATTGGGATGCTGAAGTGGTCACAACTTTAAAAGAGCAGAGTACTCATGTTAAATGCGTCATTCAACCTGCAGAAGCAGAGGGATCGCTCACCCGTCGCACGACAGCAGCGACACTAGCAAGAACAATGATGATGGTTGGACATGAATTTATGGTTAGACCCCGACGCAATATTTCGGCCGGCATGCATCTATCTTTTTTCGGCGGGGCTCTTGGCACACGTGCTGACAGTTTGAAACCAGGTTTATTGGCGCAGCTACCTGAGGGACTATTATGGAGGAGAGAGGGGGGATCGGAAGTGGTTTTCGAAGTCAACGCCAAGAATGCATCAAGTGTAGTGTTCTCAAACTCACAGGGCGTTTCTCTGGTGTCAAGTTGGACTACTAAAGCTGAGCGCTGGGGCGCGGCAACTGTGTCTGCCTGCTTGGTTATCATTGGAAAGCGTGGATTGTCTGGAAAGTGGCGGGCATGGATAGAGAACCATTATCGATGGATTGTCTGGAAATTAGCAGCTGTCTCAAGGCAGTTTTGCGTAGCCCGGTTGACCTTTGAAAATATCCTCTTGCATCTCAAGTCGAGGTTTGAACGTGAAGTTGAACGTAGGTGCAGACCGGGATTAAAGGAATTGTGTCTGGATGAGTCAGGTAGCATGGGTCTCCTCATCCTAGTAGTCTCCAACATGTATGGTGGGAATGGTAAGGGCGAGATATTGGTGGAATTAACTGACGGTTGGTATAGAATTCATGGCATCTTCGACAAAGACCTCAGTTGCCGCTGTGCACGGGGCCAAATTCGTGTTGGCACAAAACTTGCTCTCCAAGGCTTTGAGATCTTGCGTGGTACATTGACAGACAAATTTTCAGCGCTACTTGCAGGCAATGATGTACCGACCTTGTGGCTACATTTCAATGGAACACGTTTAGCCCGTTCAGCCGCCAGGCTGGGGTTTCAAAAGTATCGGAATTCAATGGTACTAACGCCATATTCTCTCTCCTCAAGTGGTGGCGTTATTTCAGCAGTTGAGGCTGTAGTGCAGCGCATTCGACTCCCATCCCAGATATCCTTGTTGCAAGAGCAAACCGTTCTGTGGCTCGCCGCACCAAAATTGCATGGAATCGCAAACGAGACACACCTCCGTATATCATTTGACACCACACAGAATGGCACTTACACAGAAATTTGTGAAGGCGATACGATCAGAGTTCACTATGTCATTGCGGTTCCCGGTCACGCGGGCGAGTTTTTGCTCAAGCGAACATTTCATTCCCGCTGTGAAGCAATCGAATCGCCAGCTTCACTTCGCGATCTTGCCGCAAGTCAATATATCCCGCGGTCACTTTGTTGCGGATCACATCTTGCCTGCTTGGGCCGTGATAATGTTGGATCCCGAGTTGATACTGTTGGCATAATTTTGGCAACTTACGATAGCAGTGCCTCCTATAGTACGCTTGTTCTTTATGACTACTCCCAAGATCTCATTTTTGTTTCCCTAAGAAGAGATCGGAGACAACACAGCAGCCGTAATCTCTTGGGCATTCCGCCCGGATCTCAAGTTGCTGTGCTGCATGCTTCTCTACTTTCAACCCTAGATGACTGTGCCATGCTCACTTGTGATGACCTGGCTGTTGTTTGTTCCTCGAGACGCTCTCTGGGTAAGGCGTCATTTGGAAGGACACGGGAAAGACTGCAAAATGACTGGGATGCATTGGAGCGATGGGCCAGGGTTCCGCTTGCCATGTTTGCTGAGGCGAGTTTACTGTGTCGGAAGATCAAGTGTACGATGTTACAGGCAAAAAGAAATTCCTATGGTGGCCTGTCAACCCCCTTGGCTCTTCTTGCTAAGTCACTCGACGGAAAATCCCGCGCGGAACTTGAGCTGGCTCAAGATGCTGAAGATCTTGATGTAGCAATCCGGGCCATGCACGCTAGTGGCAATCTGTACTACGCTAATGAAAAGTACTACCTTATGTGATCTATATGACAATTGAATTGACGTCCTAATAGTAATAAGTCCTGCCTGTTCCTCTCTTTTTCATGTCGGTTTGGCATAGAAATTGGCCCTCATGTCCACCCAAACGGGAGAAAGTGCCAAGCGCGGAATTGTTACGATTCGGCATTGATTTTTAACAGTGTGACTGTGGCAACTTGAAAAGATGTTGCAATGATTTATTGCCGGGTAAGCTAGCAGGGCAGGAGCGACTAGCCATGGGGGCAGGCCGTGACGAGACACTGAGGCAGTGGCTGTGTGACTCGGGAGAGACAAAAGTCAGCTTCCAAGCAGGTCCCGCGGTGCGCCTTACTAAGAATGAATTGATAGCGAGATTTGGCAAATGGGGATCGAAGGCGGGTGATTTTGAGGTGCGCTCAACATAATCCACACCCATTCTTGAGCGGCCTGGAGCCTCCTGAGTCCTCGCCTGAGGGCGGGTCAGCCGGCCTAGACAGCGGTCACGGTGAATCATTATATAGATTCTTATATGCTCTACTCCGTACGTGTTGGCGTCGCGCTATCTCCGTAACTTGAAGATGGTACCTAGAGTACACCACGACCCATTGAAGCGACTTTGCGACGGACCTGGGACGGGCCGCAAACTGCCATGTTCGGGCCTCTGCTATTGGAGAGCAAACGACCGATGATGATATAAGATGAGCCAGTTTTAACACCATTTTTAACTTGTAGGACTTCTTGTAGGGGGGGACACCCAAAACTCGAATTTCTATGACTCTTCCCGGGACCCCCAGCGTCGTCACCATGCTTTAGAGGGACCTTAGTAAGCTGGGTTTGACCCAGGGTTGATAACAAACGGATCGGATGGCGCAAAGTTATGGGCGGTAGACGCCTACATTTTTTATACGCGTTTTCGTCAGGAGGCCGAGCGCGGTCAGTGATGATACCAGGCGCTTTCGATACGGTCGTAGTGACTGGGAAAGCATGCCTGGTCTCGTGACGCCGCGATTGTGACCGTGAGTGAGTCGATGACAATCTCCTCCCGAGCGAGGTGCCGCTCCCACGATCGTATCTCCACTTGCTCGCGCGGCCTCTAGGTGTAGGCCCGGGCCCCTAGCCTCTAGGAGCTCCCCTTCGTAAACGCGCGCCGGATCCGACTCTTGACTTTTATTCCCATACGTAGCGGGGAGGGGGCGACTCGG
>MDTE01006313.1_pt1 | contig 10017 bp, 11 predicted proteins | sample 811231 | NCBI WGS metagenome assembly MDTE01 (sample SAMN05326651, study PRJNA326480) | marine metagenome | isolation source: seawater | place: Indian Ocean: Red Sea | collected 2010 | reverse complement strand
GATCATGGAGGTCTACAGCAACAAAAACTGGTAATTGAGTTTGAATAAATGCCATTAGGCAAACTGTAGCAACTAAGCTGAGTAGGATGGAATACCGTGGGATGGGTTGGGAGGCCACGTAAACTAACCCTTCTTTTAAATCTTTTATTGGCGTAATGTTCGTTACTTTTTTTCTAGGTTCTGCGAATTCTGCCTTATACGGAATTACCAAGAAGACTACGGCTCCATACATTGCGGCTTGGAGTAGGAAATTAACTTCAGGGCCAAATATTGCAATCATGATTCCTGCTATGCCGGGGCCGATCATTCGCATCGAATTAAAGGCCATTGAATTCAAAGCAATTGCGTTGGTTAACGCAGCGCGGGGCACTGAGTTAGCAACTAGTGTTTGCCTTAGCGGGTTCATCATCCCCCAACCGGCTCCAGTTAATAGAGAAAATAAATATAAGTGCCAAATTTCGTGCCAATTAAAAATAATGACGAAAGAAAAACCAAATGCGAGTAATGCAAGATAAGTCTGATCAAGTAGTAAAAATTTTCTTCGGTCAAAAATATCTGCAATTACTCCTGCTATAGGTGCGGCAAGCATTGGAATAGCCCGAAGCCCAAGCACTATCGATACCTGCAAAGGAGACTTGGTCATTTCAAAAGCTAACCATCCTAAGGTGATTTGCTGTATCCACGTACCACCACTCATAAATATCGTTCCAAACCAAAGGAGACGGAAATTTTTGTGGGATAAGGAGGCAAAAGTGCCAGCCCATCCAGTTTTTTGCATGGGCTCTTGATTCTCAGAACTGGGTGTTTGTCGCATGAAGTACTAAGTATTCTACAGGATCAAAGCACGATTTTTCGATACTGAGGAATAAAGATACTGGCAAATAAAATGATTGCAAAACCAGTTAATCCACTGACGAGTAATGCTTGATCGACACCATAGATACTAGAAATCCAGCCTGCTAGAAGCCCACCAAAAGGAAGCATTCCGATTTCCATTTGATAGACACCGACTACTCGCCCTCGAATTTCATCAGGCGTAACAGTATTGATAATCGTCATATGCGTAGTCATCACGATTTGCATAAACATTTGTTGAAGTATCAAAACAACGATTGCAATCCATAGATTGGTTACTTGAGAGAGGGTAATTACGCAGATCGCAGAGAAAAGAAATGAGCTGGATGCGAGTAGCCCTTTCCGTTTATAACTTGCAAAATAAGCGATGATGGCCGTCCCGATAAATCCCCCAACACCTAGAGACATCATTAATATCCCAAGGTATGTTCCGTCTTCATTGAATAATACTTCTGCGGTATAGACTGGCAATTGATTAAATACAATCGCCAGCATGAAAAAAGACACAGCAAATGTCATCAGTGTGATGATTCGTGTTATGGGATCTTTGATCACATGAAAAAACCCCTCGGTAAGATTTCTAAATGGTGAAGTCTTTTGAGTTATCGACCTGTTTGCTGTGTAATACGGGGTCTTCATTTTATAGATGAGCAGGAATGCTATTAAAAACAGGATACTTTGAATTAGAAAATTGACCCCGGGACCTAGATAAGCTATTACAAATCCACCCACAGCTGGACCTAGTGCACGCATTGCATTGAACGCCATCGAGACCATTGCAGTGGCGTGCATTAAAGCTTGCTCAGGAACGGTATTGGCAACCAAGATGTACCGTACAGGATTGTTTACGGCCCATAGAAATCCAAAAGCTAAGGCAAAAGCATATAGGTGCCAGATTATATGTAAATCAGCGAGTAGTAAAAGGGCAAATGCAAAAACCAGTACTGTCACTAAGGCTTGGTCCACAACGAGCAATTTTTTCCTGTCTACTCGATCAGCAAGCACTCCAGTAATTGGCGATAATAGGAGCGGTAGAGTTCGTATTCCTACGACTCCAGCAACATGCAGCGGGCTGCGTGTTAATTCATAAGCTAACCATCCGAGTGTCACCTGCTGGAACCAGGTTCCTCCAGCAACTAAACCTGTAGTAATCCAAAGTAGGCGAAAGTTGGGATACTTTAACGAATTAGAAGAAGGTACATTTTGCGAAGCTGTGTGAGAATTAAAGTCACGCATAGATTGCATACATAATTAACGCCATTCCTAGACTATACGCTATATCATAGCTTTATTTAGGGGAGTTTAAGCTAAGGGAAAATATATATGTTGAAGTGGTATTAATGAAAACTCTTGTTACAGGTGGGGCGGGCTTTATAGGTTCACATCTAGTGAATGCACTAATTTCTTCAGGAAATGAAGTAACTGTTGTAGACGATTTATCTGCTTCATCAACAAAACACCTCGACCCTAAAGCGAAATTTTCTGAGACAGATATTCTCGATGTCGCAGGACTCAATCAAAGTTTTCAGGAGTCGCTGCCTGATGTGGTCTTCCACTTGGCTGCTCATGCAAGTGTTAGTGAATCAGTAAAATACCCAGAGTACGACGCGAATATCAATGTATTAGGTACAATTAATGTGCTTGAGCAATGTAAATTATTTGGGGTTTCACGCATCGTTTTCAGCTCGACGGGTGGAGCTTTATATGGTGAACCGACTTACCTTCCTGCTGATGAAGACCATCCTATTCATCCGTTATCTCCATATGGTGCTTCGAAATTTGCCGCAGAAATATTCATCGAGAGTATTTGTGAATTGAATAGTATTAGCTATACGATTTTGCGATATGGGAATGTATATGGCCCTAGGCAAAGTCCGTATGGGGAAGCTGGGGTAGTAGCTATTTTTGCGAACGCGCTAATTAATGGTGAATCACCAGTTATTTACGGTGATGGTAAGCATCAAAGAGATTATGTGTATGTTGAGGATGTAGTTAATGCCAATCTTTTGGCCATGGAATCACCAGGGAATGGAAAGTTTAATATAGGAACAAATTTGAGCACTTCAGTGAGACAAATTTTTGATTTAATAGCTAGTGAAATAAATTCAGATTTACCACCTAGGTATGATGATGAGCGTGCTGGTGATGTTCGTAAGATTTACTTAAACTGCGATAAGGCATTTCAAGAATTAAACTGGAATCCCCAAGTTGCAATTCATAATGGTATTAAGAGCACTGTTGAATGGATGCGTACTCAGCAGAGATAAGGTAAATTTACAAAGATGCTTTATTAAGGAGCTTAGTGTGAAAGATTTAATCTGGCCATTTGGTCATGCAAAAGATATTGGTTACATTATATGGCCAATAGCAGCTACTGGAGTCATTGGCGCTGGGTCAACGCTGATTTTACTTACTTTCATATGGCCAATACTTAGACCATAGACGATATGACTGAATTGCAATTTGCTGACATTCAGGGTGTTCGGATTGCATATGAACAAAAAGGGCGTGGAAAACTCCCTTTACTGGCTTTACACGGATTTCCTCGGACTCATAGGACCTGGCTGCTTTTAGAGCCATTTTTAGCAGATTATTTTCATCTGATTATGCCTGATCGCCGTGGCTATGGTGACTCAGAAAGAGTTATGGACTCCTCTTCATATAGTTTGGAAAATATGACATCAGATGCAATAGGTTTGATGGATTATCTAGGGATTGATAATTTTGTTGTTATTGGGCACGATAAAGGATCTCCTACCGCGCGCAAAATTGCTTTCGATTACCCTGATAGAGTATTGGCAATGGTACAGATCGACTCTACTCCACAGGAACTTAATGATGGATCGAGAGATCCTAGTGGTCGGCAGTGGTATTTCGATTTTTTTCGCCAGCGTAACGTTGCTGAGAAAATAACTACTGCTATCCCTGAATTATTTTTTGGCTTGTTTATTGATAGAAATCCGCATCTGCCTGATTCAGAGCGCCAGTTTTATGTTGATCAATTTTCTAAACCTGGTACTCCTGAAGCAGTAGTATGGGATTACCGGTTGATGCTTGAAAAAGACCCAGAATATTGGCGTGAATTAACAGAGAGTGGCCGGAAAATTATTGCGCCTACATTAGTGCTTTGGGGAAATATAGGGCCATCTGCAAACGCACCAGTTCTTGAGCAATGGCGCCAGGTAGCGGACAATGTAACGGGTATGCCAGTGGAAATGGCCGCTCATTACGTCCATGAACAGCAACCAGAGATTACCGCGAAGCATATCCTGAATTTCATGAGAGATATAAATCTTCTGAAGTAACAATACTTGTTACGGCCTGCCTCCGTCTGCCTCTATAGTGGCGCCATTCATATAGCCCGCTGCGTCAGAAACAAGCCAAAGAACGGTACCCGCATGTTCATCAGGTGTTCCGAGCCGACCCATAGCACTTCTATTCGTACTTGTACTACGGATGGTTTCATTCCACATTGGGCGATGTGGAGTTTCAATACCACCTAACGCAATGGAGTTGACTCTGATTTCTGGAGCCCATTCGTAGGCCATAGACTTTGTCATGTTGATTACTCCAGCTTTTGCAGCACCATACGCTGCCTGCCCTGTTCCTGGGTTAATCCCTGCACCTGAAGCAATATTTACTATTACACCTTTTCCTTGAGCTTTCATTATTGGCTGAACTGCTTTTGCACACTGGAATGCTGTAATGACGTTTACTTTGTAGCACTCCAGAAAATCATGATCTTCAAGTTCTAGTAGGGGACCGGAGCGAAAGGTCTCTCCCCAACTTCCACCAACGACATTTACTAAAATATCAATTTTCCCAAAGGTAGACATTGTTTCATTAACCATTTTTTCAACATCAGATAGGTTTCTTACATCACATGTAATTCCGAGGGCTCTACTGCCTATTGCTAAAATTTCATCGACAACTGGTTTAACAGGGGCATGAGGGCGTTCCCTACCTAATGTCACGTCTTCAGGCTCGCGTGCTGCAACAACCACGTTTGCTCTCTGGTGTGCGAGGCCTACAGCAATTGCTTTGCCGAATCCTTGTGAACCACCGGTGACGATCGCCACTCTATCTGTTAAGTCAAAACTAGGCATAATTGTCTCCTATTTATTTATTGGCCTAAAAAGCGCAGTGCATTTTTCCAACCTAAGTAATCTTGTTCTTCATCATTGAGTCCAAGAGATATGAATTCTTCTAAGGGAGATGGGATTTTGGGACCTGTACCTTGCCAATCTGATCCAATCATCACTTGCTCTATCCCAACATGATCAATCAGGTATCGAAGAGGTGCTATATCAAAAGCTATGTCGTCATAAAAAAGCATTGATGCATATTCCATTGGAGATTTTGGTAATAATTTCCTGATCGGCTCTCTGCTGTGCCAATTTTCATTACTCCTTGCAAGAAGGGGTATTAATACTCCACCTGCATGGCTCATACATATTCGTAAATTTGGAAAGTCTTCAAGTAGACCACTCCATATTATAGAAGCACCTGCTAATCCTGATTCAATTGGAAACCCAAGTGGTGCATCAGCCACAGAGGCAGGGATATGTGCTAGCCGATCACTAAAAGTTGGCCTGTTTGCGTGTGGAAACACAGCAAGATCCAGGTTTGCAGCAGCTTCAAAAAATGGCCTGAAATGCTCTTCTCCCAAGCTACGACCTTCTATGTTTGTCCTGATTTCCACACCATGTAAACCTAAATCTTTGATTGATTGAAGCTCTAGAATTGCAAGGTTAATATCTTGCATAGGAACCGATCCAAGGCCGTAAAACGTATCCGGTTCACTTGCAATCATGCCTGCAATGCTTTCATTTAAGTGCCGTGCTAAATCGGCACCATCAGCTGGATCAATGTGGTACATCAAAAGTTCGGGGAGTGGGGATAAGACCTGCTTCGTAGTGCCTTCATTATTAATTTCATTCTTTCGTTTAGTAGCATCCCAGCAAACATTTCGCACGGTACGGTAATCTTTTCCATCAATCACTATAGTTGATCGATCAGTGTCCTCTTTTTTCATTGAGGGAAAAGCAGATCCCGAAGGTCGCCCTGTAGCTAATGGGAATTCATTCGGGACAATATGGGTATGCATATCTATGATCATTTTTCTCTCGGTTTTCAAGTTTTGTTGAAGAATAACATTTGTTGACAGACTTTTTTATTGATAAGCAAATATAGATAACTATCATGTAGAGTATGCTTTATCGAAATTGTAGGAGGACTAATGCCTTTAAAACTTGATCACACCATAGTTCCTGCATATGACAAGGTTAAGTCTGCGCAATTTATTGCAAGGATTTTTGGACTCGAGTACACAGGTCCATATGGTCATTTTGCACCGGTAAAAATCAATGAATTCCTTACCCTAGACTTTGATAATTCAGATCATCCGCACTCAAATCATTATGCATTTCTTGCCACCGATGAGGAGTTTGATACGATTTTACAAAGAGTGAAAGATGAAGGAATATCGTTTGGGAGCGGACCTGGTTCAAGAACAGATGGAGAAATAAACCACAAGCATCAGGGTCGAGGATTTTATTTCGATGACGAAAACGGTCATGTATGGGAAGTAATTACCCACACTTATATATCTAGCAGTTCCGCTACTAATTGAGAAAAATGAGAACATTAGAAGAAAAAAAATTAATTAACGAGGCGATTCATAATGATCGTCTCGTAGATATCACTACTACTGGTCGGAAAACTGGCAAAAAATATCGTAAGGAAGTTCGTTTACGCCACGTTGAGGGGACTGTATATCTAACTAACAACCCTGGTCCTAGAGATTGGGCTGCCAATTTATATACTATCCCCAATTTTTTGTATCACTTTAAAGAAAGCGCCGAGATAGAGGTCATGGCCGTGGCGGTTCCAATAAAAGAAGATGAACAAAAAAGGAAAATTTTAACCATTCTCTTGAGTAAAGAAGATGCATTGGATCAACTGGAAGCAAGAGTTGCTGGCAGCAACCTGTTTAGAATCGACTTTCCTGATCAGTAATTCCCCTTAGAGAAAATTCAACAGAGCTTCATTAAATTCTTCCGGTTTTTCTGTAGGTATCCAGTGCCCACAGTTTTCGAAAGTGACCATTTGAGAGCCAGGTATTCCATCGTGAGTCATTTGGCCCATTTCGAGAGCATTAACTGGATCGTCAGCGCCCCACACAACGAGAGTAGGTACGGATATATGTGGGAATCTTCTGACAGTATTATATCTACTCCTAGTTTCCATGTTATTCATATGACTTAATACTCTGCGATATGCATCGAGGCGCTCAGAATTTTGAGTTAAAGCGAATTGATAATCTGCAAGAGCTTCGATATCTACGCCTCCGTTTACTTTGGGCGCATAAGTTTCTATTAATTGATCACGGGTAGGGGGAGTGAATTCAACCATACTCTTTAATTGCCTCGGCATTGCTCCACCACTGGCAACTAGTACAAGTTTGTTAAGTCGTTGAGGACTTTCATATGCAAAGAGTGATGCTAGCCAACCGCCCATTGAATGTCCTACTAGATTAGTTTTTTCTAATCCTAAAGCATCTTGAAATTCTCTAAGGAAATCTACCAGATAAGCAAAAGAATATTCCTGTTGCAGAAGCCCATCACCTTTTCCCCAAGCAAGAGCATCTACTGCTAGAACTCTCATTTTTTTTGATAAAGGACCTATGTTTAAAAGCCAACTATGGGCACCGTCCGTATACCCGACTCCATGTAGCAATATTGTTGGATACCCTTCGCCTGCATCTATGTAGCGGGTTTTCCCGTGACTCATTTCTACATATTTTTCTTCAGCATTGTCTAAAGTAATATTGGCGATTTGAACGGCCATAAAATCTCCTAACGATAATTTTCTATTTCCGATATCCTAAAATGGCTTTTTGAAGTGTCAAGTGGATTGTAAATGTTTTACGAATTAATCAATCATAATTCTGCCTTAATTTTTGTCGTTGTTTTCGTTACATTGGCTTCGTTCTATGCTTGGCGAAATAAGAAAAATTTAGCAATTCTTTCTACGTTGATAATGCTCATAATCTTAGTGTTATTTTCTTATTCATATACACAATATGGAACTAGCGATATCAATAAAATTGAAGAACTTGACGTACTGATGGAATTGGAATCTCCAATCATTGTTCAGATTTATTCAGATTCTTGCGGAATGTGCTTAATTAGCAAGAATACAGTTGATCGACTTGATCAAAATATCCGCGCAGACATAAGCCTTATACGATTAAATATTGCTGAGGACATTGGTAAGTCGGTAGCTCGACGTTATCGAGTCACTTCAACTCCTACATTCCTCGTTTTTGATAGCTCTGGTAATGTAGTATTTAGACACAGTGGTTACCCTGATATTGCTAAGCTTGAAAATGCCGCACGAAATTTAATATCAAGCTAGAATGTATTTCTGGGGAAGTGGCGGAATGGCAGACGCGCATGATTTAGGATCATGTGCCCTAAGGGCGTGGGAGTTCGAGTCTCCCCTTCCCCACCACAAAAAATTAGAATCACGGGCAGATCGTTGGTGGAGATAGGGGGGCTCGAACCCCCAACCTCCGCATTGCGAACGCGGTGCTCTCCCAGTTGAGCTATATCCCCACTTTAACGAACATATTTGGCTCCCGCGGTAGGACTCGAACCTACGGCCAATCGGTTAACAGCCGACCGCTCTACCACTGAGCTACGCGGGAGCGAGGACTCTGAAAAGAGCAAAGGTATTGTACCAATCCATAACTCAGAGGGCTAGTTCGGTAGCTTGGCTTGGTGGTACAAACACAAAAATACTTAGTTACTATAAAGGATAATGGCGACCCCGACCGGATTTGAACCGGCGATCTCCGCCTTGACAGGGCGGTGTGTTAAACCAGGCTACACCACAGGGCCGCGAATTTACCCTGATACATCAGGGCAGGTTAGAAAGCTCAACCAACTCCATGATATCCAATTATTACGAGGTCGCCCTCGACCATAACCGGAGTTATATGCTCTCCACCTGTTAACCTTTCAAGCTCATCTATTCGCTCTGGGCTCTTTTCAAGATCAACCTGAATATATGCTACATCGTCTTTATCTAGATCGTGCAGTAGAGCATCCGAATATGAGCAATCAGGTCTTGTATATACTACAAGTCCCATTTCACTATTCACGATAATATATTAGCACGATTTGTCTATATAGTCAGGCTTTGATTAAGGATGTGTGTCGGAGTAATTATTTGAGAATGGAGGCTGATAATGGTAAAGATGGCTGCTGCAATCCTGCGTGGGTTAGGTGAAATTGAGTGTGACGAAGTGGACCTGCCCGATTCATCTGCTGACAAAGTATTAGTCAAAATGGAAATGGCATCGATATGCGGAACTGATTTACATTACGTTTTTCATGGTTGGCCTAGGAATAAATATCCTATGAGTCCGGGCGAACCGGGGCACGAAGGTATTGGACGGGTAGTAGATCCTGGTCCTACGCAGCTGGAAGAAGGAGCATTAGTGCTTACTGTTCCAAATATTTGGGAGGCGCGAAACTTTGCAGGATTTCAATGGATTTCTCCCAATTTTCTTCTTGAATTGCCAAATGGACGCCCTCCCGCCGAATTGATGATGGCGCAGCAGTTGGGAACTGTAATTTTTGCCGCTCAAAAATTACCTTCTTTAGTCGGGAAAACTGCCGTCGTTATTGGTCAAGGGAGTGCAGGTCTGTTCCATGATTATTATCTAAGAAAATTAGGAGCGGCCAGAATAATTGCAATTGAGCCCAATGTGGATAGAAGAAATGCAGGCATTAACTTAAAGGTAGATCACGCGATTGATGTTACGGGGCAATCTGCCATTGATGCGGTACTCGACATAACGGAAGGTGAGGGGGCTGAAGTAATAATTGATGCGGTTGGTGGCGGCGATACACTCGATCAGGCAATAAAAATTGTAAAAGCTGAGGGGCATGTCCACGTATTTGGCCTGCCTACAGGCTTCGACAAAATTCCATTTGATTTAGGTACGTATTTCCTTAAGAGACTAGATATGCGCACAATTTTTGGTGCACAAGATGAAGATAACCTTTTGTCATTTAGAAAAGCACTAGATTTGATTGTTGATGGAGATATAGATATGTCTCCTTACGTTACGCATGCTTTGCCTATAGCCAG
>MDTE01180926.1_pt1 | contig 10018 bp, 7 predicted proteins | sample 811231 | NCBI WGS metagenome assembly MDTE01 (sample SAMN05326651, study PRJNA326480) | marine metagenome | isolation source: seawater | place: Indian Ocean: Red Sea | collected 2010 | reverse complement strand
CCATCATCGGTATCTCCAATATACATCCCAGGTCTTTTTCTTACAGCTTCCAATCCCTTTAGAACCTTTATCGAGTCTGCCTGATATGTATTTTTATTTGTCATTTTTTAAATTTAGGAAAGAAAAAATTATAACATTTTTTAAAAAAAATTGTTGTTTTTTAGTCTTATTGTAAAAATTATATGGTTAAATTAGCTAACAAAATCAAGTGATTTAAGCTTTAAAAAAAATTATTTTTTAATATTACTCAATTTATACAAAACTAAATGTTTTATATATCTTAAGTAAAATTTGAAAAAATTTTTAAAAATTATTTTCAAAAAACCAAGCCAGCTTTGATTTCTACTCAACATCCCCTCACTTTTAACATTTGGATGGGAATGTTCATAAGTAACATGTTTATATCCCAATAAGATTGAAATCTTTTTTTGGGAGTTTGTTAATTTTCCATCCAAACCAAACCTTAAAAAGAGAAGTGGTTTTTGCATTTCTTTACTTAGAATATAGTTAGACTGCCCAATAAGTTCATATTCTGAAAACATTGATCCATTATAATTTTTGTGAGTAATAAATATGCTTTTTATTACTAAATCAGCTATTTTAACAGCTGAGACTTTTTCAAAATTTTCAATTTTAAAATAATTATAAATAAAATAAGCACATTCTTCTTCACTGATAGCTATAAATTGATTTAAAAAAGAAATAAAGTAACTCGGTAATTTTTTTAAAATATTTTTATTTGTTAAATAATATTCCTTATGAAATTCAAAAAAATTTCCATATTTTTTAGACAGATTGTCTTTGAAAAATTCTATTTTATTTAAAATAACAGTATCAGCATCCCAGATAACAATTTCTTTTTTATATTTCAAAATAAAATTTAATGAAAAAGATATTTTTAAAACTTGTTGATAATACCAACTTAATCTTTTCTTAAATTGTTCTTGGTAATCAATTAAACTTTTATTTTCATCAAATATATTATTAAACTCATTAAAAGATATAAGATGATTTTCATTTATAATATTTACCTCCTTAAAATTTAATTTTTGCTTAAACTCACCCAACTGATTTTCTGGGCAAATTATGTGTAACTTTAAATTATTTTGATAAAATCTTTTAAAATTTTTAAGATTTTCGATAATTAAAGGTATATCTCTATTCAAAGAAACCTGACATATATTCAAAACATTTTTACTCATATTTTAATTTATAAAGTAGCACCAATATATTTAATATAATAAAGTTATATTTAAACATAAAATTGATAAGGTAGGTTGGGAGAGTCTGGTTTAATCCACCAACTTGGAAAGTTGGCATACCATATTGGTATCATTGGTTCGAATCCAATACCTACCGCCATTAAAGTTTTTAAATAAATTTATTGATTTCCCTTTTTTACAATTTTGTATTTATACCAGTTTTCAACTTCAAAACTCGATCTATAAGCACAAGGAGTTTGGGCAGCCCAACACATGTTATCTATAGGTTTATAAATTCTAAAATTTCCATCTTCGTAAGAAACTTGGGTTTTGACATTTTCAACTTTAAAGAAGGGGGATTTTAAAAAAGGATATTCATAATTCTTAATTTCATAATTCAATCTGTTTATATTCCTTAAATTATAAGAAAAAAATGTAACAACTATCAAAGCAACTGTGGAAATCATTATAGTTTTTCTCTTATGATCAAACTGTTCAAGTTTTTTACTAATGAAAATAAAAACTGGTAAAGAAAATAGAATATAACCACCATATCTCATTGCTGGATGATTTAAAAACCACTCAAAAAAAATAAATAATAAAATAAGATTTACTGATAATGTGTTTCTCTCAATCTTTATTTTTTCTCTTGCATTTCTAAAAATAAAATAATTTAAAAGTGCAATAAAAATTATTCCAAGAAGTGTATCTGAAACTTTGTTAAAAAAATGCCTATCGATCCAATTTTTAACCCATCCAAATCCTTTAATATAATCCTCAGGTTCTTTTTCAGCTGCATAATTTGGCCCTCCACCAGCTTTAGCCCACCATTCATAATGAGTTCTTAATCTTTTAACCTCTTCCTTTTCTAAAGACCATTTTTGTTCACCTATACATGTTTTTTCTATAGGAAAAATGAAACAACCAGTACTTAAATAATTAGGTGTAAAATGAATTAAAGATGCAATAAATAAAAAAATAATTATCTTTAAATTTTTATTATTAAAATAATAAGAATAAAATTTATCTTTAAAAAAAACTAAAGGAATGATTATAAAATATATGTAAAAATAAGCCTTTATACTTGCAATAAATATTATAATAAGGATCATTAAATTGAATAGATTATTTTTTCTTTTCAACTCCTTTTCCAAAAAAATTATTTCAAATAAAATTATAAAAATTAAAAAAAGTAAGATTTGACCAGACCTGTCAGTTCCATGTTCAGATAGTCTATAAAAAGCAACATTTACAAATATAAAACTCAATAATGAGAAAAAATAGATAAAATCAAATTTATTTTCCTTAAATTTTTTTTGAATTTTGTCTAAAATAATAAAATTAAAAAAAACTAAAATTAAAAATGGCGCTGAATGAAATAAATAATATTTTATAAAAGGTAAGTACAATATTGAATGATAATAAAATAAAGATGAATAAGTCTTGAAACCATGACTAAATACACCAGTACCAAAAATAGCCTTATTTTCTGATAAATTTAATGCATAGGTCAAATGATAATATGGGAAATCATCATGATTTTTAAATATGTATATCCCGATTAATAGAATTATTAATAAAAAAGATAATTTTTTGATTTCTCTGATTAAAAACTTTTTATTAAAAAAATAAAAACTTAAAAATGAAATAAAGCCTAACGAGTGTAAAATTATATTATGTATATAATTATGAGGTGTAAAAAAAGATGTAAAAACAGAAATTGAACTTATTGTTAATAATCCAATTATTCCTTGATATCCAATGTTTAAACTTAAAAAGTCTTTAAATATAACTTTTGAAAAAAGATAGCCATATCCAATTGTTGAAATAAAAAAAATAATTAAAAAAAAAACAAAAAATAGATGCTCTATCATTACACAAATTTATCTTTTTTTAATTAATGAATTCAATTTATTTAAATTTAGTGTTGAATTAAAAGGTATACCAATTTTTTTATTTTTGCTCAAAAAAACTCTTTTAATTTTTTTATTGTTTACTTTAGCAAAATTATAAATTGTTTGAGATTTTCCACCTAAATTAATTACACCTTTCTTTTTAAGTAATCTAAATAAAATTGGAACAACTGCTTCTTGGTAAATGAAGCTTGTTTTAACATTATCAAATGCTTCTTTGTGTACAAAAGGTTTCTCAGTCATAGAAACTCTTAAAATAAGTGAATTATTGTATAAATGGACAGAAGCTTCTCCACCAAGTTTAGACCAAGCATAATTATTAACAGGAAATATGGGGTCAGTTTCTTTGTAATTGCCTCTCGTTCCTGGATAAACATAATTTGTTGAAAAATATATTAACTTTATATTTTTTTTTTCACATGCCTTTGTAACGTTTGCAGTACCAATAATGTTTAAATCTATACTCTTATTGATATTTTTTTCATGAAGTATCATGGGTCTTGATAATCCAGCTAAGTGAATCAGATATTTAGGTTTAACTTTATTTAGATATTTTTCAATTTTTGTCGGGTTTAAAATGTCTAGTTCATTTTTTGTAGGAAAATATAATTTATGCACAGTTCTAAATTTTTTTAAAATATTTCCAAATCTCCCACTTCCACCTGTAACAACAATTTTGCTCATGAATAATTATTAATTAACTTTGTGACACTTTTAAGGTCTATATAGATATCTCCATTGGTTTTATCTTTTATCTTTTTTGAATAAATTGAGTTATATTTTAAATTATTTATCGCGGAAATTCTTTTATAAACTCTATTTGAATGATTTTTAGGAAAAAATTCTAATATTTTTGTATTCTTTCTGCAAAAAATAGTGTTAGCTAATCCAGCGCCGTGAGGAGATACTATAATCTTACTATTATTAAAAACTGATATTTGTTTTTCAAAACTCATTTGACTTAACTTTAATATCTTAAATTTTTTTTTTTTAAAAAAGGTTATCAATTCATTATTATTTATTAATTTACAATGATTTGTTTTTGAGTCGCTTCTATCAATGTATATTTTAATCAATTTTTTAAATTTTTTTTTTTTTTCCTTTTTAAGAAAAAAATCTCTTAAATATTTTATAATCCAATCGGGAATATGACTTTGGGAGAAAAAAAAATTTTTTTTAAATAGATATGGATGATTTACTGCTAATAAATTATCAGCTGTTAAATGTCTAAATTCATTTGAGTCAATAAATTTTTTTATATCTATATTCATCATTTTTAAAGATTGTTTCTGAAAATGATTAAGTTTTGAAAATAAGAAAAAATCTATTTTTTTTAAATCATATACTGAAGATACCAATTTTATTTTCGGTATGATATCCAAAAGCCAATGAGCATAATTATTATGTCCACTTGCACCCTGAGTAAGAACTAAAACTGTACCATGAATCTTTTTTTGAATTTTTGGAGTTCCTGTAAATAGTGTTTCATTTTTATGCTGTTGTAACTTGGAATTAATTTGTTGAAATGAGACTTCTTTAATTAAGATTTTTTTAAATATAATAGCGGTATTTTCAATATAATTTGTAAAAAATCTTCCATCTTTAATTTTATAAAATTTATAATTAAATTTTTTTACATTATGATTATCTACTTTAAATACCTTTTTTATATTAATATTATTAGATTTTATTTTAGATAAACTGATTCTTCCATAAATAATCATGAAAATTTTAGATACAATTAACTTATAAATTTTATTTAAATTTTTTTTCATTTTTAAAATTTAATGTTTAGATTTATCTTCTTATTCATTGAAATATATATTAAATAATTAATTATGACTAATTTAAAAACCTATTGTGTGACGGACGTTCCCTCTAAAAACTTAGAAAGGCTAAATCTGTCACTTGTGGGAGTTGGAAACAATAAGTTTTCAAATGAATATATAAAATGTGATAACGGCGATAATATTCAAAAAAAGGAAAAGTATTATTCAGAATTAACTTTTCATTATTGGTTTTGGAGAAATGAATTAAATAAAGTTGATGAGAAGATTTGGATCGGTTTCTGTCAAAAAAGAAGGTTTTGGTTAAAAGATAAATCAAAAATAATCACCAATTTAGAAGACTTAAATAATAATATACTTAGATCTATTCCAAATGATTGGTCTGAATTTGATGCTTTTATTTGTGATCCAATTAAAGTTTCACCAGCAAAAAGAATGAAATTGTTAAAAAGAGGTTGGAGAAACTGGATTAAAGATCCCTCAATTTTATTCAACACTAATAAACATAATATTAAACTTCAATTTGATATGTTTCATGGTTATGGTCTTTTAGATAAAGCCATAGATTTAATGAAAGTTAATCAAAGAGATGATTTTAGATTTTTTGTAAATAATAATACTCAGTTTAATCCTCATATAATGGTTATTTCTAAAAAGGCTATTTTAGATAAATGGTTTTCTGATCTTTTTGAATGGCTTTTCAATTGTGAAAAATTATTTGGTTTCAAAGAATTAGTTGGTTATGACAAAGGTCGATTATATGCATACCTTTCTGAAAGATATCTATCTTATTGGTTTAACAAATTTTGTAATTCAAAAAGTTGTCCTTGGTCATTTTATGATACAATTAATTTAGATTAACTAATCCACTCTTTAAAATCTGAAATATTTTCTAAAATATATTTGGGATAGCTTTTATCTACAGTTATTCTATTAAATTTATCATTTCTTCCTAGAATATCTTTTTCTTGGTTCATCATTTCTTTAATTTTATCTAACTTTAAATATTTTTCGTCAATTTTTTCCTTAAAGTGATATGGGTCATTTGTTTCACATAAATTTTTATATTTATATAAAAGATCTTCAGGTTTTTTTAAGTTACAAAAATGCCAACCGCCATTTTCTAAAATATTATTTAACCTATATTTATCAATTCTCCAAAAACCTCTTTTTTTAAATTTTAAATCTCTTAACCATTGAGGAGATTTCAAATATTTTTTTACACATATTCTGCTACCAAACCAAAATGGATTTTTTTCACTTTGAAGATTTATTTTATAGTAAAAATGTTTTTGTTTAAAAACTGCATATCTATGCGAAGGTTTAAAACTACTTAAACAATTTAAATTAGGTATCTCATCTAAATCTGATACAATTATGTAATCGTCATCATTTGCATTTTGTAGGCCTTTAAGAATGCAATTCCTTTGATAATTTTCTCTTAAATAAGGATCATCACCATCTGGTAAATCATTTACTGGAACGTAAATAATTTTATCTTTAAATTTTTGAAATTTATTAATATCGAACTTTAATTTTTTTTTATTATTCTGCCATGTTTTATTACCTTCTACTATAACAAAAAAATCTACAAATTTATTTAAAACATTTAATCTTAAATTTAATAAAAAATCTTCATCCCAATAAGAAAAGCAATCAAATATTTTAGTCATTTTTCTTTATTAATTTTTAAAACTCCAATAAATGCTTCTTGGGGAATTTCAACTTTGCCAAATTGTTTAGATCTAGCTTTACCTTTTTTTTGTTTTTCTAAAAGTTTTCGCTTTCTATCTGTTGCTCCTCCACCATGAATTTTTGTTAAAACATCTTTTTTAAATCCCTTAATTGTCTCTCTTGCAATAATTTTTCCTCCAATTGCTGCCTGAAGAGGTATCATAAAATTGTGTCTAGGTATTAAGTCTTTTAATTTTTCACATACCTCTCTACCAGTTCTTTGGGCAAAATCTTTATGTATCATCATTGCAAGTGCATCCACAGGTTCGCTATTTACTAAGATGCTTAATTTTACTAAGTCACCTTCTCTATGTTCAATGATTTCATAATCAAAACTCGCATAACCACTTGTCATTGATTTAATTCTATCATTAAAATCAAAAACCACTTCATTTAACGGAAGCTCGTAACTTAAAACTGCTCTATTTCCAGAATAAGTCAAATTTGTTTGAACGCCCCTTTTGTCCTGGCATAGTTTAATTATTGATCCTAAATATTGATCAGGAGTTATAATGGTAGCCTTTATCCATGGCTCTTCAATTGACTTTATTAAAGTAGGATCAGGCAGACTTGTAGGGTTTTGTAAATTCAAAATATTTCCGTTATTCAAATTTACTTTATAAACAACACCTGGGGTAGTTGTTAATAAATTTACATCAAATTCTCTTTCTAATCTTTCTGTAATTATTTCAAGATGTAGTAATCCTAGAAAACCACATCTAAAACCTAAGCCAAGAGCAGAAGACGACTCAGCTTCAAACGAAAAGCTAGCATCATTCAATTGTAATTTTGCTAAACCATCTTTTAATTTTTGATATTCAGAACTATCTACTGGAAATAATCCACAAAATACAACTGGTTTACTAGGTTTAAAACCAGGTAAAGCCTCAACTAAAGATTTAGTTGCATCACAAATGGTATCACCAACTTTAGTTTCTGATAGAACTTTTATTCCTGTGGTTATAAAACCTATTTCACCAGCATTTAATTCATTTACATCTTTTGGTTTTGGCGTAAATACACCAACTTTTTCTACAATATAATCTTGATTAGTAGAAAGCATTTTAATTTTCATATTTTTTGAAATTCTGCCATTGATTACTCTTACTAAAATTACAACTCCCAAATAAGTGTCATACCAACTATCAACAAGTAAACATTTTAAGTCATCATTTAGATTACCTTGTGGTCCAGGCAATTGATTTACGATTTTTTCTAAAATGTCATCTATTCCTTCACCAGTTTTTCCAGAGCAAGGAACTGCGTTTTCTGTGTCAATGCCAATCACATCCTCAATTTGTTTATTTGTTTTATCTAAATCAGATGCAGGTAAATCAATTTTATTTAATACGGGAATTATCTCATGATTGATATCTAAAGCTTGATAAACGTTTGCTAATGTTTGTGCCTCTACTCCTTGCGTGCTATCAACAATTAGTATTGATCCTTCACAGGCATAAAGTGATCTACTTACTTCATAACTAAAATCAACATGACCTGGCGTATCAATTATATTCAATATATAATTTTTTCCATCTTTAGCTTTATAATTTAATTTGACTGTTTGAGCTTTAATTGTGATTCCTCTTTCTCTTTCTATATCCATAGAGTCGAGAACTTGCGCTTTCATTTCTCTTTCAGTCAGACCTCCACATTTATGAATAATTCTATCCGCTATTGTTGATTTTCCATGATCAATATGTGCAATTATTGCAAAATTTCTTATGTTTTCAATAGTGCTCATTAAGTTTTACGATCGGATCTTGGCACCAGTTTTATTTTCAACAGTTTGAATTATCAAATTATTAATATTTTCCAAATCATTATCATTCAAGGTTTTTTCCAATGATTGAATTGTTACACTGATTGCTATTGATTTTTTATTCTCAGGTATATTTTCACCTTCATAAACGTCAAAAACTTTTATATTACTAATTAATTTTTTATCGACACTTGAAATAGCTTTTATTAAATCTTGTGCATTAACATTTTTACTTACAATAAATGCAAAATCTCTTTCTGATTTTTGATAATCTGAAACTGTAAATTTGTTCTTTTGATCATTGAGTGTTTTTTTAGGTAATTTTAAATTGTCTAAAAATATTTCAAAACCAACTAAGGTCTCTGTTTTAATATCTATTTCTTTTAAAATATTTGGGTGAATTTCACCAAAATATGCTGCTGCATAGGCTTTTTCTTCATTTAAAAACAACCTACCAGATTTACCAGGGTGATAATAATTTGGAGTTTGATTATCTATTAAAAATTTTTGCGGATTATAACCTGCTTCCGTCAATGTTTGAACTACGTCTCTCTTAACATCAAATACATCTACATTTCTTTCTTTATCAATCCAGGACAATCTAAATTTTTTACCTGCAGATATTCCACTAGCCACTGTATTTTGTTCTCCTGGATTTGAACCAGTAAAAATAGGACCTATTTCGAATATTGATAAATCTTTAAAACCTCTATCCACATTTTTACTCATATACATAATTAAATTCGAGAAAATTGAATTTCTTAATACTCCCAATTCTGAACTAATGGGATTAACAATTTTTATTTCTCTGTTTGTTCCTCTAAAATAATCATTATATTTCGAATCTGCAAATGACCATGTGATTGCCTCATGATAACCTTTTGTTGCAATTGCTCTTTGTATAAAATGGAATAACTTTTGAGATTTAGTTAAAGTAGATTTGGTTCTCTCTTTTATTGGATCTATGATTTTTATCTTGTCATAACCATTAATCCTTACCAATTCTTCAACAATATCTGCCTCTTGCGAAATGTCGGGTCTCCAAGATGGTATAGATAGTTTCAGATATTCTTTATTTTTTTTTATTTTAAATCCAAGTTTTTCTAAAATTATTATCATCTCTTTAGTAGAAATTTTAAAACCAGATATTTTTTCAAATAGATTTGTGTCAAAATTTATTATTTTATTTTTATAATTTTTAACTTTTTGAATATCTATTTTACTGATTTCACCACCACAAATTTCTTTAATCAATATTGCTGCTTTATTTAAACCTCGTTCAATAGATAATGGGTCAATACCTCTTTCAAATCTAAATTTTGCATCTGTATCAAGATTTAATTTTTTTGCAGTATTTCTTATTGATCTAGGTTCAAAATATGCTGACTCCAATAATACGTTTTTTGTATTAAATTCTGTTCCTGATCTGATTCCTCCAATGATCCCACCTAATCCTAAAACGCCCTTGTTATCACTTATCACACACATTCCTTTTTCTAATTTATAATTTTTACTGTCAAGTGCAGTAAATTGTTCACCGGATTTAGAGTTTCTTACTATAATACCTTTTTCTATTTTGTCTGCATCGTAAGCGTGTAAAGGTCGATTTATATCTAACAT
>MDTE01185375.1_pt1 | contig 10019 bp, 14 predicted proteins | sample 811231 | NCBI WGS metagenome assembly MDTE01 (sample SAMN05326651, study PRJNA326480) | marine metagenome | isolation source: seawater | place: Indian Ocean: Red Sea | collected 2010 | reverse complement strand
TAACCCCTCAACCTTTGGGTTGTCCTGATTGTTAGGGTTAGATACTCTTGCGATGTATCCTATAGTTTTTTCAGCGTCAGGTGTTACCGTGACGAGACATACTTTAGTCATTCTTTTTTAATAATATACGAGAGACTACATATAATCCCATAGCAGACCAGTATCCTAACACAGGTAGTCCGAAGAGACCTGGTATGCATAGATTCCATACTACCATAAGGACTAGAGGTGATAGGAATAGGTTAGACAACGCTGTTGCTGCTTGCTTACCCATCTCATAGTTCTTTTCATCCTCAGTCATTTCCTCTACAGGTTTCTTTGCCTTTCGAGGATCAAAATATACTGTCATTCAATTATATCCTCCAACTTAAACAGTGATACAAACTCTATCTTATTATGATCCCAGATATTATGGTCTTCCATCCTATCAACGATAGCAACTACCTTATTAACAGTGTAACCGTAACCACGTAAGACATTAACTGCCTTCATAGCACTACCACCTGTAGTAGTTACATCTTCCAAGACTGTAACAACAGAACCCTTATCAGGTTTGTGTCCTTCAATGACTTCTTTTGTACCATAGTCTTTAGGATTCTTCCTAATAATAAGAGCATCGATGTGTCCACCTTTATAGTATGCTCTCTGTGCTACACCACATACTAATGGGTCACCACCAAGTGTCAACCCACCAACTGCTACTGACTTAGGATCTAACTTCTTATGAATCAATGATGATAAGAGTGCGTTACCCTCACATGATAGTGTTACAGGTTTGCAATTGATATAATGCTCGGATCTTTTACCAGATGATAGTATATAAGATCCCTTTTTATATGCTCTCTCCTTTAATAGTTTAAGCAGTGTCGCCTTGTGTATACTATCTGTCATTTCTTTTTCTTAGTACGTGGTTTAATAGGATTCAATGGATTGTCAAACGTGGCAGGTTGTCTAGTGCCTTTGGTGTAAGACATCTTCTGCATGACATTACCAAACATATCATAGTATGTGTCGAAAATACCAACAGATTCACCCATCACTATATCAAACCATGTTTCACCATCTTTCTTCAACTCTAGCAGATATGCGTTGGTTGGCAACGTCTTATCATCTGCTGCATCAGGTGAGCATCCAGTCTTTATGATTGAACACCCCATACCAGCGTTGTTGATGTCAACAATCTGCTCTTCGGTTAACTTCATCTACCTCTGCCACCCCATTCAATAGATGGGAATGCTTCTTGTACTGTTGCCTTAGTGATACGATATCTCTTATGCAACGTCTTGTTAATTGCTTTTACTACTACCTCTGCCTCACTCTCGTGAAGACCTTCAAGTAGTTGGATAAACATACTCTCTACCTTCATGTTTTGTAGTGAATCATCACCACCCTTGAAGAATCTATAGAGTTTCTTTGACTCTCTCTCCAATAGAGTATGCTCTGTCCCTTTTGGTGCTTCATTCTTACGGTAAGGTACGTCCTCACCTAGTGGCACACGAGGGGTCAGTGTCTCGTCAAAATTCATAATGAAGATCGATCTCAAAGCAGGAGTATTGTTATCCTGTAAGATCTGGATCTTCTGTGCCTTCGTCTTGGCATTGTGAGCCTTCTGAAGCACTTCAGAAATCATTAGTCTCATAACTTACTCAGTCTCGTCATCATACAGTGTATCATCTTCGTCATGAATACGCAAGTACATTAACTCAGATGGATCAACAGGTCCATCTTCGGTCTGCATCTCAGGATGCATAACGATAGCAGCATACTCTGCGTTGTCTCTCCATGTATCGAAGACATCTTTTATGTTCCATGATACCACAAAACCTAAAAGAAAACTACCTATAGTTAAGAAGAAAGCGATGTACATGAATGACATGTCGGACATAAGATTTCTCCCTTACTATTTGTTTTTATTTAGCAGTCTTTCTAGGTCTGCCTGGTTTACGGTGATCATAATAATCTTTAGCATCATCTATTAGTGATTGGAAATACTTTCTAATCTTTCTCGCTTGTGGTTTAGGGACATTATCATATGCCTCAGACATATACTTATCCCTTGCTATATACTGACTCAACTCGTCTACCACCTGTGTTAACTCATCCATAGAGGATGACTCAATCAACTCACCCACTTGCTTTCGTGTCCACTTAGCAGACGTGAGATAAGTTTTCATATTAAATAGGAATCTCCCATTGAGCATCGCTTCATCGATTGCTCGATCAATAATAGTATAGAGTTCCTCGGAGTTGGGATCCATGTACATCAGACGTAAGAATTTTCTCGCAGGTATTTAACAGTTTCTGTACAACCACCCATCTTATGTCCAGCAATGATAACTTGTGGGAAGGTAGCTGCCATTCCAAACTCTTGTTTGAACTGCTCTCTAGTAAAGTTAACATCTAATTTGTATTCTGCAAAGGCCCACCCCTTGCTTTTGTAAACTTCCTTAATCTTTGTGCAAAATCCACATCCTTCTCTGGTGTAGATAGCGGTGTTTCCTGGTTGTTTGGCCATATTATTAATAGAGGAAAGAAAAAAGGGTCTCATTGGAGACCCTTTATATAGTGTGTTATTAACCTTCTGTTTTAGAAAGTGAACTTAACGCCTGCTTTAGCACCCCAGTTAACTAGAGAGTCACCGTTGCTGTCCTCGTCAGTAGCACCAGATAACTCACCGTAAAGTGAAGTAGCATCAGCGATAGCATATGCAGCACCAACTTTACCAGAGAAGTCTAGATCTGTATCATCAGCAGCTTCGCTGTGATTAAGAGCAGGACCACCTTGTACGTAGTATGCAAGCTTACCACCGTTAGTTCCTTCATAACCTACATGAACGTCTGTAGAGGCAGAAGAATACTCTCCATCAGGATAAGAGAGGTTAGTCTCGACATTCACATATGGACCAGCAAAGGCTGCACCAGCTAGTAGGAATGGAGATGCTGCAACAGCAGCGATTGTTGATTTGATTGACATGTTTTTGTTTAAGTGTCTCGCAAGTACGTAAAAAGACCTGCGGATGATAGAAACCCCCGACATGGGGTTCTTTTGTCTTCGACGCAGGGGTACGATTGTTTCGAGTCCTTTGTTAAGAAGTATTTATACTATCAGAGATTAGGGTTATCCGTCAACCCCCCTTGTGACAGTTCACTTGCTGGCATAAGGGGATCCATCTTAAGGAATTGTTCGTTGAGGTTATAGAATAACTTATAGTTCCTGGTGTTGACCCAGTATCCTATAATTTCATTGCCATCACAGTGGTATCCATACCCTGTAACAGGTTCATCTACTCCATCAATGCGAAAAGTCTTACTACTTCCGATGTAAGACCCAAACTTCTCCTCCAGATTAATCATTGGTCTCTGTTGTTTTGGACATTTTAGCACGAAGTTCTGCTTCTTGCTCGTCTGTTAAGACATTGTTATTTATGTTGGTTTCATCACACTCTTCACGTGGATCAATATATTCGGCCATCTTCTCCAGATTCTGCTGCAAATCTTCTGGGGGTGTCCAGTTAGCACCCTTGGGTTTGTAATCGAGGGACTTCACCTCTGCCAGAGGACTCCTCCAATACTTCTGCATCTTCTTGAGCATCTTCTTCTTACCCTTAGGGTCGTCTTTATACTTCTCGATGATCTTTTTAAGAGTCCTTAACTCCTTAGAAGATTTCTCAAGAGATCTTTCTGCTGCGATCTCACCTGCTGTGAAACCATCAAATCCTTGTGCCATAATTACGGTGCTGCTGTGACTGATGTAACTGTTACTTTAAATTTAACTCTAAACTTAGTCCTATCGGTAGCTGAATACCATACGACTGAGTTTTTATTGTGAGACTCTTGATAGAAGGCTTGTTTAGGAGTCCTTCTAACTAGGTCTTCATTCTCCCACCATGTTACTACCTTACCTGTAGGCCATTGGAAATTAGACTCTTGGTCAGGATAGTATGGTGTCTGTGCTGGATCCTCAGTGATTGGATCCCTCTCTGGTGGCCATGATAGCACAAACTCTACAGCTTTGGTGTATCCTGCCCCAACATTTATCACATCTATTAATTGAATGACTGCTTGCCAGTAATGAACCTGCTTAGATTCAGTAACAGTATCAACTAATACAGGATAGAATGTTATACCTACACGGATCTTACATGCATTTGCATAGGTTGATCCTCCAGTGCCATGAAAATTGTCAAGAGTATAGTCATGGATGAATGTTATAGGTGAGAAGTAGTTGGATCTATCCCAAGTAGCATTGACAGCATTAGTATACTGTGACCCAACACTATTAGCACCTAAAGTATACCATGGTACCCTTCCTCTTGCAAACGTGGTAGGTGCTGCCTTAATAAGTATGTCCTTATTGCCAGTAGTTATACCAGATCCTTGAAGAGTTTCAAACCTAGTGAAGAGGAAGTCTTCTAAGAGGTGGTTGTATGTACCAGTAATACTTCTGTAAAGGTATGACTGGAGCACATCTGATGACTGGTATGGATTCTTATCCCATGTGTATCCTGTATCAATATATCCACCAGTAATACTAGGCATCAGGTTGTTGTTGATCATCCTACTGTTGCCTGGCAACTGTGGATTCTGCTGCATGGTACCATGCATCCTAACTGGTGCACCGTTAGCCCAAACATATGTGTATGGATATCCAGGATCAGGGACTGTATCCTCAGGCCATGCAGTATTAACACCGTTAATATAATGCCATCCTTGACCATTGATACCTGAGGTATGGGTTGGTGCTATAGCATTTGCTGGTACAGTTTGGACTGCCTGATAAGGACCGTAAGTAACTGGGTTTTGTGGATCAGTTATGTTGTCAGTATATAATACCCTATCACCTTGTTGATAGACGGTACTATTATTCCATGCTGCTGGTGCAGGTAGTGTGTCTCCATACTTAGAGCCAGGCTCCCACTCAAACTCTTGTCTGTTAGTAGGACGGAATGAGAATGCTAGACCTGTAACCTCACCCTCACCAGCAGGTGCTTGGATCTGTTTAACAGTTGGGTTACCTCCTGTAGATGCAATCACATCATCCTGTGACTGTGTGCCTAACCTTAGTTTAAAATTACTATCAAACTCTGTGGTCTCAGTATTATAGAAGGCACACTCAAGTGCTATGTCTCCTGTAACAGGACCAGAATCTATACTTACTAACTGGAAGGTAAGAGTATCATCTGTTGCTAGTGTGATGTCCTGATCATATAGATCTGCTCCTAACCTAGGCCAAAACTTTGCTTCAAACTGCTTGGTAAATATATCTACTCCATTCTTCTTCATCTTCATGGTGAATTTCAAACAGTCACCAAACAATCCACCAACGATACCACCCATTGATATAAACCTAAAGGTACCACCTCCAGGTGCTGCCTTGATAGTTTGATCATCATGTAATCTAATAGCATACCCTCCTGTGCATGTATCACATTGATAATCAACGTCATTCTTATTAAAGGTAGGTAGTTTCTCACCACAATCCATACGTCTGACCATGACATCCTTAAAGGACTCGGCAAGTATTCTTGTATCACACTTGGTCCTGTTATCAATCTTTCTCATCACCTTAGGTGGTGCCTCTACTCCATAGAGATAGCATTGGATACCTTCATACTTGTAACCACCATAGGTCCAGTTTAATCTATGCCATAGTCTTAGGTCATCGTAATCATCATCACCATTGAGAAGATCCTCCCAGAATTGTTGTGACTTACCGTGCCACTTAGTATGCTCCTTATCAGATGGGTTCCATAACCTATCACTAAACATACAATAATTATTCTGTGCTGTAGAGATACCTATACCACTGAAACCTCCAGCGAAAGGAGATTCAAGTGGATTGAATTGTATCTCTTGGTTAACCTCCAATGAATTCTGGCCACCACCATCAGGGATCAAGAAAAATCCCATGGTTCCTCCAGCATACTGCTTCAACTTAGCAGTCGGTATGTATGCAGAGTACATGTTAGTACCACCTCTAGCACTGGTGACTACTACTCTTCCCCACTGAGGACCATTGTCATTGGCAAGGTAGAATCCCATAGCATTATTATATCCAGCAGTGCCTTTCTCTACATCCATCTCAATGTTGAGGTCAGCAACAGGATCTGCTGGTATTCTGTAAGCATATCTGTCTGGTATTTGCTTAGGTAATCCTCCTATGAAGTCACCATCAATAGTATATCTGTGATCAAATGGATTCATACTATGGAATCTATGCAGTGCCTCTGCTTGTTCACCTGCTGCTAGGTAACTATTCATAGCAGTAGCACTAGGGAATACATGTCCTAATACTTCTCCCGATCCCATGCCTGAAGCATTCATAGTTGCTCTCTCACCAGCACCTGCTGAGTCTGGTGCACCTGGATTAGTAGTAAGGAATGTATCTGTCTTACTACTGGAGTAGAATCTAAAGAGTTTTACAGTGACACCAGGTATCTCATCCCTAAGGATCCAGAATGCAGGTGTAGTCTTAGTTAAATTATATCCTGCCTTAGCACCTTGAGGATCATAAGCATGGTCACCATTTATATTTGCATTGGTGATTATAAAATTAGCATTACAATCTTGACCATCCAAATCCCTCATGCATATTCTAGTGTTGTTATCAACGATACTAAACCCACCAGAGTTACCATTCATAGTAATAGATGTGGTACCAGCACCAGTAAGATTAAGTGTTTTAATTTCTTCACCTGATCTACCTGTCCTAGTCCATGTCAAACCACCCATCTGTATAGTATCGATGGCGACATCATATGTCCACGGTCTATCATTCCACTGGAGTTTAAGTACCACCACTGCGGTACCAGTACCAGTTGCAACTAGGTTTCCACTGGAGTCAAACTGGACAGCAAGACCACCATCATTGAGAGTGGACTCATAGATTGGTATCCTATCAGGGAAACAATTCTCTACACATATCTCAGACTTGTTACCACTCCATCCTGAGGGCCAGTATGCTTCACAGTCTGCCTTAGGTGGCTTCCATCCTCCACCAAAGTAAGGTCTAAACATACACTCAAGTGCATTACGAACACACTCATTCCACTTGTCATCTCTATCTTGTCTAAGTTTACAATATAATTTCTCTTTCGTTTCTATATTCTCCCACCATCCTGGTGGACCTTTACCATCTTGTGAGTATTCAGGTAACTCTCTTGCTTTTGATTTCTTTAGTAGATCAAACACCTCATCACAATCATCCTCTGGTATACCAGTGGTGATTATGGTTGACATATCAGTTGGGTCAGGCCATTTAACTGTCAGAGTAGGAGTAGGATGTTTTAATCCAATGAGATCTAATACAGGTCTTGGTACTGGATCAAGATCTATTTTTAAATAAGGTGGTGGTAACTCTGGTGGTGGATCCTGTGGAGTTAGAGGTGGTAGAGGTGGATAACATCTACCAACTAAGTCCTGAATGATCTCAGCAGGTGTAGGGTCTGGATCTCTAGGAGTAGGATCGTATGTTGGTCTAGGATTCTCTTGGTCTAATGGGTTAGGTTCTAACTCAGGGGGTAAACTATAACATCTTCCAACTAAATTTCTTATTATGTCACCAGGCTCTGGTCCTGCTGTAGGACCACTAGATCCTGAGTCAGGGGGTGTAGCAGGATTGGCACCATCAAGAGGATTAGGTACAAGAATACCCTCCATGCCATCATAACATCTCGCTACTATATCTCTAATATCCTGAGCAGACATAAACTATTTTATCCTACACTATATTTAGAGCAGTGGAATGAGAGAGAATGAATCGTCAGGGAGTGAAGGCTCATCAAGAATATCAAATCCTATTGTAATCCTAGGTCCAGTGTAATCACTATTAACTATTACCTTATGAGACCTATCACCTGGTCCAAAATATATGTTACCTGCACTATTGTTTATATAATATTCTTCATCCCCCTTGAAGACCGTTGTAGTATCCTTAGGATCAATACTTACATACCCATGCCAAGGGTAGTCATGTCCATGCCAATCTAATACTTGACCAGGAGTGTGGTAATTTATCCATGACTGTATCCATAGTGGTTGACCATCCTCCATCTTACATGTAACAGGATTGATACTGTTTCTAACTATCCTTCTGATATCTCTAAAGAGTAACCAGAATAATGGACTAGGTGATGTCAATGCGAACACATTATAAAAACTAAAACCAGACTGTGCTTCAGTCTGGCTTAGAGTTGAATCATGGTTAGGAAAAGTATTCTTAAACAATCTATAAGCACGAGCAACCTGTTGTTTTAATTCTTCTGGTTGCTTTAGTACTACTTCAGATTTATACAGACTCCAGTCCTTACCATAATCAATTCTTACTGGTCTTAGATTTCTAAATTCAGTGGGGGTCATAACGATTTAATATAGAATAAACTATTACTAAAACGATTAATCCTATACAGATTATAGGTAGTATTAAATTCATGTTAACCTCTATTATATGGTGACCACTCAGGGTCTATTTTACCAAGCCAGTGTGATGCTGGCAAGGATTCGTAATCCTCTCCCAATAAATTGTAATAACAATTCATGACAGAGGGGAAGGAGAAGTAACTATAACTATAACTCTTGCCATACATCCTAGCGTTTGCCATCGATGAATTCATACAGAGTTGTCTCCAGTTACCCTTCTCACCCATCTCTATTATATTATTTAATGTCCTCTTGTGAATCATTAACTCAGGTTTATTCCACAACTCCTTGGCATACTCCCAGAATGGTGTGTCATATACTGAACCCATAGAATAATGGTAGAGAAGGAAGGCAGCATTCTCTTCAATGTCTAATTGATTCTCCTTGATTATAGTTTCAAGAGGTATCCCTTGTTGAATATGCTGCATGGTACGGTCTGCCCATACCATATATCCTGTGACAGATGTGGCTTCCATTGGTTCAATGAAGAAGTATTTATTTCCATTGAGGAAGATCCTACCATCTATAACAGGATTCTTTGCCATGTAATTATGGAATGATCTCCAACCAATTATCTTATGCTCACCAAACTGTTCTTCAAAATTCTTTAATGCATCCTCGTCAGATGTTATGTCTGTATTGAATAGGTATCCAACTGATGTCCTACTCTGTAAAGGAATACGGAAACACCATCCATCCTTAGTAGCAATAGTCTTAGTAGTGCAGAAGACATCCTCATATGATCCTGTCTCTGCTAGTAGCACTCTATTAACAGGACTGATTAGTTGATCATAGTTTCTAAAGGACTGTGACTTACATTCCTTACCACTGAAAGGACTACCTCCACAATCATAGATGTAATTAGCATCAATATTATATGATACTCTACCCTCCTTGAGTGTAAAGTATTGTCCCATGTCATCACAGAATTTCTGTGGATCAAAGTGCATTGATACTCTGTGCATTCCAAACTCATGGAACCATGACTTACCTGTCTCTCCCCATCCTTCATAGTCTATACCAGTCTTAACTGTCTGATCCCAGTCAGCACTCTTCCAAGTCGGCCAACAGCGTGGGTCTGACGTTTGAAAATCTACTAGCAAGTCAAGAAGGTTAGGCCAAGATCCAGATCCTACAGGTTCAATTGGTGAATCAGGATCATAATGTATCTCAATCTCAGTCTTAGGATAGTGTGCCTTCCATGCCATAGCAGTTATGATACCTGCCAATCCTTTACCGATGATAGCTATTCTCATTCGTATCCCTTAGTAATTTTCCAGTCTCTATACATTGAACCAAACAACATCCCTTCATGAGACTTGATGTCATCACCCTCAAGCAATTCTATCTGTCGTCTAGTTAGTTCCTTACCTTTAATCTTAAGGTAATCTTTCTCCCAGTTAGGGATTTCCTTTATCCATTCTTTAGGCATAAAAAAGAGGGTCGTTAGACCCTCTTACTATAACATATGAATTGGATTTAGCCAACACTTGGTGCAACTAATGCAACTTCACTGGTCTCAGCAGCAGCCAAGTCAAGTGGGAAGTTGTGAGCATTACGCTCGTGCATTACTTCCATACCTAGGTTTGCTCTGTTAAGCAC
>MDTE01171878.1_pt1 | contig 10019 bp, 4 predicted proteins | sample 811231 | NCBI WGS metagenome assembly MDTE01 (sample SAMN05326651, study PRJNA326480) | marine metagenome | isolation source: seawater | place: Indian Ocean: Red Sea | collected 2010 | reverse complement strand
GGGCCATCCAATCCTTTTCTTAAATTTAACCACTCAGGGCAGGGCTTTTTGTATTCACTTATTGCAATGATGAAGACGACGAAACTGAAAGAGAAAAGGAGGGGCCATATGTATTTGCTTATTGACCCGAAACTCTTAACGCTGAAGAAAATTGCACCTGCAGTAAAGAAGAGTGAGTAGTGGCACAGTACCCACCAGGCAGATTTTCCGTCGAAACCTTGTAGGGTAATTAGATCAAGAAGTCCATCAGGGTTAAAGAAAACGGCAGTCGCTGGTCCGAATTCATCGGTGCCCATGAAGATTTGAGAGTAAAAGGTCAATGAAATGATGAGGGCCAATAATATCCCTCTGATCATGGTTTGTATCGATCCAGGCAAAAGAGACCAGAGATTTTGGATTGATAATTTTTCCACGGCCAGGGCCAGAACGCAGAACATCACAATGATTGAGAAGAGTATATAAAGGAACCACATGTGATGGAGTACGATTACGTCTCGGCCAAAGAAATCGATGACATAAGTGGTCACAAAAAAATCTCCGACCTTAGTTAAGAAATTGATTCCTCCCGAAGAACCATTTCCTCTCAATGTGGCTTTAATTTCTGATCTTTTTGACATCACCAGATCCAGATCGGCCCGTATCTGCAAAATCCCCATAATGAATTTCATGGTTTCCCGGTTAATGTTAGTTGAATCGATTGGAGTATTTCCGTCCTTGTTCTTATGGTTGGGTGAGGCGCCAGCATCCATTAGGATCTTTGCAGTTCCTGATTCACTCATGAAAGCGGCCCAGGACAGTGGAGTTGAGTCGCTGTCGTCTCCGACCGTATGGTCTGCGCCATTTTCTAGAAGCATTCTCACGGCCTCTTCGTTACCATATGCGGCAGCCCAGTGAAGGGGCGTTGCCTTAAAGAAATCCTTACGGTTAACGTCCTTGCCCTCATCTATTCTTTTCTTTAGAAGTTCAATGTCACCCCTCTTGGAGGCTGCCCATATAGTGGTTCCCTTGATCAATTGTTTATCGAACTGTGATGTGTCTTCTTCTTTTCCTAGACTGTTCTTCCAGTCCTTGAGGCTTTCCATGTTGTTCAAGAGTGGTGCAAAGACCAGCATTCCAAGTAAGAGTGGTAACAAGATGCGTTTTGTTCTGTGTAAGAAAAGTGACATGGAGCCTCTCTTCTGCCACATCATTGCGGTAAAGAAACCGCTGACCAAAAAGAACAGTGGCATTCGAAAACCATGAATGAAATCGAGTACGATTAAATATTGAGGGTTCTGATTAATGTCCTGCGCTGACCATATAGGAGTTCCAACGAATGAGAGGACTCCGTGAATGACGATGCCGAGCAACATTGCGAATGCCCGAAGCGCATCCAGGTCATGGTAACGAACGCCTGGATTAATCATAACGTGATCCGCGGGTCGTGTGTCTTCGTTCATTTGTTGGAGTAATTTAACACATTCCGCATTAGGGATTTATATTCAAGAAATATATCTTAGCCATTTTTAGGGAACACGGTCGAAGGCGCTAACTACCGCATTGATGCTAACGCTAATCTCAAGACATGGTTTGATGATACCTTTAAGTTCACTGCAGAATCGACTGAGCAGAGATCAAATTATAATAGACCTAGTTCCGGTGCGGACAGGTTTTATAGAATGCTTCGTACAGGAATTGCCGGCTTCGACGATAGGGGTTTTACTGATGAATTTGGAGATACTCCATAGTGGGCCAAGTAAGTCTTTCTGAAAACTCCTCTCGGCTTGCCAATGAGTAGTGACTTATAATACATATAGTCAAAGTATGAAAACTGTCTGTGTAAAAGAACCTGGTAATGTCTCTGTAATTGAAACTCCGATACCACAGCCCAAAGATTATCAAGCACTGGTAAGAACAGAGCTGGCATGCGTATGTAATAATACTGACAGCGAGCTTGTGTCCGGCCATTTTCCAGGAATGGAGGAATCATTTCCTTTTGCATTGGGTCATGAAAGCATTGGCCAGATCGTTGAAGTCGGGTCCAGGGCCCGTAATTTTACTGTGGGACAAAGAGCCGTGAGTGGTCTTGTATTTGATGATGAATTGAAGGAGCCTGGATTAAAGTCAGGTTGGGGAGGCTTTTGTGAATATGTATTAGTCAACGATCATGAGGCAATGGTTAAGGACGGTGTTGCTACCGAAGAAAATGGTTGGGTAGAAGTGTTTGAAATTCAAACTCCGGTACAATCAGGCATTGAACCGGAAGACGGGGTACTGTTATGCACCTGGCGCGAAGTCCTTGGTGCGTTCAGGGACTTCCATTTAAAACCCGGTGATAATATTCTCATTGTTGGAGGAGGTCCGGTTGGTCTCAGTTTTGTAAAACTTGGGAGGCTCTTTGGTCTGGGTTGGATAGGTCTCGTCGATAGGCATCAGGAAAAGCGAGATCTTGCCAAAGCATTTGGTGCCGATGCGACCTTTGACAGGGATGATAAGGGGATCAAAGAACTCGGAGAAGTTGATCCTAGTAAGAAGCTTGATGCTGTCATTGATGCTGTGGGTAAACCTGAAATCATTCACTCATCATTGCCTCTGATAAAAAGGGGCGGATCCATTTGTGTTTATGGTTTTTACGCAGGACTCAAAGAATTCACTGTCCCAAATTCTCTCGGGGACTTTAATTATAATATATACATCCACCAATGGCCCACTAGGCTTTACGAGAAAGAGTCTCAAACGACTCTTTGTGGTTGGGTAAATGAAGGAAAATTGGCCGGTTCAGAGTTCATTTCCCACAGATTTAATATTACTGATATTTCGGACGCATTGGCCGCGGTACAGGAAAGGAAGGTAATTAAGGCTGTCCTTTCCTATGATTAGTAAAAAAAGAGACCATTTAAGAATAGGGGCCTTTACTCAAATGCACATCAGTCTATGATTTGGTGATGCACTTTTCCCGCTACATGAGATTGATTCTCGTGATGTTCCTGTGTCTAGGCCAAGAGTCAAAGGTTGTGGCCGATGCGGATTACGACTTTCATGATGTTCGTGGCCGCAAATCTAAGGCCACTAACCTTGTCCTTGATCAAGTCATTGTTAGAGGTAACACAGTCGAGCATCTTGGCACTAACCATGAAGGCTTCTACTCAATCACGTTTGATCCAATTGAGGGAGCGACTGGTATTGAATTTGAATGGGTCAATGATGGTCCATATAGGCACTGGACAATTCGTGAGATTGAGGCCTATGCAAATTTTGGATCCAAGATAAACATTGTTTCAGGTATAGTGTCACCTGGACCTGCGCGTGTCTCCGATAATCCATTTCCTAACGCGTTCGACGGCAATATTGAGACTTTCACTTACAGCACTGCATCGCTAACTACCAAATTCCCTCAAAGGACATTACTTGAACTTGGAACGGGAAGCCACTCCCTTAATAGGATCCGAATTAATGCCGTTGCCGGTAATGGTAATAATGGCCGTATGAAGCAAATCGCGGTACGTGTCACTACGGATAAAGACAAAGATTTAGAAGGCCGTAAGTACGTTAATGTCTCTAACCTTTCAGTTCATATTTTCGGTGAGAATCTGTTAGAGGCGGAACAGTTGCCGATGAAGGGTCAATCCCGGCCACAAGGTATGAAAAATTTTGGCAACCAATGGAGCGGCAATACACATCTTCTGTGGGACGGTTTAGTGAATGACTCAATTGAGACAACTCTAGAATTTGATAGGGACAGTGAATACTGCTTACAGTTCCAGTTCACTAAGGCTCCAGATTACGGTCAATTTGATATTTACTTAGATGATAAGGTAATTGCATCCAAGATTGATCTGTACGCGACAAGTGTCGTCCTAGCTGATCCTGTTAATGTGAGTGGATTGAAAATAGGTCGGGGACAACACAAAATCAGATTTAAACTTGTCGGGAGTAACGAAAAGGCCAGTAATTACCGAAAGGACCGGTATCTTCTCGGCGTAGATTACATAAAGACCATTAATATGCGGCCCAGTCACACAGATTCCGAAAAGGATCTGGCCGAACAACAGGTGACTGAGGATAAGGATTTGCCTTCAGACGTTAATGGTGATTCTAATGCCAATGACAGTCTTAATGTCACGCTAAATGATATTAAACCTATACTTGCTTCACGTTGTTATGGCTGTCATGGGAACAAAGGAAAGATCAAAGGGAAGGTTAACTTGAAGGAAGTTCAGACAAGGGAAGCGTTTCTTGAGGACATAGAGCTCACACAGAAAATTGTTGATGCCTTAAACTTTAAGGAGATGCCTCCTGAGGATGAGAAACAATTGACTGAAAAAGAACATAAAATGATGTCATCGCTGTTCCGTTCATATCTGGACACTTACATCAAAGAATCAGGATCTTTAAAGTCCACCGTAATGAGAAGGATGAATAGATATGAGTACAACAACGCCGTGAAGGACCTTTTGCAGCTCAAGGGCGATGTTTACCCTTTGCCGGAAAAGGTCATTAGGAGTAGCTCGTACTTTAATCCCTCGTCGGGAAAGTTTCCAAATTCAATACGATTGTCCAATAGAGCGCTGGGGAAAAATCAAATAGAACAACACATACTTACCGGAGTCAGTCCCTTTGCTATTGATTTACAGTCAGAACACGGATTCAACAATAGGGGAGATGAACTGAGCGTTTCTCCTATCATGGTGGAAACGTTCTTGAATCTTGGACGATCAATTGTCAATGCACCTGAATTTGATGGGTACAGTAATTTAACGGGCAGCAGTTTTTTCATTGCTCCTGATGAATCGCCTCTGACCAGGGATCACCTAGAAACACATTTGTTAAAATTCCTTGAGAAAGCATTTAGGAAACCTGTTAGCCCTGATGTGATGGACAGGTACTCCAGTTACTTGGAGAACGAGCTTAAGAATGGTAAATCATTTGAGGCGTCGATTAAAAAGTTAATCACGGCGATCATTTCATCGCCGAGGTTCTTTTACATTAGCGAGCAAAAGAACGGCAACCTTAAAAGTGAACCTCTTAGTGCCTATGAGCTTGCAACGAGACTTTCATTTTTTCTATGGAGCAGTATACCTGATGATGAACTTTTGAGTCATGCCCGTGATGGAACAATCCTTGATGCAAATGTTTACGAGTCGCAGGTAAAGCGCTTATTGGAGAGCCCTAAAAGTAAATCTGTTGCTGAGAACTTCGCCCGTCAATGGCTCAGGCTTGATCAGTTGATCACTGCCGTCCCAGACTTTGACCGTTTCCAGATATACTATTCAAGGATAGGTTGTGAGCAATGGAAGTTCGGATTGCAGACAATGATTGAACCGCTCCTTTTATTTGAAAGCATCATGGTCGAGGACCGCTCCATTATGCTCCTAGTTGATAGTAATTATTCTTACCGGTCCGATGAAATGCAATCATGGTATAATGATCCGGTCCCTTTTGGTAAACGTCAGAACAGGAACCGATTCAATACAAACAGTCAGACCTTCACTAGAAGAGCATTACCCTCGAGGCGTGAAGGAGGAGTCATTACTTCCGCTGCCACGTTAACAATGACATCTGAGCCTCTTAGGACTAGCCCCATCAGACGAGGTGCCTGGGTAGCTACAGTCATCTTTAATAAGCCACCGCCTCCGCCGCCTGATGTGATTCCTGAAATTGAACAAGACGATGCTGAAATTGAAAAGAAAGGAATAACACTTAGGCAAAGATTAGTGGCACATCAGGAAAATGAAAGCTGCGTCTCGTGCCATAAAAAAATTGATCCTCTTGGCTTTGCTCTGGAAAATTTTGACGCTATCGGAAGGTGGCGAGATAAGTACAGCTCAGGACTGGACATAGATTCGAGTGGGGAAATATTCGGTGAAAGTAAGTTTAAGGATATTATTGGCCTCAAAGACACTCTGATCCGAAACCCACAATGGTTCATGAGGTCATTCATAGAGCATATGCTTTCTTACTCACTTGGCCGCGAGCTTGATATAAATGACAAGCCACATGTCGACAAAATCCTTGCAAAAGTAATGCTTGAAAAAGGGAAATTTTCTACAGTTGTCACAGAGATAACTAAGAGTTATCCTTTCATGAACAAAACCAATCAGTCAGAATAGATAAATATGATCCTAAAACGAACATCACTGTCTCGACGAAAGGTATTAAGGGGAGCCGGAGCAACGTTAGCCTTGCCTTTATTGGAGGCCATGCAGGCCAACTCTTTTTCCAAGACTAATGAGAACGCAAAGCCACCCGTGCGTGCCGGTTTCTTTTATATACCTAACGGCGTCGTGCAAACTGCATGGCATCCCAAAGACACTGGCCCCGGTTACGAGCTGAGTCCGACCCTCGAACCAATCAGGCCGATCAAAAATGATGTTACGCTTTTCACCAAATTGGATAGGATCAAAGTTGCCGGGACTGACGGTCATGCGCAGGCAGGGGCCTGCTGGCTAAGTAGTGCCGCGCCTGATGAGTTATCTCCTGCTGGTTATCCTCTGAAAAAAACGATCGATCAAATTATGGCCGAGCATACAGGAAAAGAAACTGCTTTTCGTTCTCTTGAGCTGAGCTGTAACCCATATGAGGACAATCGTGAATCTGTTTATTTTGACAATATTTCCTGGTACGGGCATGGACACGTTGCTAGGTCGCTTCGAGATCCGAAGGCGGTCTTTAATCGACTCTTTGGAGTCAAGCAACACTTAGAGTCCGGGAGCGTATTAGATCTGGTAATGGATGATGCGAAGTCACTCAATCACAATCTAGGAAGGACCGATAAAGGTAAGCTCGGAGAGTACATGGACTCAGTCCGAACCGTTGAGCAGCAGATAGAGCGGGTAACAAAGAGGCAGGAAGACATTAATAAGTTAAAGATTGCTCCGCCCGTTAAGCCGTGGCAGGCCATGACTCGCGATGAATTCATTCAGGTAATGGGTGACCTAATGATATTGGCTTTTAGGACTGATCTTACACGCGTCGCCACTATCATGAGTTCTCCGGAACGATGGGGTTCTCCGCTCAAGGTGCATGGGCTCTTTGAAAAACCGGTAGACCATCACGGAATGACACATGGTCAGGGGAACCAGCATGTCAGATCAAAGCTTGAGGCCCTGGACCACTTTCATATCCAGCAATTCACTTCGCTCGTCATGAAGATGAAAAATATAAAAGAGGGTGAGGGGACGCTCCTTGATAATATGATGTTCACTCTGGGATCTGGCATAAGTGACGGTTCACTGCACATTTATACTGACTTGCCTACACTTGTCGCCGGACGTGCTGGTGGGGCCATAGAGCCGGGCAGTCATATTAAATCACCTGAAGGGACACCAATTGCTAATTTATGGATCTCTATGATTAATGCTATGGGGCTAAAAATGGAAAGTCTGGGTGACAGTACCGGCAAATTGAAGATATCCTAAGATCACTGCTTCTCAGTAATTAACCGCTAAGTCTGAGTCAGAGTGGCTGGTGTCTACGCAAACAGATCATGAGCAACGCGTCCATGCACATCTGTGAGTCTGTAATCACGTCCCGAGTATCGGTAAGTTAATTTTTCATGATCAAGACCCATGAGGTGTAGGATCGTAGCATGTAAGTCATGCACGTGCATCCTGTTCTCCACAGCAGTGAGGCCGAACTCATCGGTCGCTCCATAAGTGAATCCTTTTTTGACGCCTCCGCCTGCCATCCAAATAGTATAACCATAGTGATCATGGTCTCTGCCTTTAGCACCCTCCGAAGTGGGGGCTCTGCCGAATTCGCCGCCCCAAACTACCAGAGTGTCCTCCAGAAGGCCTCTGCCCTTGAGGTCCTTCAGTAACGCGGCTATTCCTTGATCACATGCCTTGGCAAGTTTGCTGTGCCCTCCCTTAATGTCTCCGTGACCGGTGTCCCATGCAATGTCATAGCCGTCAATTGAGTGATTTAATTGAACGACTCTCACGCCGTCCTCGATGAGCCTGCGTGCGATGAGGCATCCCTTAGCAAATTCACTATCACCGTAAAGGTCACGAGTGGCTTTTGATTCTTTAGATATATCGAAGACTTCCGGAACCGAAAATTGCATTCTGAATGCCATTTCCATTGCCTGTATGCTTGCCTCCAGGCTCTGATCCTTTTCTACTCTCTTTAGTTGTAATCGATTTAATTGCCCCAAGAGGTCGGCCTGTCTTCTCTGATCAGCTACAGAGAGTGAGCTGTTCTTCAGGTCTTTGATCACGGCATCGGGTTTCATGCTGTTAATGTTGACGTACGAGCCGGCGTATGCACCGGGAAGGAAAGCATTCCCCCAGTTGGCCAGTTTTCCTCTGGGCTGCGCTCTCGGTGACATTGCAACAAAGCCGGGCAAGTTCTGAGTCTCTGCTCCTAGGCCATAAACTAACCATGACCCCATGCTTGGGCGGTTAGGTTGCAATGCTCCAAGATTAGCCATCAGAATTCCGCCGGCGTGTTCGGGGATGTCCGTGTGCATGGAATGGACAAAGCAAATGTCATCTACGCATTCTGCTACGTGAGGGAAAATGTCACTTACCCATTTACCGGACTCACCATATTGTTTGAAGCTGAATGGAGATGGCATGAGCCCCATTTTTGTATTCCGCAATGTCTTACGGTTAACTGATTCGGGCCTCTGTCCAGCATGTTTCGCTATCATAGGCTTATAATCAAATGTATCAACCTGTGAAGGGCCTCCCGGCATGAACAATTGGATTATGCGCTTTGCTCTAGGCTCGAAATGCGGTCTCTTAGGCGCGAGTGGTGATGAATCATCACTTGATCCGCTGGCTGAGCCGATCAGTGAGGCGAGACCAAGTGATCCAAATCCGCCGCCCATTTTCATTAATGCATCTCTACGGCTCAAGCAGTTCTGCGTTGCTCTACGATAAGCGAGTTCATGTTCAAGAAATTTCATAGTGCTTTGGATGTGATATTATCTTACTTGAATTAGTTCGTGTGCGCTCAACAAGACCTGAGCATAAAGTTCCCAGTTCTTTTGGGTAGGGTTTTCTCCTAACCACTTATTTGCCAATTCTCGCTCTTCTTGTTCAGGCAATCTAGAGTATAGTCTCTGATATGCGGATTCAATAGTTGTCTGCGTATTGTTTGGACTCTCAAACAGTTGTTTGCCTAAATTCTTTGATCTTTGTGACATGAACGGACTGTTCATCATGAATAAATATTGCTGAGGAACAACACTAGTTGATCTTTTTGGGCTAGTGGATACAGCCGCTGGAAAGTCAAAGAGTCGTAAAAATGCATCGGACTGGAACCTGTCACCGGTCCTGCTGATAGTTGCATAGAGTGTTCTTCTCTTACTGTTTAGTATTTCGCCGTCAGGCGCGCCTCCTATTTTTGGGTCAAGTTCTCCAGTCACATAAAGCAGAGTGTCTCTCCATGACTCCACTTCGAGTTTTCTGGGACTGAATCTCCATAATAATTTATTGTCACCATCCTTATCGAATTTTTCATTTATGTATGTACTGCTCATTTGCCATGTTGATGACATTAATATCATTTTGTGAAGTGCTTTCATTGACCAGCCTTGCTCAATGAAATTGTGAGCTAACCAATCAAGTAGCAATGGATGAGATGGCTTCTCACCGATAGTTCCAAAATTACTCGGAGTCCGCACCAGGCCATGTCCAAAGTGCCAGCCCCATATCCGGTTGACCATTACCCTTGCAGTGAGAGGGTTGTCGGACGATATGACAGACTCGGACAATTCGATTCGTCCACTGCCCTGAGTGTATTTTTTTCTTTCTTTGCCTCCTATTATCTCGATGAATCTTCTTGGCGCAATTTCACCTTTCTTTCGCAAGTCACCGCGAAGTGCAATGTGCATGTCTGCGTTACCGCTTTCTGAGAGCACATGAGCATTTGGAGGCTTAGGCGGTTCACTCTTTTTTAACTGCTCAATTTCAGCACGTATCCCTGAAAGTTTTATTTTTGATTCCTCAGGCAATTTCTTTTCGACCTCCTTACGATTGATTGAGAGCCTCTTTGACTCTGAATCAAGGAACTGATTGACGCTTTTATTTAAT
>MDTE01121629.1_pt1 | contig 10019 bp, 10 predicted proteins | sample 811231 | NCBI WGS metagenome assembly MDTE01 (sample SAMN05326651, study PRJNA326480) | marine metagenome | isolation source: seawater | place: Indian Ocean: Red Sea | collected 2010 | reverse complement strand
TCGTATCCAAATCCTTTCTTTCCTTTTTTTTCTGATGAAATTTTTCCTTCTATTGATCCTTCTTGAGAAAAACTTTTTCCACTTGGCCAAAATAAAGTTAAACAACTGACAAATCTAGCATCATTATTATTTCTCCAATCCTTATTAATTTTATTCATTTCATCAAAAACTTTTTTTATGGCTAAATCAAAATTATTATTTTTTCCTGCCCATCTAGATGAAAAAATTCCTGGAGCTCCATTCAGAAGCTTTACTTCTAATCCAGAATCATCAGATAAACAAATTAGATTGGTTTTTTTAGAAAAATATGATGCTTTAATAAATGAATTTTCTTTAAAATTTTTCCCAGTTTCCTTTGGAGAAGAAATTTTAAATTCATTTAATGAATATTTTTTGACTCTTCGGGGTAGTAGCGTGCATATTTCTCTATATTTTCCCACATTATTTGTTCCAATTAATATTTCTTTAATTTTGTTCATTTTATACTAGTAATTTTTTTTATAGTGACCATATATTAAACTGATGTCAAAACCAGATAAAAAAGAAGAAGAAAAATCTTTATCCGAAAATCAAGAACACAATGATAAAAAAGATGATGATTTAAAAGAGTCTCCTGAAGATAAACTAAAATCTACAGAAGACAAACTTCTTAGAACATTGGCTGAATTGGAAAACCAAAGAAGAAGATCTGAAAAGGAAAAAATAGAAGCTTTTGAATTTGGAGGTTTCAATTTTGCAAGAGAATCTTTGTCTCTATTGGATAATATCGATCGTGCTATTGAATCTTTTAAAAGTGACGAAAAATTTAAAAACAACAAAGACTTAGATAAAATAATCGAAGGAATTGAAATTGTTAAAAAAGACTTAATATCAATTTTTAAAAAAAATGGTATTGAATCTATCAATTGTATCAATAAAAAATTTGATCCTAATTTTCACCAGGCTATGCTCGAAGTAGAAAATAGCAATAAAGAAGTAGGTACAGTTGTGCAAGAAATACAAAAAGGGTACATGATGAAAAATCGTTTGCTTAGACCTTCTTTGGTTGGTGTTGCTAAAAAAAGCGAAGAAAAACCCAATAAAGCAGCAGATGAAAATAAAAAAACTAAGGAAAAAGAGGAAAAAGAATGATTTTTCGAACTTGTAGTAATGAAAAAAACACCCATATAAAGATGAAAGAAATGAATTATTTATGAGCAGAGTAATTGGAATAGATTTAGGTACAACAAATTCATGTGTAGCTGTAATGGAAGGTACACAAGCAAAGGTTTTGGAAAATGCTGAAGGAACAAGAACAACTCCATCTGTTGTGGCTTTTGGTGAAAATAATGAAAAATTAGTAGGTCAATCTGCTAAACGTCAGGCTGTTACAAATCCAGAAAATACTTTGTTCGCTGTTAAGAGATTAGTCGGAAGAAATTTTGATGATGAAAGCGTTAAAAAAGATATTTCAAAAGTTCCATATAAAATTATTAAATCTGAAAATAACGATGCTTGGATAGAATCTAGAGGAAAAAAATACTCACCTTCACAGATATCTGCATTTATTTTACAAAAAATGAAAGAGACAGCAGAAAAATATTTAGGTCAGGAAGTTAAACAAGCTGTAATTACTGTACCAGCTTATTTTAACGATTCACAAAGACAGGCGACGAAAGATGCTGGTAAGATTGCTGGTTTAGAAGTTCTTAGAATTATAAATGAACCAACAGCTGCATCTCTTGCTTACGGTTTAGATAAAAAAGGTGGAAAAAAAATTGCAGTATATGATTTAGGTGGAGGTACTTTTGATGTATCAATACTTGAAATTGGCGACGGCGTCTTTGAAGTTAAATCTACCAATGGTGACACATTCTTAGGTGGAGAAGATTTTGATGATAAAATTGTTGATTATCTTGCCAGTGAATTTAAAAAAGATAATGGTATAGATTTAAGGACTGATAAATTGGCGCTACAAAGATTAAAAGAGGCTGCCGAAAAAGCAAAAATTGAACTTTCTTCAACAGCTCAAACCGAGATTAATTTACCATTTATTACCGCTGACAAGACTGGACCAAAACATATTAATATAAAACTAACAAGAGCTAAGCTAGAAGCTTTGGTCGAAGATCTCATTAAAAGAACCTTAAAGCCTTGTGAAACAGCTTTAAAAGACTCTGGATTCAGTGCAGCTGAAATAAATGAAATCGTTTTAGTTGGTGGAATGACAAGAATGCCAAAAATTGTAGAAAATGTTAAAACATTCTTTGGAAAAGAACCAAACAAAAGTGTTAACCCAGATGAAGTTGTTGCAATGGGAGCAGCTATTCAAGGAGGAGTGCTTCAGGGAGATGTTAAAGATGTGTTGCTTTTGGATGTAACACCTTTATCTCTAGGAATTGAAACTTTAGGAGGAGTTTCTACAAAACTAATTGAAAAAAATACAACAATACCAACTAAAAAAAGCCAAGTTTTTTCTACAGCAGAAGATAACCAACCCGCAGTATCTATAAGAGTTCTTCAAGGAGAGAGGGAAATGGCAGTCGATAATAAACTTTTAGGTAACTTTGAGTTGGTTGGTATTCCAAATGCTCCGAGAGGAATACCTCAAATTGAAGTTACTTTTGATATAGATGCTAACGGAATAGTAAATGTTTCTGCAAAAGACAAAGGAACTGGAAAAGAACAAAAAATACAAATTCAAGCCTCAGGTGGTTTAAGTGATGAAGAAATTAAAAACATGGTAAAAGACGCCGAAGCAAACAAAGATGCCGACAAAAAGAAAAGAGAAACTGTCGATGCAAGAAATCAGGCAGATACAATTATTCATTCTACTGAAAAAAACTTAAAAGAGCATGGAAGTAAAATTTCAGAAAACGAAAAGAAAGCTATAGAAAAAGGTATTTCTGATCTAAGAAACGCGCTTAAGGGTACAGATACTGAAGAAGTTAAGAAACAAACACAAACTTTAGTTCAATCTTCAATGAAACTAGGCGAAGCAATATACAAAAGCCAACAAAAAAATACTGGTACAAAAGATAGTAAATCTAGTCAAAATACAAAAGAAGCAGACAAAAATAAAGAAAACGTTGTTGATGCCGATTTTGAAGAAGTAAAAGAAGACAAAAACGATAAAGACAAAGAAAAAAGAGCCTAAGGCTAAAGAAATAAAAATGTCGATATACATATGGCAAAAAAAGATTACTACGAAGTCTTGGGTGTTGTTAAATCAGCTTCAGCTGATGAAATAAAAAAAGCTTATAGAAAATTAGCTTTAAAATATCATCCCGATAGAAATAAAAACGATAAAACTGCAGAAGCTAAGTTTAAAGAAGCCAGTGAAGCTTACCATGTACTTTCTGACAAAGAGCGAAGAACAAACTATGATCAATTCGGACATGCTGCTTTTGAAGGAGCTGGAGGGAGAGGTGGATTCTCAAACTTTGATTTTTCAGGAACTTTTTCGGATATTTTTGGTTCAGATATATTTGATGATTTTTTTGAGGGATTTGGAGGAGGTAGAGGAAGAAGACGAAGAAGATCTTCTGATTTCAGAGGCGCAGACTTAAGATATGACATATCCATAACTTTAGAAGAAGCCTACAATGGTAAAAAGGAAGAAATTAATTTCTCATCATCAGAAAAGTGTCAAAGATGCGATGGTTATGGTGCCGAGCCTGGATCCAAACCTATTTCCTGCTCAACATGTGATGGGCAAGGTCAAGTTAGATCAAGCCAAGGTTTTTTCACTATTCAGCAGACATGTGGAAATTGTGGTGGTTCAGGAGAACAAATTTCTTCTCCTTGTAGAGATTGTAAAGGTGTAGGTAAAAAACAAAGCAGAAAGAAAATATGGACTAATATACCAAAAGGTGTCGATGATGGAACAAGAATAAGGTTATCAGGAAAAGGAGAAGCGGGTATAAAGGGAGGAGGAAATGGAGATTTATATATTTTTGTATCAGTTGAATCACATAATATTTTTAAAAGATCTGAAGAGAATCTTTTTTTTGAATTCCCTATTTCAATAGCGGATGCCGCTTTAGGAACAACTGTTGAGGTTCCGACAATTGATGGAGGAAAAGCTAAAGTAAAAATTCCTGCTGGAACACAAAATGGAAAACAATTTAGATTAAAAGAAAAGGGAATGCCAATGATGAGAAATAAAAATTATGGTGACCTTTATATACGCGCGATAACTGAAGTACCTGTTTCTTTAACAAAGGAGCAAAGGAATCTTTTAGAAGAATTTAAAAAATTAGAAGATTCAAAAACAAATCCTATTATAAGAAATTTTTTTGAAAAAGCTAAAAAATTTTGGAACAACTAAATGAAAAAAATTAACTTAGCAATTACTGGATGTCTAGGAAGAATGGGCCAGCAACTTATCAAATCTTCTAAAAAAGCTAAAAATTTTAAATTAGTTTCAATCACAGAAAATGAAATAATTAAAAAAAAAGTATTTGGTTTAAAACCTCAATTAAATTCAGAATCTGCATTTAAAAATGCCAATATAATTATAGATTTTACAGTCCCTAAATGTACGCTAGAGGTATTAAAAATTGCTACAAAACTTAAAAAAAGAGTAGTAATTGGCACCACAGGCTTTTCTAAAAAAGAAGAAAAATTAATAAAAAAATATGCCAGAAAAATACCTATACTTAAAGCTGGTAATATGAGTTTGGGTATAAATCTACTCATGTACTTAACAGAAATAGCCTCTAAATCTCTTGGAAATACTTTTTTAAGTAAAGTTTTTGAATCTCATCATAGACATAAAAAAGATTACCCATCGGGAACGGCACTCATGCTTGGAAAGGGCATAGCAATAGGAAAAAAGAAAAATTTTTATCAATTGATAGGAAAAAAATATTTAAACAAAAATTCCTTTCCTTATAATAAAAAAATTAATTTTAATTCAATAAGAAAAGGTGAAATTATAGGAAATCACAAAGTTCATTTTTCAAGTGGGAAAGAAACCATAACATTAAATCATGAAGCTTTTGATAGGACTCTTTATTCTGAAGGTGCACTTACTGCAGCTAAATGGTTAATGAGTAAAAAACCCGGACTTTACTCTATGAGAGAAGTATTAAATTTTAAATGAATTCTAGGGAAATAAATTCTCTTTTTAAAAATTTAAGTAAACTAATAAAAAACCCTAAAAGTGACCTTAAATATAAAAATAAATTTACTCTTTTAGTTTCAGTCGTACTTTCCGCTCAGTGTACTGATGTAAATGTTAATAACGTAACTAGATTTCTTTATAAGAAATATAACAAACCAGAACACTTTGTAAAACTTGGAAGAAAAAGGATAGAAGTTTTAATAAAAAAAATAAATTTTTTCAGAAACAAAGCAAAAAGTGTTTACTTATTATCTAAACAATTAATTGAAAAAAATAATAGTAAAGTTCCTAAAAATTTTGAAGAATTAATTTCTCTTCCTGGTGTTGGTCGAAAAACTGCAAGCGTTGTATTAAATGAAGGTTTTGGAATGCCTACTATTGCAGTAGATACGCATGTATTTAGAGTGAGTAATAGAACAGGATTAGCAAGTGGTAAAAATCCCGATGAGGTTCAAAAAAATTTATATAAAGTAGTTCCTAAAAAATACTTAAAAAAAGCTGGTCATACTCTCCTGCTTCATGGAAGATATACTTGCAAAGCAAGAACACCTTCGTGTAAGACATGTGTAATAATCAAATATTGTGAATATAAAAAAAAGGAACTGAGATGAAAGTATTAGGAATTGGAAATGCAATTGTCGATGTTATTTGTAAAGTAGAAGAGAGTTTTATAATTGATAATAATTTAATTAAAAGCACAATGAAACTTGTTGATGAAAATGAATTTAAAAAATTATTATCTAATTTAAAAATTGAAGAAACAATTTCTGGTGGATCAGTTGCGAATTCTATTGTTGGGCTTTCATATCTTGGAAATAATGTCGGTTTTATTGGAAAGATTAACAAGGATGATTTAGGAAACAAATACGAAGAAGGTCTTAAAAAAGAAAAAGTAAAATACTTTTATTCAAAAAAAAAAGAAAAACTACCAACAGGAACTTGTTTAATATTAATTACTCCTGACTCCGAAAGAACAATGTGTACTTTTCTTGGAACAGCGGGAAAAATTAATGAAAATGATGTTGATGTTAATGCCTTAAAAAATAGCGAAATTACATTTCTAGAAGGATATTTGTGGGACGAAGGAGATCCAAAAAAAGCATTTAATAAAGCTATTCAAAATTCTAATAAGGTTGCAATGTCTCTATCAGATTTATTTTGTGTAGAGCGTCATAAAACTAATTTTCTAGATTTGGTTAAAAATAAATTAGACATCACTTTTGCTAATGAACAAGAAATACTATCTTTAATAAATAGTAAAAATTTTAATGAAGTAATTGATTTTGGAAAACAAATTGGCAAATTAATTGTAATTACTCGGGGAGAAAAGGGAAGCATAGCAATTTATAAAGACGAAATAACTGAATGCAATATACAAAAAAATTTAAAGATTGTGGATCTTACTGGTGCTGGAGATCTGTTTGCTGCAGGTTTTTTGCATGGTTATATCAATAATTTATCACTTGAAGAAAGCTTGAAAAAAGGAACAGATATGTCTTCAAAAATTATTCAAAAAATTGGTGCTAGGCTAAACTAACTTTTTTATTTCTTTTAAAACTTCCTTTTCCTTTCTTTGGTTTTACTACACGCTTTTTATATTTTGGAGAAAATAAATCTCTGGCAATATAATTCCTCTTTTTTTTTATTTTTTTTCTCAAATATAATACCCTTGATTATTATTTTTAATAAAATCGCTATCTTGAAATTTATCTAAGAATTTTTTTCTTAATCTATGAATATGGGTCTCGACAGTGTGAGTATCTGTTGTTGCTGAATACTTCCATACATTTTCTAGTATAAAATTTCTGGTCAAAGATTTTTTTTTATTGCTGAATAAAATAAGAAGCTCGGTTTCTTTTTCAGTAAGTTGTAGTTCTTTGTCATCTTTTTTTATCTTACGTTCATTTTTATCTATTATGTAATCTTTTAAATTAATTAAAGAACTAAATTTAAATTTGTATTTTGCTAATAGGGAAGTTATTTTTGTTTTAAGATCAATAACTCTAAAAGGCATTATCATTTCTTCCACAAAATTATTTGTAAGTTTAATTCCTGATAAATTTTTAGGTGTAATTAAAAGTATAGGGAAATTCTTTTCTTTAATTTTTAATAGATTTTTTTTATTATCTTTATTAATAAAAAAAAGCACTATATTATCTTTAAAAATATTATTATTTATTAGTAAATCTACATTATCTAAAAGATTTATTTCATTATCTTTGAATAACTTTAATTCATTTATTATTTCTAAAAAGATTTTGTTTCCAATTATTGATATAGTGAAGTTACTCATTTACTAAAAAATTATGAATATTAAAATAAATAGACATTTCTTACTTTATAAAGGTTATAAATTAAAATGCGCCGTGGGTAAATCAGGAATAAATAGTGCTAAAAAAGAGGGTGATTTATCTACTCCAAAAGGTACCTATAAAATAGGTATTCTTTACTATAGGAAAGAAAAAATAAAAAATTTGAAATGTAAAATTAGAAAAAAAATAATTAAAAAAAATATGGGTTGGTGTGATGATATTAATAGTTCCAAATATAACAAAGAAATTACTTTTCCCTTCCGTCATAGGGCTGAAAAATTATACAGAAAGGATAGTAAGTACGATTTATTGCTTGATATAAGATATAACACTTCTCCTGTAGTTAAAGGAAAAGGAAGTGCAATTTTTTTACATTTAAGTAATAAGAAATATAAACCCACTAAAGGATGTGTGGCAATTATAAAAAAAGATTTTTTAAAAATCCTACCTTTAATAAATAAAAATACAAAAGTTTTAATAAGTTAAGAAGATCTTTCTCCAAAAATTACACTTCCTAATCTGAGATAGGTAGATCCATACAAAATAGCTTCTTCAAAATCAGAACTCATGCCCATGCTCAAATCTTTTAAATGGAGCATTTCTGAATTTTTCTTTACTAAAGAAAAGTAATTTTTGGGATCAACATTTAATGGAGGAATGCACATTAAACCTATGATATTTAATGATAGCTGATTAGTGCAATAATCATAAAAATTTTCTAAGTCTTTAATTAAAATACCTGACTTTTGTTTCTCCTCACCAATATTAACCTGGATGAATAACTTAACTTTTTTGTTTAATTCTTTTTCAAACTGCGAAATTTTCAGGGCAAGTTTAGCATTATCAAGTGAATGAATATAATCAAATATATTCACAGCTATTTTAGATTTATTAGTTTGTAATTTGCCTAACATATGAAGTTGTACATTATTGTATTTTTTTTTAATATCTTTCCATTTAGATTCTGCTTCTTGAACTTTATTTTCACCGAAATGAATATGTCCAAAATCTAAGAGAGGAGTTATTTGATCAGAAGAAAATGTCTTTGATACTGCTATAATTTTTGGAATAGTTTTTAGTTGTTTTTTGTTTGCAATTTCCTTAACTTGTTTAATAACTGATTCAAGTCTTTTTACATTTATATGCATAAATATATTCCAAATTTATTTATCTTTATTGACCACTATGACAAACATTTCTTTAAAAACAATATTAAAAATATTGGTGTTGTATATAGAAATTATAACAAATCAAAAAAAACAGAAGAATTGATAAAAATTGCTAATACATGCAAAAAAAAAAGAATTCAAATATATGTTTCGAATGACATTAAATTAGCTACAAAAATAAAAGCAGACGGGATCTATATACCTTCTTTTAATAAAAAAAAACAATATAAAAATTTAGAAAATAAAAATTTAATATTATTAGGATCTGCGCATAATCAAAAAGAAATTAGAGAAAAAATTTATCAAAAATGTGAGGTTATATTTCTTTCTCCTATTTTTAATGTAAAGAAAGCAAAAAATTTTCTATATGTTCATAAATTTAACTATCTGGCGAATTCTAATAAAATTAAATTTTTAGCATTAGGAGGAATAAATGAAAAAAATCTACCAAAGCTCAATTTATTAAATATCAAAGGTTTTGCCGGTATCAGTATGTTTAAAAAAAAAACCGGCCTTAAAAAGGCCGGTTTTTTAAAGAATATTTTCTTTTAAATTTTTAGAACGCTAGCGATAAAGCTATAGTTCTTCCATCGTGGTCGTTTGATGTAGCAGTTGAATATGAAGCATTTGTTACTTCAGATTCTGCTATTTTCAACGATAATCCACCCATAGTGTAAGCAACTTGGAATGATTGAGTCTCACCAGTAACAGTCTTGTCAGATGCGCCTGAACCAACTTTATGTCTTTTTGATTCAAATTCGCCATAACTGATTGACAAGTTGTCACTTACGTTGAAGGAAATACCGAATGCTTGGTTGTCATAGTATTCAGTTGCTCCCGCAGTTTGTGATCCTGTGAATTCACCCATTTTTTGCATTCCTACAGTAACTGGGCCATAAGCAAATGTGAAACCAGCATTAACTTCTTCATGGTCTCCATTGTTTATAGTTGAAACTTTACCTTCTTGATCTGTATGAGATCCGCCAGCCCAAATTGTTAGGCCAGATAGAGCATCCACACCAAAGCTAGGTTTCATTTCAATAAGAGCGTCGTAACCACCTTGTTTAATGGTATTAGCTCCGCCCACTGCTTTATCATTTGAAAAAGCAGCCTTGTTACCTCCTGGAGCTACTGCTAGTTTTAGAGTAGTTCCTAAGAATGATGGTGAAGTCCATCCAATGTTCATTGCTGACGCAACACCTTTTTGGAAATCAAATCCTGAAGTCATTCCATGACCCCATGATTCTTCCCAAGCAGTTGGCATTTTGTCATCATGACCACCAATACCGTTTCCACCAGTTCTTGAGTTTATATTAAATGAACCCATGCTAGGTGTAACAATATTAATGTTTCCAGATGTATAACCCATCTGGTCAGCGCCTGTAACAGTCAACGTAAATGTTGTTCCGTTATCAAGTTCGCCTGAACCTT
>MDTE01131993.1_pt1 | contig 10020 bp, 7 predicted proteins | sample 811231 | NCBI WGS metagenome assembly MDTE01 (sample SAMN05326651, study PRJNA326480) | marine metagenome | isolation source: seawater | place: Indian Ocean: Red Sea | collected 2010 | reverse complement strand
TCGCGCAATCGAAATCCTCGGTGGGAAGAAGGGGTCCAAGAAACCGGTTCATCCCAACGATCACTGCAACATGAGCCAGTCGTCGAACGACTCGTTCCCCACCGCTATGCACATTTCTGCCGGCGAGGAACTGTCACGGCGCCTAATCCCGGCCCTCAGGCATCTTCAACGGGGCCTCAGCCGAAAAGCCAAGGCTTGGGACAAGATCATCAAGATCGGCCGCACCCATACGCAGGATGCGACACCACTAACTCTTGGCCAGGAATTTTCCGGTTATACACAGCAGGTTACATATGGAATTAAGCGTATCGAAGCCGCTCTACCGCGGATCTTCGAGTTGGCACAGGGTGGTACAGCGGTCGGAACTGGCCTCAACACGGCGAAGGGATTTGACCGCAAGGTGGCGTCTGAGATTCGTAAATTCACAAAGCTGCCGTTCGTTACCGCCCCTAACAAGTTCGAAGCCTTGGCAGCTCATGACGCGATCGTCGAGGCGCACGGTGCATTGAACGTCATTGCGACGAGCTTAATGAAAATTGCCAATGACGTCCGGTTTCTTGGTTCGGGTCCGCGCAGTGGGCTTGGCGAACTTATCCTCCCCGAAAACGAACCAGGCTCATCGATCATGCCAGGCAAGGTCAATCCGACACAATGCGAGGCACTAACGATGGTCTGTGCTCAAGTCATTGGCAACCAGACCGCCGTATCCGTCGCCGGATCGAACGGCCATTTCGAGCTCAACGTGTTCAAGCCCGTGCTGATCTACAACCTACTGCAATCAACCCGGCTTCTTGCCGACGCTGCCGTCAGTTTCCAAGATAATTGTATTGCTAATACCAAACCAAACCGCCGCCGAATCAACGATCTCATGGAGCAGTCGCTTATGCTAGTCACCGCTTTGGCACCCCACGTCGGCTACGACAACGCAGCCAAGATTGCAAAAACAGCCCACAAGGATGGCAGCACGCTGATTCAGGCAGCGAAGAAACTTGGCTTAGCTAACGAGGCACAGTTCGCCAAGTGGGTCCGCCCCGAGAAGATGATCGGCCCGAGCTAAACCATCAGCACGAACCCGAGCGGTCTGCGCAAGCATTCCGTCGTCATCGGTGGGCATGCGACCAGCGTCACGCTCGAAGAAGCATTTTGGCAGGGCCTGCGCCGTATCTCGCGCGACCAAGGTGTTTCGATCAGCACTCTGCTGAGCGAGATCGATCGTCACCACAGCGGCAACTTGTCGAGCGCCATTCGCGTGTACGTTTTTGAGACCTTAACCCGTTCGGAGGATGCAGCCCCCTAAGGGTTCAGACCGGGAGACGTGCCGTTCACGTTTACAGTACTCCAGTGCGTCCAGCGTTACCTGTTTGGCTCGCTTGAGCAGGCTGGCATTCCGAACAGCCAAGACACTTCCACTCCCGTAGCGCCTGACCAGGTTTTGAGTCCCGTGAGTCAGCCTAGGAGGTTAGTAGAAGAGACGCTCATTGGATTTCGATACTATAGGGTGAACGATCACCACCCAACCGCATCGCGCACGACGGCAGGACCTTCGAGCTCTCGTTTAGCAACACAATAGAACCATAAGACTGGGCCAGGATGACAATCGCGACTGACGGTGCTGCGGCCCCTGAACTTACCGGCTTCGACCGCTTCATGATTGTGGTCGTGATTTTGCTGTCAACGATCGTCATCGCGCTCGACATGAGCATCGCGACGATCGCATTGCCGCATATGCAGGGCGGACTGTCAGCCACCCAGGACCAGGTCGCTTGGGTGATGACCTCCTACCTGGTCTCCATGGCAATAATGATCGCCTATACCGGATGGCTCGCCAGTCAGATCGGGCGCAAACGGCTGCTAGTTATTGCGCTGACGGTATTCTCGATAGGCGCCGTATTATCCGGTCAGGCTTCAACCCTGGAGGAAATGATCCTCTATCGGGTTATTCAGGGCATGGCAGCCGCGCCGGTGTTCCCCCTGGCCCAGGCAATTATCCTCGATACCTTCCCCCGGGGGCGTCAGGGACAGGTTATGGCGCTGTGGGGCGTGGGGGTCATGACCGCACCGGTTTTGGGGCCGATGGTTGGTGGATGGGTGACAGGTGCACTCGACTGGCGGTGGGTGTTTTACCTGGGCGTACCACTCGGCTTTACCGCTGCGTTATTGGCTTCAGCCTTCATCATCGATGTCGGTCAGCTGCACCGCCGCAAGTTTGACTGGATTGGCTTTACTGCGCTCGCCTCTGTGCTGGCATCAGTCCAGCTCCTTCTCGATCGCGGTAACTCGCAGGGCTGGTTCGAATCCACCGAAGTGGTTATCGAAGCCGCTATCGTCGTTCTCGGGATATACATCTTTGTCACCCAGACCCTGACGTCGCGCGCACCGATCTTCGCGCGCGCCCTATTCGGAAACCCCAACTACATGCTCGGGCTGGTCTTTTCGTTCATGGTCGGTGCGTTCATGCTGTCGGGAAACTTCGTACTGACGGTGTTTCTCCAAAACATCCAGGGTTACCCAGTTGCCGACGCTGGCGTAATGCTAGCGCCCCGGGCGTTTGGCACCATGGTCGGCCTCCTCCTCGTAGGAATGACTATTACGAGGCTCGACCCTCGTGCTCTTATTGCGACCGGATTCGCACTGGTTTCAGTCTCCTCATACTTGCTGACTCGGATCAGCGGCAACGTCGAAGCGCTCGATTTTGCCCTCCTCACCATGTTTAACGGTTTCGGCTCCGGCCTGATTTGGGCGCCGATGATCACCTTGATGTTTTCTACGCTGGCGCCGACATATCGCACAGAAGGCTCGACGTTAGTCAATCTGATACGCGGCTATGGCAGCGGTGTCGGGATCTCGATAGCCGCGGTCGTGCTGACACGCTCGACCGCAATTTCCTACGCTGAGTTGACCGAGGTCATTACGCCCTACAACGAGATATTGCGTATGCCGCAGTCTCTGAGCGCGTGGAATCTAGAATCGATTCCAAGCGTCGCCGCTCTAGAAATCGAGATACTTAAACAAGCTACTACGATTGGGTTTCTTAACACTTTCCTTCTGATGACCGTAGCAGCTGGGGTGGTCGTGCCGTTAGCCCTGCTGATGCGGAGACCGTCTGAGGACTGATGATCCGCAGCAGCAACGATCTTGACGCTCATCACACTGTCCCATTTTACCAACTGTCGAAGTACAGAGCTGGATAAGTGCTTTTCTCCCGCGACAAACCGAGAATATTAAGTGCCCGGGGCCAAACGGATAGTCTCGGACTAACGCCTCACAGTGGCGCTCCAGAGCGCGGCACCTGCGCCTAAGCCGGCATCTCGATGTTAAAGAGAGCGGCGGCGTTGTTGACCGTTATGTTGTCGATCACTGTCGTATCGAGATGACCGAAGCTTTCCTCCACTACTTTGTGCGACTTTAGATGAGTGTTGCGCACGTGTGGGTAGTCCGATCCCCAAACTAGCCGGTTGGGATCGATTTCCGAGGTCATGGTACGGATCAGAGGGTCGTCGATCACCCCAACATAGAGCTGGTCAAGATATTCCCGGATAGCCCGTTTAGGTGGGATTACGCCAAGATTAGGTCCGAAGTCATAAGCGACCTGCTCGCAGCGATAGAGCCAGTGCGGCAGCCACGATGCCTCGTACTCGACCAAAAACAGGTTGAGCTTGGGAAAGCGATCGAAGATGCCACCAAAAATAAACTCGTTTGCCACCACCTGACCAGCCTCGGCCATCAAGTCGAGATAGGCCCGCGGCGCTTGGTGCAGCTTATCGCCGGTAAACACAAACACATCCTTCTTTATACCGGTCGCAATGTGAATGGCGACTGGCAGCTCCATCTCTTCTATAGCCGCCCAGAAACGGTCGTATTTCGAGTCGCTGTAGCGGCCCCATTCGGGGCGTGTGTCGCCGTTGATCATGCCGCAGCGAAAGCCGCGTTGGACATTGCGCTCAAGTTGGGCAAGTGCGAGATCGACATCTTCCATATGGATCAACGCTGCACCCAGCATCCGCTCGGGAACCTGGCAGCAATACTCATGGAGCCAGTCGTTGTAGACAGCGAAACAGTCACGGGCTAGGGCAGCGTTAGGAAGGGGGAACACCATCATTCCCTTGGTCGGAAACAACAGTTCCGCCCACACACCATCCTCATCCATGCACTGGGCACGAAACAGTGGATCAACGTTAGTGCGGCGCGCGCGTAGCACCATCTCATCGCCAAGATCAAGATCGCCGGTTGGCAGATAGTCTTCGCCGGTGAAGTAGACGCGCGCCCCCCCAGTTATCGAGCCGTCGCCCAATTGATTGGGCTCGATAACCCTCGGCACCGCATCGCCCCACTTTTTACCAAGCGGTTTCGACCAGAGATCGCCGGGTTCGTTGACGTGGGAATCCGCCGAGTTGATCCAAGTGCGACTCATCTAACGTCCCCGCTAGACCCTGTGATGGTGACCGGTGCCGCCTGGTGGCATTTCGTTCGGGTGAGCAATACCGGTAGCCTCGGCCAGAAGCTCGAGTTGGCGGCCAACCTCTGGACTGCCGGGTCGATCGAAAGGCTCTGGCGGCGCATCTTTTGGTGTCCGTAGGCGCCCAATTAGGCGAACCACGTCTTCGACACCTGCTGCCGGTACAGTGACGAAGAAGATCTTCATTGGCCCAAGGCCTTCGTTGACAAACCCATGGTTACGGTAACGGCCGACAAATACGAGCGAACCGGGTTCGACCTTATGTGCGACCCCATCGATATAAACTGTGCCGCTCCCCTCAAACACGAACAGAAATTCGTCCTGTTTGGCATGTCCATGGTCGCGCAGAACGCCACCTTCTTCGATAATCTGAACCGCCGCCATATAGTGGTTGGCGGGAAACGTATCCGGCGTCATTTTTAACGTCATGTGACCGCCAGAAGGCTGTGGCAGCCAATAGGACTCGCCGTCCTCAAGCCCCCAAACCCCATAGGGACCCGGCTCTGGAAGATCCGGATGCTGTGCCCGCACCTCCGAAACCCCCTGTTTGATGTTGTCGGTCATTGGTCATTCTCCAACTAAAGCGCCGCGTCCAACGGGAGGATCGTAACACGAACGCCTTGACCTCAAGGGCATTTCATTCGCACGCTGGCGGCATCGAGGTATTAGTATTATGGCCGAAACTAAAAACGACCCACCGAAGCGGCGCATTGTCGTCGCCTTAACCGGCGCCAGCGGTTCAATCTATGGCGTGCGTTTGTTGCAGATTCTGCGGGAGATACATGACGTTGAAACCCATCTGATACTTAGCCGTGCGGGTCGACTGACGCTTGCAAAAGAGTGTCAGTTATCGCCTGTAGACATCGCTAATTTTGCCGACGTGGTACATGCTCCAAGTAATATCGGCGCGCCGGTTTCATCGGGCTCTTTTCGAATGCACGGCATGATTATCGCGCCCTGCTCTATTCGCACCGCAGCCTGTATAGCCACCGGCATAACCGATGAGCTCACCAGCCGGGCCGCAGACGTCATGCTAAAGGAACGACGGCGCTTAGTCGTCGCGATTCGCGAGACGCCTCTACATCAGGGCCACTTGGAAATGCTCACTAAACTTGCAGCACTAGGCGCCATCATTTTCCCTCCGGTGCCAAGCTTTTACCACGAACCCAAAACCATACGCTCAATAGTCGATCAATCATGCATGCGCATTCTCGACCAGCTTGATATCGAAGCAAACGTGGCACCCCGATGGGGCGAGGTGGGAGGGGTCGAAGCTGTGGGTGACAGCGATAGCTAGCACACAATCACAACAGACTTTCCTAACCGGCCACTCAGCGCGGCAGCAAGCGTAATGAATGTTGTGATCATACTATCAAACGATTGAGGCTTTCTTTACCTTTAAGGAGAAGGCGATTGCTGCGCCTTGTTCCCAAAACCCCATATCGAATCTTCTACGAACAGAGCAACACTCATACGAGGAGTTTCTCTCGTTTTCTCAATTCAATTTATCGACAAAAAACATCTTTAAAGGTGGCTTATTCTTAACCGGGAGTGTTCCGCGCTCCTCGGTCGAAGCTCGACCCAGAAGAGTTAAGGTAGCCTCAGAAATATTTACACGACCATCAACGCATGCACTCTCTAACCGGGAAGCAATATTGACAGTATCACCCCAAATATCAATTCCATGTTCGCCAAGATTGCCCGATATTACGGGCCCAGAATGAACACCAATTCGTATTTCCCAGGCCTGTTCTCCCAAGACCATGCTGGCATTCGTTTGAACGGCAATGTAGTCACGGATTGCCAAGGCCGCCGTAACGGCATCACGAGCATGATCAGGGCTAGGCGTTGGGACACCAGCGACCGCCATGTAAGAATCCCCAATGGTTTTAATCTTAGTAAGGTCGAACCGCTCACATATCTTGTCGAAGGCACCAAAATATCGCGCTAGGGTTTCCAATAACTCTGCTGGCTCAAGCACCTCAGTATGACGCGTAAAGCCCACAAAATCTGTGAATAGAACGCTAGCTTGGGAATGAAACTGTCCGTGAACCGGCGTTTTTTCTTTCCCCCTCGCCGTCCCACCGAGTTTATCGTTCTGAGCTTCTCCCTGCAGCAAACGCATAACCTGGTCAGCCAGCCGCCGTAACGCATCGATGGCTCTAGGATCTAGCGTTTTCGGCTCTGGCGCCATAACGCAAAGCGTTCCCATAATGTACCCATTGGAACTTACTAAAGGCGCTCCTGCATAAAAGCGGAGGGAAAATGGCTCTTCTGTAATCGGGTGTTTTTTTGTCCTTTCATCGGTACGTAGGTCCTCAATAATCAGGACGTCCCCCTGAGCAAGAACATATTGGCAGAGGGAACCTTCAATCGGCATCTCTTGTGGAATCTCCTCCGGTATGCCGCATCTACGGAGGGTGTGCTGATTTGGCCGATCAAGGACATTGACCATTGCGATTGGAGTATCGGCAACTGCACACGCCACTTGAATGATATCGTTAAGGTTAGGGTCCTTGCGGTTGGCCCCTGTCAGACCGAGTAAGGTAACTTCGCGCAGGCGCTCAGCCTCGTCATCGAGAACCAGCGATGACTTGCTACCACCTGCTATCGTTTCTTCATCGTTGATTTCGCTCATAGTTTTTTCAGCCTTTCCCTACTGTTAAGAGAACATTACACGGTGCGTTGCGGATTTATCGTCAAACGCTTCCCGTCCCGCCGCAACCTCGACAAGGGAGAGCTACATACAACAACTTCCGGTAACCGGTAGCGCAATGACACTGAAGGCGATCAGACAGAAAGCTAGTCCCAATAGGGTTGCCTCTCTGCCTGGAGCGTTGTCCGCGCCACAATAGCCCAGCGGTTGAACACCTTTAGGAATAGGTTAGTCTATGCGAAAGCTAGGACGACATCGAGTACGACGCCGTTTGTCTAGGTCTATATTCCAACTGAAAACTACAAGTCGCGTTCACGCTCAATCGACACGTAACATTTGTGCGTCAAGTTAATTAGTATGGGGTTCAGCGCCGAAGGCTAAGCGCTCGACGATCGGCAGTATCACGCCACATCACCGAAGGGGGACATTCATGAAAGCGTCTGATCTATTCGTAAAATGCCTGGAAGCTGAAGGTGTTGAGCGAATCTACGGCGTTCCGGGGGAGGAAAACGCCGACATCATGCTGTCGTTAACCGAAAGTTCGATCGACTTTGTACTGTGCCGGCACGAACAGGCAGCGGCCTTTGCTGCCGACGTCTATGGACGCCTAACGGGCAAGCCCGGTGTATGCCTTGGTACGCTCGGGCCGGGGGCTACCAACCTGGTGACAGGAGTTGCCGACGCCAACATGGATCGCGCACCTCTCATCGCTCTCCTCGGGCAAGCGTCGACAACGCGGCTCCATAAAGAAAGCCACCAGAATATGGACTCTATCGCTATGTACGAGCCCATTAGCAAATGGGCATCGACGATCACCCACGAGCGAAATATCCCTGAGACGATACGGAAAGCGTTCAAGATCGCGCAGCAGGAAAAGCCTGGCGCTACTGTGATCGAGCTTCCGGAAGACCTCGCTAAGCGGCAGGTAAAGGGTCAGAGGCCCCTGGCCGTGAAAAAGACCCGCCGGGCGGCCGCAGACTGGAAGGTCATCGACCAAGCGATCAAACTTATTGTCAAGGCTAAGAACCCGATCATCCTCGCGGGCAACGGCGCGTTACGAAAGCGTGCATCCGATCAACTTCACCGATTCGTGCGAAAAACCGGCATTGCCGTGGTCAACACATTTATGGGCAAGGGTGCGATTCCACGCAGCGACCCGCACTCCTTATTCACACTAGGCCTACAGGGCCGTGATCACGTAAATGCCGCAATCGATGCCGCCGACGTGGTGATCTCGGTAGGGTACGACCTTGTCGAGTTTAGCCCCGGGGCTTGGAACAAGCACCCCGGTAAGAAGATCATCCATATCGATTTCTGGCCGGCCGAAATAGACGACGCCTACCCAGTCGAAGTCGAGATTGTCTCTGACGTCGCAGATGCGCTGTGGCAGCTCAATGAGGAAATCAATAACCGCTACGAGCACAAGATGCCAATCTTCAATATCTCCAAGAGGGCCAACCTTCGAAAACGCATCCTTGCCGACTTCGCTATGGAGAAGAACAGCCGCGCATTTCCGATGAAACCGCAGAAGATCCTATGGGACGTGCGCGAGTTTATGGGGCCGGATGATATCCTTCTCTCCGACGTCGGCGCCCATAAAATGTGGATCTCGCGCTACTATCAGTGCGACGAACCGAACACCTGCCTTATCTCCAACGGCTTTTGCACTATGGGCTTTGCCTTTCCGGGATCTATCGGTGCCAAGCACGCCTTCCCGGATCGCAAGGTACTTTCGATTAACGGTGATGCCGGCTTTCTGATGAACTTGCAAGACATCGAAACAGCAGTTCGCTACCAGCTAAACATAGTTGCCATGGTGTGGCTTGACGGCGAGTACGGATTAATTAAGTGGAAACAGCAGAACCAGTTTAACGGCCGCCACAGTGAGCTGGCTTTCGGCAATCCCAACTTTGAGATGCTTGCCAAGTCATTTGGCGCTTGGGGCAAGACCATCAAGAAGCCCAACGAGCTTAAACCAGCGCTGGCGCAAGCCTTCAAACAGAAGGGCCCAGCGTTAATTGCTGTTCCAGTTGACTATCGTGAGAATCGCAAGATGACCAAGCGGCTCGGCGATCTGGAGTTCACGATCTAAACTGTTTCAACTCGGCGAAAGACGGCCCACCTCTACGGTGGGCCTTTCTTTTTGAGTTAACTTCCTAGGCTTTAGCCCTTGATTGTGAAGGAGGTATACTCGTTAGTCGTCAACAACTAAGTCAGTTTCGACCATTCCGACCATCAGTAGGAAGAAGTCGAAGGCGTGTGCAACATACGCCACTACTCCGGTCGCGCCATCTCCCTCACCGAATAAACTATCGCTTGCCCGAAAGGCCTCAGGAACCCTTAGATGATCAGGCAGAAAAAGAGACCTAGCGCGACGTCCTGGGTCTTAACCGGCTAAGACGTCGCCCACTTCCACCCATTCAATACGTCCATATCCGCCAACGGCCACCGCCAGCAAAACAGGAAGTGGGATCGCTCAAGGATCGGTATTCCCTAAGCTCGCTTTCAGTCGCGCACTGCTAAATGTTTAGAACGCTAGGCGTTACCCATCATAGTACGAGCGTTTACGGCAGCGCCGACACATCCTGTTGTGCCAGCCTTCGCTCTCGAACGCCTCGCCGCAAGCCATGCAGTTCCTGACCTTTGCCGTGTCCCCCGTTGGTCGCAGAATTCGCGCGCTCTCCAATTCCTCGTCCTGGGTACGCCTTACGTCGGTCGTTTCTTCACTCATCTGTTCCATCCCTGCACATATTTAATTGGTCACCGCGCCTGCGACTTAGCAACCCGGGCCGTTAGTACGTTGTAATTGGGACTAAGGATGCGCGTCAACGAAAAGTCACGAGCCTTCATGGTTCATACGTCAAAGGACTAGCCCACCTTCGTGACAATCGATGCTCCCTGCTATCTT
>MDTE01077138.1_pt1 | contig 10020 bp, 13 predicted proteins | sample 811231 | NCBI WGS metagenome assembly MDTE01 (sample SAMN05326651, study PRJNA326480) | marine metagenome | isolation source: seawater | place: Indian Ocean: Red Sea | collected 2010 | reverse complement strand
TTTAATTAAATTATCAATAGTAGATAAAATTATTGCTTTATCTTTATATTTAGATTTACAAACAGAAATAATACAATTATTTGTATTTATAACATCATTTGTGCTTACCAAAGAATTCATTTTATTGATCTTAACAAATTTTGATCTTTTATAAAATCTTACTAATTCTTTATAAATACTATTAATAGTTCTTTCTTTATTTATATCTACATAGATTGTACTTAAAATACCTCTAAACATCGGTGATAAATGAGGAGTAAATACAAATTCAAATTTACCTTTTGTGTGTTTTCTAAGTTCTTGTTCAATTTCTGAGTTATGTCTGTGAAAACCAATACCATAAGCACTTAAAGATTCGTATAGATTTTTGTTTTTATATTTTTTATGTACTCCTCTACCTGCTCCTGAATAACCAGATTTAGAGTCAATTAAAATTCTATTTCTATTTATATAATTTTTTTTAATCAATGGAACTAACGGAATTAGAATAGAAGTTGGATAACAACCAGGGCAACTTATTATTTTATAATTCTTTATCTTTTTACCACTTAATTCAGGTAGAGCATAAATTGATTTTTTAATCAAATCTGGTGCTTTGTGTTTTTTTTTATACCATTTTTTATAATTTGTAGAATTATTTAGTCTGAAATCAGCAGCTAAATCAATAAGTGTATTTCTTGAATCAAGTTTTTTTGAAATTAATTGAGCTTCTCCATTAGGAAGAGCAGTAAATATAATATCAATTTCTTTTAATAAATCGTTTTTAAATTTAATAATTTTTGGTAATTTTCTATTTTTTAATTTTTTATCAAAAATAGAAATATCTTTTCCAACAGAACTGTTTCCGCATAAATATTTGATATCAATTTTACTATGATTCAATAATAATTTGACTAATTGAATACCGATATATCCAGTTGAACCAGCAATTAAAACATTTAGCTTAGACATTAAATATTATAACAGTAAAAAGATTAAAAAAAAATTATCTTTTAGAAAATTGAAAGCTTCTTCTAGCTTTTCTTCTACCAGGCTTTTTTCTCTCAACTGATCTAGAGTCTCTAGTTGTTAATTTTTCAGTTTTTAAAGTAGTCTTAAATTTTTCATCAAATAAAACAAGAGCTTTAGATATACCATGAACTATCGCACCAGCTTGGCCTGTATGGCCACCACCACTGACGTTACTTCTAACATCGTAAGATGTTAATTGATTAATAATTTCAAAAGGTCTTGTAATTTGCATTTTATGATTTTCACTAACAAAATACTCATTATAGAGTTTACCATTAACATATATTTTACCAGTTCCTTTTTTAACCCAGACTTTGGCGATAGAAGTTTTTCTTCTACCAGTTGCATACTTACTTTCTTTAAAATCTAATTTTAAATTCATTTTTTTAGTAGTAGTTTGAGTATTTTCCATAATTAATTTCTTATTGTATTCTTATTGTTCAGTTTATCTATTTCAATTACTTTAGGATTTTGCGCCGCATGAGGATGATCATTTCCCGAATAAATTTTAAGCTTTGTTAGTTGCTTTTTTCCTAATACGCCACCTGGAAGCATTCTTTTAACGGCAAGTTTTAATGCCTCTCCAGGTTTTTTTTCTAATAATTTTTCAGGTGTAGTTTCTTTTATTCCACCTGGGTATCCTGTATGTCTATAATATCTTTTATTCTGAAATTTTTTTCCAGTAAATTTGATTTTTTCAATATTTTTTACTACAACAAAATCTCCATCATCCATGTGGGGAGTAAATGTGGTTTTGTTTTTTCCTCGAATAATTTTAGAAATAATAGTTGCTAATCTTCCCACAACTGCATTTTTAGCATCAATTTCAAACCAATTTGAAGAAAGTTGATCTTTTTTTAAGAATTTTGTCATTGTGCGTGGATTAATACTATTATTAAGATTAATGTCAATTTTATATTTATTGCAAATAATGGTATTTCTGTTAAATTGTTTTTGCCGATTTGATCCTATTGCGGGCTTTAAACTGCTAAAAAGGAAATTCACATCATATCGGTAGGCATTTGAACTATATTGTGCGCCTTGCATAATGCTAAAGTACTAAAAAAGGAGTATAAATGACTAATAAAAAAAATAACCCCGAAACTGTTGCTATTCACGGGGGTAATTATAGAAGTGATCCAGCAACTAATGCTGTTGCTGTACCTATATATAGAACTACTTCATATCAATTTGACAGTGTAGATCACGCAGCAAATCTTTTTGCGTTAAGGGAGTTTGGAAACATCTATACAAGAATAATGAACCCTACTAATGATGTTCTTGAAAAAAGAATTGCAGCATTAGAAGGAGGTTTGGCATGTTTAACTGTCTCCTCTGGACAAACTGCATCTACATTCGCAGTTTTAAATGTTGCCCAATCTGGTGACAATATAATTAGCTCAACCGATCTTTATGGAGGAACTGTGTCTTTATTCACACATACTTTAAGTAAATTGGGTATTGAAATAAGATATGCTGACCCGGCAGATCCTAAAAATTTTGAAAAATTAATAGATGATAAAACTAGAGCTTTTTATGGAGAAACTTTACCCAATCCATACTTAAGAGTTTTTCCAATTAGGGAAGTTTCAGATATAGGCAGAAAGTATAATATACCTCTAATTATGGATAATACCGCTGCACCAGTAATTTGTAAGCCCATAGAACATGGAGCTGCTATAGTAATTCATTCTTTAACAAAATATATTGGTGGTCACGGTACAGCTGTGGCTGGTAGTATTGTTGATGCTGGTAATTTTGATTGGACAGCTGATCCTAAAAGACAACCTTTGTTTAATCAACCTGACGCGAGCTACAATGGTGCTATTTGGGGAAAGATAGTACCGGAATTAACTGGTGCAAATATTCCTTTCGCAATAAGAGCTAGAGTATGTTTGTTGAGGGATTTAGGTTCAGCATGTGCACCTGATAATGCATTTGCAATAATCCAAGGTCTTGAAACAGTTGCCTTGAGAATGAAACAGCATTGTGAAAATGCTCAAAAAGTCGTTGAATATTTAAAAAAGCATAAGGAAATAAATAAAGTGATTTATTCAACTGAACATGAAAAACATATATCTGAGAGAGCCAAAAAGTATCTCAGAGGCGGTAATGGTCCTATGATTGGTATTGAATTGAAAGGTGGTTTTGATGCTGGTAAAAAATTCATTGAGGCTTTAAAGATGTTTTATCATGTAGCAAATATAGGTGATGCTCGAAGTTTAGCAATACATCCTGCAAGCACTACACATAGTCAATTGAGTCAGAAAGAACTTGCAGCATCAGGAGTTACACAGAGTTACGTTAGATTATGTATTGGAATTGAACATATAGACGATATAATTGACGATCTTGATCAAGCTTTAAATAAATCTACCAAAGGTGATTTGAAAGCAGTAAGCTGATGGCAACAATTTACTTTATATTTGATATTAACTGTTAATATTTTTATATTTTGAAATGTATATTAAATACAAAGTTGAAAGAATAATCAATATAGAATTTATCTGGTGTAAGGATGCATATATGATTTTTACTCCAGATAAAATTGTAAAAACTCCTAAACAAATTTGAATAATCAAGCTTAAACCAACAATTAAAATTGGCATACGAAATACTCTATTTTCTTTATTAAAAATCAAAAAAAATAAATATAAATATACTAAAACAATCAAATAAGCTAAGTTTCTGTGAATAAACTGAACTAAAGATGGATCATCAAGAAATGTGACATCTAAAAAATCTTTTATTTTGCTATCATCAGGGAAATAAGACGATCCCATTAACGGCCATGTATTATATATTTTGCCTGCATCCATACCAGATACAAAAGCACCAATAATTAATTGTATAAATAATAGAAATAGAAAAAATTTAATAATTTTTAGTTTAATTGAAATTTCATTTATTTTTATATTTGTCAATTCCAGAAATTTCCAAAAAACTATAGACAAAATTATAAAAGCAATTAAAAGATGCAATGACAATCTATAGTGACTAACATCAATTCGGTCTACTAAACCACTAGAAACCATATACCATCCAATAAATCCCTGGATGCAAACTAATAAAAAAATCACTCCATATTTTTTAATAACCCACGTTCCATTCTTTAATGAAAAATAAATCATTGGTATTAAAACTGACAATCCAATTATTCTACCCAATTGTCTGTGTGACCATTCCCACCAAAAAATTACTTTAAATTCATTTAACGTCATATTGAAATTTTGGTCAGTGTATTCAGGTATAGATTTATAAAGATTAAAATAATCTAACCATTTTTCGTTTGAAAATGGAGGCAATATTCCTGAAAATAATTCCCAAGTAGTTATTGATAAACCTGAATCTGTCAATCTGGTTAGACCACCAACTAAAATGATAAGCGTAATCAGTGATAATAATACGATCATCCAAATTTTTAGTTGATAATTTATATGATTATTCTGGCTATACATGAATAGATAAATATATTAATTATAAATTAATCCAATAAATTAAATGTCGCCAAATAATAAAAAAAAATTGTATCAAATAAGAGCTGAGTTAGACAAATTAGATAATCGCCTGTTATTGTTAATTAAGAAAAGAACGTATCTTGTAGATGAAGTAGTTAAATTGAAACAATTTAAAAAAGAAATTGTAGATAAGCAAAGGATCAAAATTATTCTAAGTAAAATCAAGTATAAATCAAAGAAATTAAATATTGATACAAATATCACAAAACGTATTTGGAAAAACATGATCTGGTCTTATATAAATTACGAAAGAAAAAATTTTAAAAAAAAATAATTATTTACTATGAGGTGGTAATTTTTTTTCTACAAATAATTCATGTTTTTTAGTTGAAGGATTATATTTTTTTGCTTTTAATTTAATTTTAGCTTTTTCACCACCGGCAGGTTTTTTCACATAGTAAAAAAAAGGACTATCAGGTTTATTTTCAGGAACTAGTCTTACTTTAATATGTGTTTTTTTTGCCATTTTTATTTAATTTTTTTTAAATCTTTTATTATTTTTGAAATATTATTAATCTTATTTTTAATTTTATCAGCTGTTATAGATTCATTTAAAATTTCGTCAAGTTGATTTGAATCTTTTGTTTTAAGGATTTGTTTAGCGCCTTTAATAGTCATACCCTGATCTTTAAGTAAAAATTTAATTTTCTTTAATAAATCAACATTTTTTTGATCGTAATATCTTCTATTTCCATTAAAAATTTTTGGCTTAATTTGGACAAATTTTGATTCCCAAAAACGTATAGTATGTGTTGGATTTGATTTATTATTTCTATCCTTCAAATCTAAAATTTTAACAACCTCACCTATTGTTTTATAAGCATTATTTGATTTATTTTTCATCTTTTATATTAATAAATTCTTTAAATTCTTTAGATGGTTTAAATAAAACTACATTCCTCCCAGATATAATCTTTTTCTCTTTTGTTTTAGGATTTCTCCCAACTCTTGATTTTTTTTCTCTTACAAAGAAAGTTCCAAATTTAGAGAGTTTTAGTATTTTTTCTTTCTTCAGGTTTTCAACTAATGTTATAAAAAAATCATCAATTAAGTTTTCAGATGTTTGTTTTGAAAATCCTATTTGCATATAAATCAAGTTAACTAAATCTTTTTTAGTTAAATTAATTCTCATACTTGTATATTCTTTTTAATTTTATCTATTAAATTACCTTTAATTATTCTGCTACAAACATCAAGAGAATTCGAAAAACCAATATAGTCTGTGCCACCGTGGCTTTTTACAACAGGAGAGTCTAACCCTATAAAAATTGCTCCGTTATACATTCTAGGATCTAACCTTTTTTTAAATTTTTTCAAATTTGAAATATTTAAAAATGATGAAATCTTGCCAATTAAATTTCCAGCTAAAGCTTTTTTGAGTTCATCTGAAATAAAGTTTGCGGTACCTTCTGCTGTTTTAAGAGCTACATTTCCAGTGAAACCGTCAGAAACAATTACATCTACTTTGCCATTCATTAGTTCATTACCCTCTATATAACCAAAAAAATTAAAATCTAACTCTTTTTTTTCGTTTAATATCTTGAATGTTTCTTTTATCGTTTCATTTCCTTTTAATTCTTCTGATCCAATGTTTAATAAAGCTACATTAGGTTTGTCAAAGTATAATGACTTATATAAGGATGCACCCATCACACTAAAATCAAAAAGGTTTTTTGAGCTACATTCTATATTTGCTCCAAGGTCTAAAACTACACTCATACCTTTTTTATTGGGCCATAGTGCTGATAAAGCTGGTTTATCTATGTTCTCAATCATTTTTAAGTTTAATTTTGAAATTACTAATAGAGCCCCTGTGTTTCCCGCTGAAATAACAATATCTGTCTCTTTTTTTTTTACACTTTCAACGGCTAGCCACATACTAGTATCTTTTCCCCTTTTTGCTGCTTCTAGAGGACTATCTTCACTAGTAACTTTGTTTTGAGTGTGTGTAATTTCGAAATTATTTTTATTAATTTTTGTATCTATTAATTTCTCAATTTCATTTTTATCGCCAAAAATTTTATAAAAATTATTTTTATCATTGTTATGATTTTCAATAATACCATCTATAATTTTTTTTGGTGAATTATCACCACCCATTGCATCAACTGCAATTTTAACAAATTCAGACATAATATTTATAGTTTTTTAATCTTCAGGATCCAAAACCTGTCGGCCTTTATACATTCCTGATTTTAAATCAATATGATGAGAAAGTCTGTATTCACCAGATTTTTTATCTTCAATTATATTTTTTGAATTAAACTTCATGTTTTGAGATCTTCTCATCCCAGTTCTTGAAGGTGTCTGTTTACGTTTTGGAACTGCCATAATTAGTGATTACTTACACTTTTTATAAAAGATTTCAAAGTGTTTTTTGAAAGATTGTCTCTAAAATCATCGAAATAACTAATTAAATAGTCGATATGATCAAAATTACTTAAAAAACCTGAAATTTTTTTTTCTTTTTCTTCAGATTTTATTTCATTCCAAAAATGAATTTCAGAAATTATAGAATGAAAAATATTTATATAATCTTTCATTTTTTTATTAATTGATTGATCACCATAACCAATTTCTCTAATACCAAGTTCTAATTGTCTAAAAAAAAAATCGTATATTTCTTGAAGAATCTTTTCATTATCTTTATTTTTAAATTCTTTAAGAAAAAATGCAAAATGTATTAATAATAAAATTAATCTATCAGAAAAAACATCTTGTTTGTTATTTAAGCCTTTATAAAGAATTTTATTAGTAGTCAACTTAACAAAAGTATTATAAAGATTTAGATAATTGTTATTCATGAAAAGAATATTAATACTCACATTATTATTATTAGCAAGTTGTTCATTAAATAAAGTTGTACATCACCACGGAGTGCATAATTTAGAGCAAAAACAAAAAAAACTTAAGATTAATGAAACAAACAAGAACGATATTATTAAATTAATAGGCCCACCGTCCACAACAAATTCATTTGATAATGATATATTTATATATATAGAGAGAAAAACAAGTAGTTCAAAATTGACAAAATTAGGAAAGAAGATTCTACTTACAAACAATGTATTAGTTCTTGAAATTAATCAATCTGGGATATTGTTAAATAAATCATTTTATAACAAAGACGATATGAATAAAATTAGTTTTGATGAAAATCAAACAGGTATTAATTATCAAAAAAAATCTTTTATTTATAATTTCATGAGTTCATTGAGACAAAAGATTGATGATCCCCTTGGAAAAAAGAGGATCAAAAATTAATTATCCTGCAATCACCGCTAAAAGTAATAATGCAACAATGTTGGTTATTTTAATCATTGGATTTACTGCTGGACCTGCAGTATCTTTATATGGGTCTCCAACTGTATCGCCAGTTACAGCAGCCTTATGTGCCTCAGAACCTTTGCCACCATGATTTCCATCTTCAATATATTTTTTTGCATTATCCCATGCTCCACCACCTGCTGTCATTGAAACAGCAACAAATAATCCAGTTATTATAACTCCAAGCAACATAGCACCGACTGAAGCCAAAGCAGCTACCTGTCCGCCGATTGAAAATATGATAAAGTATAGAACTACTGGGGAAAGAACTGGTAATAAAGAAGGAATAATCATTTCTTTAATAGCGGCTACTGTTAATAAATCGACTAATTTTGCGTAATCAGGTTTTTGTTTTCTTTTCATAATGCCCGGATATTTTTTAAATTGTCTTCTAACTTCAACAACAACTGCTCCTCCTGCTCTTCCTACAGCTTGCATTCCCATTGAACCAAACAAATAAGGTAACATCCCACCTATTAATAAACCAACTACCACATAAGGATTAGATAAATCAAAAGTCACGACAATTCCCTCTAAAGCTGAACCTGCTTCTTTTGAAAAATGTTTTATATCTTCTGTATAAGCTGCAAATAAAACCAAAGCTCCAAGACCAGCTGAGCCAATTGCGTAACCCTTTGTTACTGCTTTAGTTGTATTACCAACTGCATCAAGTGCATCAGTGGTTTTTCTAACTTTTTTATCAAGATTAGACATTTCTGCAATACCACCTGCATTATCAGTAACTGGTCCATATGCATCTAAAGCTACCACCATTCCAGCTAATGCAAGCATTGTTGTTACTGCTATTGCAATACCAAACAAACCAGCAATAAAGTTTGTAAGTAAAATCCCTGAAACAATAATTAGTGCAGGTATAGCGGTTGCTTCCATAGATACCGCTAATCCTTGGATAACATTTGTTCCATGACCAGTTGTTGAGGATAAAGCTACAGATTTAACAGGCCGATAACTAGTACCAGTGTAATATTCTGTGATCCAAATCAGTAATCCAGTTATAACTAGACCTATTACTCCACAATAATATAAATCCTTTCCATTAAATGTTTTGTTATCGATCGTATATTCATTTGTAAACCCAATTACATAATCTGTTACTGGCCATAAAATTGCAAGAGAAGCGACAGCAGATACAATGAACCCTTTATATAAAGCATTCATTACATTTTTATTATTACCAAGCTTAACAAAAAAAGTACCAATAATTGATGTTATCAAACAAGATGCTCCAATAGTTAGTGGGTAGATCATCATTTTAAAATCTCCAACAAAAAATATTGAAGATAAAACCATAGTTGCAACAATTGTCACTGCATAAGTTTCAAATAAATCTGCTGCCATACCAGCACAATCTCCAACGTTATCTCCAACATTATCTGCGATAACAGCAGGATTTCTTGGATCATCTTCAGGTATGCCTGCCTCTACTTTTCCAACTAAATCTGCACCAACATCTGCTCCCTTAGTAAAAATTCCTCCACCTAGCCTAGCAAATATTGAAATTAGAGAAGCACCAAAACCTAGAGCAACAAGAGCATTTACAATTTCTCTTTCATCGATATTAAATTTTAATAATAAATAATAATAAACTGCGATTGATAATAAAGCTAATCCAGCAACTAACATACCAGTTACAGCACCAGATTTAAAAGCTACTGAAAGACCTTGAGCTAAACCTCTTCTTGATGCTTCTGCAGTTCTTACATTTGCCTCTACTGAAACTAACATACCCACATAGCCTGCGATTCCAGATAAAGCTGCACCTATCAGGTAACCAAGACCAACTAAAGGACTAAATGCAACACTTACAATAACTAAAACTACAGCCCCTACAATAGAAATTGTTTTATATTGTCTGGCAAGATATGCTTTTGCACCAACTTGTATAGCAGATGCTATATCCTGCATTTTAGCATTTCCTGCACTCGAATTAAGAATATTTTTTCCAGTTAAAAATCCATAAACGATGGATAATAAACCAGCCCCGATTGTGTATAATAAAATTGTTTCTACTGTTCCACTCATATAAACCCTAAGTTGTTGGTTGTTAATTTTTAAGCCCGGACAATACAAAAAAAGATGAAAAAGACAATGATTAACTTTCAGAATTGATGAATATAACCTTTGTTTTTAGCCTCAATTTGCT
>MDTE01019439.1_pt1 | contig 10020 bp, 10 predicted proteins | sample 811231 | NCBI WGS metagenome assembly MDTE01 (sample SAMN05326651, study PRJNA326480) | marine metagenome | isolation source: seawater | place: Indian Ocean: Red Sea | collected 2010 | reverse complement strand
TTGAAAAAATAAAAAAAAAAAGTGATATAAATAAGGAAATTCAATTAAAATATATAAATAAGGAATTATTAGAATTTATAGATAATCCAGATTTTAGTAAACCAGATATATTTAAAAAACATCCAGATTATTGTTTTACAGATTATGAACCAATGGATGCGGATTCAATTAAAAAAATTAGAAAAGAGATTCATCAAAGTTTAGGATTAAATATATCTTATGAAAATCCAATTTTCCAAATGTTAAAAAGAGGTATCGGAATTTATACAGAAAATATGCCACAAGAATATAAATGGATTATTCAAAAACTATTAGCAGATAGATTAATTGGAGTTGTAATTACAGATAGAACTTTATGTCAAGGGATTGATTTACCAATTAAAACTTCTTGTATTTATGGAGATAAAAATACTATATTTACAAAAGATGATATATTACAAATTAGTGGTCGTGCTGGTAGGAGGGGTCATGATACATCTGGTAATGTAATTTATTATAATATTGATAATTTTAGAGAATATATATTTAATGAAAATCCAGAAATAATAGGTTCAACTGTATCTATATCTAGTAATTATAATTTATTAGAAACTATATCAAAAATTAAAGTTAATAATGTATTTGATAATTTAATTCATAAAAATAGAAAAATAATAGATGATCCAGAAATTAATAATTATTTTATTATTAATTGGTTATTAAGATATATTACTATTATTCAAAATAATAATTTAGATATTTTACAATCTGATATAAATAAATTAAACGATAATTTTGAAAAAGAAATACAATTTATAGATTTTTTTAATAATGATATTATATTCATTTATAAAAATAACAAAATAAATGATAATATTAAAAAAAATTTAATTAAATTAAAACAATTGAGTAATATATGTATTATTTTATACAATAATTTAAATAGAAAAGAATATTATAATATTAAAATTGTTATAAAAAATGTATTTATAAAATTGAAAAATATTATACTAAAACATAATAATATTTTGAAATGAACAAAAAAAATATTAATATAACACTATTCTTTTTTAAAATTATCTATTTTGTATCATTGTTCCTACTATTTCTAATGAAATTTTAAAAAATTGTAATAGTAGAAATCTAATATAATTAATCATTATATCTTCTGCAGTAATATCACTTCGAGACATTGTTTAATTTATTTTAAGTTGGTATAGATTCTACTACTATATTTCAAATTTATTTATATTTAAAGAGCTCTTTTATTAATTAAATACTCTTATATATTTCTTTATTAATTATTAAAAATAAACTGGTTACAAGTTTAATATATAATATTAATTTAACATATAATATTAATGAGTGTTTTGAGTAATATTTGTTTAATAGATGAGTATAAAGAAATCATTAAAAAAAATATAAAAACATTTGAAAATTTAGAAAATATTTGTAAAAAAACAGGTGAATTAGTAGAAGGAAATTGTTTTACAGAACATCTTAATATAGATAATAAAATAGATTGTTTATTATATAAACAATGTAATCATTTTAGTTTAGGTAAGATGTCTAATAAAATTATGGAAATTGGATTTAATGCGGGACATAGTAGTTTATTATATTTATTGGCTAATTCAGAATCTAAAATAACAATATTTGATATATGTGAGCATAAATATACTATGCTTTGTTTTGAATATTTAAAGTTTTTATTTCCGGGTAGATTAAAAATATATGAGGGTGATTCTACAAAAACAATACCAGAATTTTATAAAAACAATCCAAATGAAAAATTTGATTTAATACATATCGATGGTTGTCATATTACAGATATTGCTAATGCTGATTTTTATAATTCAATAAAATTGGCGGGTGATATTCTTATATGGGATGATACTCAAATAATAGAATTAAATGATTTATTTAATAGTTATATTAAACAGGGATTAATTTATGAAATAGATTTATATAAAACATATATATATGAACATAGGATATGTAGAATTAATCCATTACTTAATAAAAAATATAAATGGGGAGATTCAAAAATCGAATTTTTAGAAGATAATAAAATGGATGCTTTTGGAGATGGTAATTATGAATTTATTGATAAATATTTAGTTAAATGTGTTTTTGGAGATTGGGAACATATATTAAAATTTAATGAAGATTATTCAAAATATACTTCTATTAGAAAAGATAATTGTATAATAAATGGACATTTATATGATTTATATTTGGATATAACTTTTAATGTAACTATTACTATATCAGAATTATTAAGAGCATATAATTATGAAAAACATATTACAGAATCTATAGATAGTATTTTATATTCTGAAAAAAATATTAAATTAGATTATATAGATTTTGTTATAGATCATAGAAATAATTCTGAAGATGAAATTTTAAAGGGTTATAATATAGTTACAGAAATATGTAATAATTTAATTTCAGATAATAAAATTATTGATTATAATATTTATGTTTTAGTATATTCAGATAAAACAATATTACCAAAAGATATACCAAATCATTATAATTTATATAAAGATATTTTAATTAAAAATATAGGAAAAAATATTTTATTAGAAAGAGATTTGTGTTTTAAAAATAATATTGTTTATCTTTTATCCTTTTTATTATGTAAAACAAAATATTATATTCATTTAGATGGAAATAGAAAAATTAAACTTATAAATTCAGATAAACCAAAAACTCCATTCATTATAAATAGTATAAATTTAATTAATAAATATAACCAATTAGCAAGTATATGTTTATCAAAAAAAGATCAGAATCATTATATGTTTGAAAATACATTATTAGAAATTCCAGAAGAAAAAACTTATATATTCCCTACTAATAATATTTGTGATGGTGTTAAATGGGAACAAGGTGATAATATTTATAAAATTGAGGGAATATTAGATAATGGAAGTAAACAACCTCATATGACTTTTCAAACATTCATATGTGATATTCAAAGATTAAATACAATTTTATTTACTATTTTAAATAAACATGTAGATACTATGTTATATAGAAAACATATAGAAACAATAACTGAATGTATGTTTACAGAATCATTTATACCAGTTTTTATATTTGATAATACTATAACAAGAATAGATGAAAGATTAATTTAAAAAAAAATCATAATATAACTATTTTAGATTCTATTTTTAGATAGTTTAAATTAGTTTTTAATTTAAGGATTGTAATCTTCGTGGTCTTGATGAATTTCATCATAACCATCCTCAAATTCAATGATATCATCATCATCCATATAACCAACAATATCATCTTCATTACTAATTTCATATTTGTCATTGTCTTCATCTTTTTCAATTGATTTGTAGTAAATTATTCCTTCATACTTAATCTTCTTAACCCCATCTGGAAGATCATCTTCCTTTTCCGATTCTTCTTCTTTATCAGAATCATCTGAATCATTTTCCTTTTGCTTTTGTTCCTCCTTTTCCTTTTGCTTTTGTTCCTCCTTTTCCTTTTGCTTTTGTTCCTCCTTTTCCTTTTGCTTTTGTTCCTCCTCATCATCGTCATCATCTGAATTAGAAACGCAATCATTCTTAAAACTGTTAGTAATGTCTTCATCAGAATCCGAATCAGAATCTTCGTCAGAAGATGTAATATTTAGTTTTTCACGAAGCCATTCAATATTACTAGCCTTAGGACCTCTGGGTCTTTTCCCAAATTCTTCTTCATATTTGTCTTTTAGCTTCATAACATAAGGGTCAACTGATTTATTAGATGATGATGATGTATTACTGCTTCTTTTTTGAGTTTTGATATCTTTCCACGGAAGTGGGTCTCCTTTCTTGCCACTAGCGTGTTTAAACAGATGTTTTGTTGGTTGTTTGTCACAATATTTTCCGAGAGACCATCCTCCATATTTTTGGATAGAATTCAAATGAGTACCACATACATCATCTTCTTTTATTCTATTAGAACATTGTTTTGCATAACCTCTATTCCAAACACGACAATGACAAATACTTCCATCAAAAATATCACCTGGTTCAGTTGTATTTTTCCTAGAATATTTTTTCATAGATTGGTCTGATTCGTCTGACTTTTTGATAATAACGCATTTGGAGTATTCTTTCACATGGGAATAAAGATCTTTATAAGTCGGATTTTTACCAGTTTCTTTTTTGGCACTAGCAAGAAACTTATTCAGAATTGTTCGAATCTCAGAAGTAGACATTGCCGACATATTACAAATGAAAGATATTTCTACATAGTAGAAAAAAATTTCAAATTTTTTTAAGAGCAAATTAAAAGAGCTCTTAAAAATATAAATAAATAATTTGAAGCAAAAATAGCTTATTTTTTTAACTTAATTAATCCGATTAAACAAAATGAAACTAAAAACCACTCATAAATTCATTAAAACAAATAATTCTATTAAAAATAAAGATTGTAAATTTAAAAGATTATCCACATCAACAAAACATAATCATATGCGTTTAGATGAAAAAATATTTGTTTGTGCTTATGCGCGTTGTAAATATAGAACAGCTCAAAAAACAACTTTGGAAAGACATATTAAACGATATCATACTCTAAGACCACAAAATACAGAAGTAATCGATATAGCAAAATTACTAATTTTTCTTAATTAAAAAAAAATTTAATTAAAATTTTTAAAAAATATAATTAATATTATATATAATATTGGATGCCACCAAAGAAGAAAAAAATGAAGGACTATAATAAGGAAGATATAAAAAGATGGGCCGCAAAACATCGGGAAGGCCTCCGAGGCGATCAAATAAAGGAAATTACTGATGAACAAATCAAAAGTTGGGCAAAAAAACATCGGGATGAAACAGACAGAATTGCCGTGGCTGCCGACAAACGCATATTGGATGACAGAAAAGCAGCTGATTTGGTTAAGAATTTAGGAAAACTAGAAGAAAAACTAACATCTAAGGCTATAGCAGATAAATCTAAGGCTATAGCAGATAAAAAAAAAATATATACATTAGCTTATCAAGCAACACAATTAGATGCGCAAAATAATCCAAATGCAATAAATAAATATAGAGAAACTTATGAGTTAATGATAAACCATCCGGATTATAAAACTGATACACAATTTAAAGAAAAAGCAGAAGAATATAAATCTCGTTCAATCGCACTAATACGTTTATATACTTTACCTCAATCTGTGTCAACTTCACAAGCAAGAGGAGCAGTTGGAGGTAAAAAATATCGTAAAAGAAAAGTTAAAAAATCTTCTAGGAGGAAATCTAAGAGGAAATCAAGGAGGAAATCAAGGAGGAAATCTTCTAGGAGGAAATCTTCTAGGAGGAAATAAAAGAAGAGCTCTTTTAAAAATAAATTTGAATTTTTTTTAATTAAAAAAAATAAAAAAAAAAAGAAGTAAAATGAAGAAAGGAACTGTTGTATGGTGTAATTATAATTCTGGAAATCAGATGTCATCATATAGAAAAATGCGACAACTGAAAATTGTTAAAGGACCACATCAAAGTAAAAGGCATAAGCAAGGACAAATTATATATGCAAGGGATCTATCAGATTCTAATAATTCCAAAGTTATAAAGTCATTTTATGTGAATAAGATGAAGATAGTTAAATCAAGAACACAGACATCAGAAGGAATTCCTCCTAGGAGAACTTCTCTATCATCCAATCAATCTTAATATCGACCATGGTGGAAATCTCTGAGTTCATAATTGGTAGAATATCTAAAATTTAATTATGATAAATGTGATAGATGTGGTAAATTTATAAATGTATTATTATTATTTTTTAATAATTTTTCTCTATCTAAAAATACTTTTTTTAAATCTGGAATTAAATTTAATTTTAATTTAGTATCAGAATAATAAATAATAGATTTTAAATTTAAATTACTTAATGTTCCAGATGGAATAATTAATTGACACCCTGTAGTAAAACTTAAAGGGAAAGAACCACTTATTACTTGATTTTTTATTGCACTTGGATGACATCTTATAATTGATTTGTATTCATCGTATAACCATAAAACATATGAAGCTTGTTCTAAAAAATGAATCATTTTATTTGCTTCTAAATTAGAATATGATTCTATGTAAGAATGAACTTTATTAATTGTTCTATTTATATATATAATTCTAAAATCTGTATAATTTGAGATAATATTCGGTATATTATCTAGTATATCATTATTACTCTCACCAATAAGAATTATAATTGGTTTAATATTTTTAATTATTTGGGATTTTTTTTCATAATTAATAATATCAAAAACTGGAAATATATATTTATTATCATTATTAAAATTACTAATTGGAATTTGATAATATATTTCATTTCTTCTATTTTGATTATAATGATTAATACATATTACATCTTTATTAATTAATTCATTACTAAACGTCATATCATCATCAGTTAATAGACAAATAAATAAATATTTATTTAATATAATCGGTAATTTATTATATAAATTAAATTTATAATATTTTTTATAAAATTTAAACCAATTATCTGAATCAGTATTATTAATAATATTTACTATATCTATATCAATATTATATTTATCTCCTAAATATAATAAACACCCAAACATTTCATAATGAACACCAAATCCATTATATAATAATATTTTATTTTCTTTAATTGGTAATATTAATTCTTGTCCCCATCCATAATTTTCATCTATCCTCTTTACAATTAATTTATTATCTATTACTTTAGTTGAAAATTTATCAGTCCACCAATCTTCCTGTTTATTAATAGGTATATTTCCTATTATTTTTTCTTTATCTAAAATAATTTCTTTAATAGTTGTATTAGATGGACCAATATATATAGAGTTATTATTATCATCTAAAATAATTTTATTTATATCATTAGAAAGATATGAAGTAACCCAACATATATAATTATTTTGGATTGATATAATTTCTTCTTTATAAGCTTCATCAATTAATTTATTTCCATTTTTATTTTGAAATAATATCTTATTATTATATTTAATATATTCTGTACTTTCTTCGAATTTTAATAATAAAATATTATCTGTAATCATACCTTCCTCATTTTTAAAAGATGATTGTAATGATTTATTTAAATATTTATTTACAGATTGTCCCATAACTCCAGGTCCTGTAAAATCTAAGGGAGATTTCGGTAAATTTTTATTTAAAACATTATATACTGCCATATTAATAGCATTTAATAAAATAGGAGAATTTGGCATAGAACCTATAAAACCATTTAATAGATTATGGGTTCCTTCATTAATATTAGTATTTAAATCTATTACAGTAACAAATTCTAAATTATTAATATTAAAAACATTATCTATTTTTTCTAAACATAAAGTATCAATATCTATATAATATCCACCATATATATATAATACACAATATCTCCATAAATCTGATTTAAAAGCCCCGGGTATAAGTCTTTGATAAGCAGTTAATACATCATTATCAAAATTATTTTTAATAAATTCGAATCGTTCATTTTTATCATATAGATAATAAGAATAATCGGGATGTTTTTCTTTCCATATATTAGCAATATTTTGTAATTTAGGAGTTATATTTTTAGTTTCCCAAGTTTGGAATATATTTTTAGGTATTATATTTTCTGGTATTATTTTAGTATGCCAATAATGATTTAATATTGTTTCACCTTCATCATTTAAAATAATAGAACCTCCATGTTTTTCACCATAATTATCATCTCCCCAATTATATATTTTATTATTGTAACCTTCGTGTGCTTTATTATGTTCCTGATATATTTTCATATTTGGTAGATTATGATTCTGGTATATTTTCCATAATTGTTCACATAAATGATGATAATTTGTTTTTAAAATATCATTATCCGTATTATAAACATGTTCTAAAGCATCATAAATAATAGGATTTTTAGGATATGTTACAATAAAACCATTAAATAAACAAGTATAAGGCATAAATGATTTAACAAAAATACTATCATAATTTTTTATAATGTTATCTATATTAATCCCAAACATAGCATCACTATCCATAAATACTCCTCCATTTATATATAAAAAATAATAACGGAATAAATCAGCTTTATGTTGACCGATAGTAAAACTATTAAATTTATCAATTATATTTGGAAATTCTTTTAAAGGATTATTTTTAAAATATGTAATAATTTCAGAATCAATAAAATGAATATATTCCCAATCAGGCGTAAATTTATGAATCATATTTATAATATATTGTTCTGGTTTTTCTTTTGCAGTTTGCATAATTATTTTTGGAATTATTTTACTCATTATATATATATACTTAATATTAGATGATTTAATTTTTATATTTTAACATAAGAATAAAAATAAATTAATAGAATAATTATAATGGGTTGTATATTTTCTATTTTAAAAAAAAATAATGATAATATAGAAAATATAGATACTTTAATAGTAACAAAACATTGTTTTGTATGTAATAAAGTATTTTCCAATAATATAGAATATAATAGACATATTCCAAAATGTAATAAATTATATAGAAAAAAATAAAAATTTTTATTCAAGCGTAATTTTAACAGGAGATTTTTCTATAGATGCCGGAGCAGATGCTATTAAAGGAGGAGTAGTATATTGTGATTCAATAGGTTGATTATATTGTTGAGAAGGGGGATGATGGATATGATTTTGTTGTCTTTGTTGTAAAGATAAATTATCTAAACTTCTAGATTTAACTAATAATTTATCTTTATTTTTACAGCAAATAATTAATCCAGTTCCAATTCCTAATATATAAGATACAAAATTTATTAAAATAAAATCAAGAATACTTATATTCATTTAAATATATAATATAATATTTATTTATTTTCTAAATCATCAAGTTCTTTTAATAATTTTTTATAAAATAATGTTTGATCATTTTTTTGGATAATATTTCTAAAAATATAATAATTATTTAAATCAGTAATATAAATTGTATAATTATTATTAATTTTTAATCCTAATTTATTATTTTTATAATATTGTAATTTACCATTATATTTTAATTCTAATGTATTTTTTTTAACTAAATATATTTTATTATCTAAATATATAGAATTTTTATCAATCAATTCTGTATTTTTTAATTTATTTTGTTCTTCTGGTTGTAAAAAAAATAAAATTGTATTTTTTTTATCATTAGATATAGAAACTAATTCTTTTATAATTTCAACATCCATTTTAATATTTAAATATAATAATATAATAATATTTAAATATTAAATGATACAAGATATTGAAAAAATTAAAAAAGAAATTAAAAATCATATTGAAATAGATATTACATATCCTATTATACCTGGTACAAATGTTAAATATATTACATTAAATGATGAAGATGAAGAATCATTTTATTTAGGTGGTGAATATACTAAAACTGGATATGAAAAAATATTTTTAAGAAAAGGTAAAAATACTTGGGCGGTTAAAAGTAAAATAAGAGATGATAATAATTATACTATTTACAATAGTAGATTTTTTATAAATAAAGAAGATTTAAAAATAAAAGAAAATAATAATAATAAAATACAAACAGAAGAAGAATTAAATAAAGTAATTAAATCACAACAAAATGTAATTGATAAATTATCAAAAGAAGTAATTAAATATCAAAAAACAATTAATACATTAAATATTCAATTACAAAATTATAAAAAATAATTAAATTTGATAAAAAATATATAAAAAATTAAATATTATATAAAAATATTATAATGAATTCATTCAATATATTAAATGAATTTATAGATAGTGCAAAAAGAAATAATTTAAAACCAACTTATGATGAATTAAATAAACATATTGAATATTATATTAAAAATAATAAAAATAATAAAAATAATAAAAATAATAAAAATAATAAAATAATTAAAAAACAACATTGGATTATTAGAGTTGGTGATGGTATAAATTTTAAAAATAGTAAAAAATCAATATGGGGAATAAATAGAGGTTCAAATAATAATGTTAAATCAACCGTTCAAAATAAATTAAAAGAAGGA
>MDTE01122758.1_pt1 | contig 10021 bp, 7 predicted proteins | sample 811231 | NCBI WGS metagenome assembly MDTE01 (sample SAMN05326651, study PRJNA326480) | marine metagenome | isolation source: seawater | place: Indian Ocean: Red Sea | collected 2010 | reverse complement strand
CCCGGGTCGTCGTCGTCCTCGTCGGCGGCGGCGAGACCGCCGAAGCCGCCGAGGAGAAGCCGCGACTCGACGGGAAGCCTCGCGGGCGACGGCGAGGGTTCGGGGTTTAAGGTCACCGGGACGCCTCCCACCGCCGCCGCCATCGCGTTGAACCTCGCGGAGATGTCACCCGAGGAGGAACGCGCGAGGGATATCGCGGGGGCGCGCGTGGAACCCGACTCGCCGCTCGCGCCGCTCACGAGGAACATCGTGGAGGAGTACTACGCCATCGGTCGAAGCACTCCGGTGTCCAGGGGCGACACCGACGACGAGGGCGTCGCGCGGGACGACGTCGTCGGCGGTGGGTGGGATGAGGACGAGCACGCGGTGAGGGCGCGGATGGAGTCGTGGGAGGGTGAAATCGCTCGGAGCCGGCGAACGTCGGAACCGGGATCGGCTTCTCTTTCTTCTTCGCCCGCGCAGCAAACGCCGCACGAGAGGGCGACGGCGCGCGACCGGGAGGCGCGCGAGCGAACGCCGGAAGGTTGGAGACGGGAGGTTCTGAGTGCACCGGTCGAAGGGGACGGCGAGCCGCGGCGGCAGAAGAGTCGAGGGCTGATGATGGAGCCGGTTGGAAAGAACGGGTGGATGCAGGTCTCGCAAAGCACCTTCTGAATGCCGAGCCGTTCTTTGGCTCACATGGGCAGCTCTTAGAGGCCGCGGGTGTCTGACACCGGTGCCGAATCGTCGGCTTATTAGAAAATGGCCAAAAACGCATGTCAGCGTAACTAGTTTATCGTAGACATTTAGACGCGGTAAGGTATTTCAAACGATAACTCCACGCCCCAAAATCAAACTGAATTCCATACGGAAGCAACGGAGAACGGCTGCTGGCCGTTGATTGTGTGGTCAAAAGAAAAAGATCCGGCACGGCACCCACACAAATCTCGATCGTTCGCCGGCTGCGCTGTACGACGACGACGACCATGGCGTCTCGTCCCGAGGTGTCCCTCTTCAAGGTGTTCGTCGCTCCCGATGCCGCCGAGAAGACGGCTGCCACGCTCACGAGCGGCTACATCACCCAGGGCCCCAAGGTCGAGGAGCTCGAGCAGAAGCTCGGCGAGTTCCTCCAGAACCCAAACACGCTGACGCTCAACTCCGCCACGAGCGGCCTGCACCTCGCGCTGCACATGCTCAAGACCCCCGCGGGCGCGTGGCCGGGTCTGAAGCCCGGTGATGAGGTCCTCACCACCGCGCTCACCTGCACCGCCACCAACTGGCCCATCATGGCCAACGGGCTCAAGCCCAAGTGGGTGGACGTCGATCCGAAGAACGCGAACATCAACCTCCAGGACCTCAAGTACAAGCTCTCGCCCAACACCAAGGTGATCCAGTTCGTGCACTGGGGAGGCACCCCAGTCGATTTGGACGGCATCAAGGAGGTCGTCGAGTTCGCCTACGAGCGGTTCGGGTTCAGGCCCATGGTGATCGAGGATGCCGCTCACGCCATTGGAGCTGAGTGGAAGGGCCACAGGATCGGCTCGCTCGAGTCTGGAAACATCTGCGTGTTCAGCACCCAAGCCATCAAGCACCTCACCACCGGCGACGGTGGCATCATCACCCTCCCGAGCAAATCCCTGTACGACAGGTGCAAGCTCCTCAGGTGGTACGGCATCGACCGCGATAAGCGCAACTACCAGGGTAAGGATTTCAGGCTCGAGTCTGATGTGACCGAGTACGGCTTCAAGATGCACATGAACGACCTCTCCGCCTCCCTCGGCCTCGCCAACCTGCCCCACCTCGACCGCATCCTCGCGGGTCACCGCGGGAACGCGGAGTTCTACAACAAGGCTCTCCAGGGCTTGAACGGCGTGACCCTCCTCGAGCCCCCTGAGGGCGGCCTCTCCTCCTACTGGATCTACACCTTCCACGTGCAGAACAAGCACGAATTCATCGCGTTCATGAAGAACAAGAACATCATCGCCTCGCAGGTGCACGCCAGGAACGATACCCACAGCGTGTGCGCGCCCTACCGCACCCACCTGCCCCTCCTCGACAAGGTGGAGACCACTTTGATCTCCATCCCCGTCGGCTGGTGGATCACCCCCGAGGATCGCGAGTACGTCGCCGCGTCCATCCAGGAGTTCTCCTCCACCATCCCGATTCCCCGCAGCATCGCCAGGAAGAAGATCATCATCACCGGCGGATGCGGGTTCATCGGGCACCACGTCGTGGAGCACTTCGCCAAGACCACCGACTGTAACCTGGTCGTCATTGACAAGCTCTCCTACGCGTCGCTGGGGTACGATCGCCTCAGGGACACCGGCGTCCTCGACCGCGTGCAGGTGTTCACCACGGACCTCATGCAGCCCATCCCGGAGGGTATCGCGTACGAGCTCGGCAACAACATCGAGTTTATCGTGCACATGGCTGCGGAGACCCACGTCGACAACTCGATCGCCGACCCGGTCCCCTTCATCCGCAATAACGTCGAGTCGACCATCTCGCTGCTCGAATACACCCGCGGGCTCATCCGCAACGGTTGCGATCTCAAGGCGTTCTTCTACTTCTCCACCGACGAGGTCTTCGGCCCTGCGCTCGGCACCACGATGTTCGACGAGTGGGACAGGCACAAGCCCACCAACCCGTACTCCTCCTCCAAGTCCGCGGCTGAGAACATCTGCATCGCTTACGAGAACACGTACAAGATTCCGCTCATGATTGTCAACGTGATGAATGCGTTTGGCGAGAGGCAGCACCCAGAGAAGTTCATCCCCAAGTGCATCAAGAAGGTGATGGACGGCGAGAAGGTTTATATCCACTCCTACCCCGATAAGAAGACCGCGGGCACCAGGTTCTACATTCACGCGCGCAACATCGCGGCGGCGGTGATGTTCCTGCTGAACAACGGCAGCATCGGCGAGAAGTACAACATCACGGGCGAGTCCGAGGTGAGCAACCTGGAGCTGGCGCAGTTCATCTCCAACACCGTTGGCAGGGAACTCGTTTACGAGATGGTGAACCATCACGCGACTAGGCCCGGGCACGACCTTCGCTACGGCTTGTCCGGTGAGAAGATGGAAAAGATGGGCTGGAAACCCCCGCTCGGGTTTGAGGATTCCCTCAGGAACTGCATCAGGTGGACGATGGCGAACTCGCACTGGCTGAACCTCAAGAAGTGGGCGGACGATCCGAACACGTACGAGGGTATCTCTCCCCAGTCCATCGGCAACGACCCGATGATGGAGCGCGCGGCTAAGCTCTAAGTGGATTGGTACATAGCAACGTAGCGGCAGAAGAAACTATTTATTACGAGATGTGTTTTTTAGCAAAGAGGTCCATCCCAAGCGTCGTCGAGTACGCGTCGGCCTGCATCGCGATACCCTCGTTGCTCTGCGGGCACGGCGCCATGTTGTCCACGTCCGTCACCTTTCCCACCTCCGGGTACTTCTTAGCGAACAGATCCTCCCACTTTGCGAGCAGCTCGCGCTCGGGTTTGGTCAGCCCGGTCCACTGGGCGTTGAAGTACGCATCGGACGTCTTGTTAAACTTGGCGCACGCCACCGTGATGTCCTTTCCTGCGAAGGAGTTGTACTGCCCGCCCTTGCCGTACAGCGCGGCTGAGGACATGACGTCGTAGATCTTTCCGCAGAGGCTGACCAGGATGGGTCGGCCGCTGGTGCGCCCGTCGTACGCGGCGAGCTCCGCGGTTGTGAGATTCGTGTCCCTCTCCGCGGCGACGTGTTGGATGTGCTTCTCCGCCTTGTCCTGCATGAGGATGTAGATGGCGCCGTACAGGAGCCCCGCGGCGATGATGGCCGCGAAAAACTGGAACCAGAACGTGAAGAACATGACGACTGTAGCACGGACCCTCGCGCGCGATCTCACCGGCGCCGAAGATCTGATCAGAAAAGTTTTTGGCCTCATTTTTGGCATCGGATCTCACCGCGCGGGCGCTGCGGAACACTCGTGATTTAGGGTTCCCTGTGCGCCACAGCTATGAGCGCGGTCGCCGCAGGCAGGGGCGCTGCCTTTTGGCAGTCGCTCGTCCGCCCCGGGCGGGCGGTGTATTTTCCGAACATCGACCTCCGATTGGTCCCCCCGAACGCCGAGGCTAACGCGCACGAGGTGGGCATGGACGTCGTGACCTTCATCACCCGCCCGGCGGTGACCAAGGTGGACGTGAAGGAGTGCCTGGAGAAGGTGTACGGCGTCGGGGTGGAGCGCGTGCACACGGTGAACTACGAGGGCAAGAAGAAGCGCCGGGGGAATTACTTCTACCACAGGCCGGACTACAAGAAGGTGTACGTTCAGCTGCAGGAGCGGTGGTACCCGCCGAAGGGATTCGCGGTCACGGCCATCGACGGCGATGTGGACAAGGGGCATAAGGTGAAGACGTCGCCGGTGAAGTCGGGGCCGAAGGGCTATTGGCTCCATAACGTTGTGAGCAGGAAGGCCGGGGATAGTGAATACCAGGAGTGAGGATGCGCTTGGTATCTAAATGTAGCACTAGCATCGCATGTAGTCAGAGGATTGCCTCAGCGAACCCACCGACCGCAGCCCCACTCCCTCGGCGCACCCACGTCCGTTGTTCGGTCTGTCGGATATTTTTTCCGCGTGAACCAAATCAGGCTTGTTACGATTCCGCGTCAGCACTCGATCGCGCACTCGCCCTGGGTGATGTCCGCATCGGAAGCCGCACAAGCGCCCGCGTTTGACTCCCCGACCGTCCAGGCGTACGTTGCATCCCGCAAGTTCGACTTTCGGAACCCCCCGTGCGCGGAAACCCAGCGCCGATCCATCAACGCCCACGGTTTCGAGGGTGTTCCGTCCGCACCGGGTGAGAAGCACGCGTGGGACTACTCGTCCAAGTTCAGGACGGGCGTCGTCATCGGACAGCCCCTGAAGTACCAGGACCTACAACCCGTCTGGCCCAGCTGGGGAGTTTGCAGAAACCACTGAGACACCGACCGAGAACATGTCCAAGAGCGTAGGATCGTCGTGGAGTTCTTACGTGCCGTGGGCTTCCACCGGGGCGTCCTTGTTCAACCCGTTTCCCTCCGCGGACCCCGCGCAGGACCAGACCGGGAGCCCCAAGTACGGCTCCATGGACGCTCCGAGCACGTTCGGCATGGAACGCGCGCACGACGCGGGATGGAACACGCACCCACCCCCAACCGCACCCCTGCCGGGGAACCAGTCGATGTCGAAGAACAACAACTTCAGGTACCCGCCGTCGAAGTGACGAGTCGCGAGCGGCGCGCGTAAGCAACTAGACGTCGCGTGTGTGACATAGAGTTGATGTATATGAAAAGCAAGTGAGTTCTAAGTACTCGACGGGCGGGCCCGGTTCCCGTAGGGACAAAAACACGAGCGCCGGTGCCCCCCGCCAATCCACACGAGCAGTCCCGTCGGCGGGGAAAAAATAAGCCAGACTGCTCCCACGCGGATGTTCGAGTCTGCGGCCAACCGGTCATAAAAAGTGGCGGCCGAGACGTTGTCAGCGTCGCGCCAGAGTTCACTGGCACGACTGGATGCGGTTGCGAATGGTCTCGCGCTGCTCCGCCGAGCAGTGCGGCACGCACGTGCGCAACAGATCCCTGGGCAGGTCGAGCCTGCCGGCTCCGCCCGCCGCCGCCAGCGCCTGCGCGGCGGCCTTCTTATCCCCAGCCTTGGTCGCCTCCACGTGCGTCTGGAGCGTCGCGAGCTGCGCGTCGAGGATTCCGAACAGCGTGGTGAAGCAATCCGACCACTCCGGGGACGAGTCGTAGTCCGCGCCGAGGATCCCGAGCCGGCTGCCCTGCTCCAGCACCGCGGTTAGCAGGGCGGCGAGCGAAGCCCCGGGCCCCGAAGCCGCCGCCAGGCTCGGGAGTTTGGACCGGTCGTGCGCCACCATCGCCCCCGCGAGCGCCTCGATGGACGACGCCGTGGCGTTGTAGTTGAGGGACGCCACGGCCGCCGCCGTCTCCGTCGCGAGCTGCTCGGCGCTATCCCGGGACGTCTCGTCGTGACCCGCGGCGGCGACGGATTTATCGCGATCCGCCTCGCCGGAGATGAGCAGCGCCGGGGCGTGGCGCATCACCGCCCACACCAGGGACGACGCCGCCGAGCACCCGGGCCTGAGCCGCGGGAGGAGCTTGGCGAGCATCACGCGGCCCTTGTGCAGGGCGCAGATTCGATCAAAGACGGCATCCGAGTCGCCGCGCTTAACCGCCTGCGGCGTGAGCACCGGAGCCGCGGGAAGGCGGAGCGTCCCGGCGAGCCCCTCGAGGAGAAAGTCGCGGCGGCGCGCCATCGCCGCGGGGGCCTCCCTCGCCATGTTCTCCTCCACCTGTCGGTCGATGTCGTCGACGTCGAGCAGGAGGCACATGCCATCCTCGATCATGATCCTCGCCGCGAGCAGGGGCTCCTGCTCGAGGCGGCGGCCGCCGCTCATGTCGCCGTCCGCCTCCTCGCGCCCGCCGCCGCCGTCCTTCTCCCCTTTACCGGAGAAGTCGAGGATGGGCTTGGGCGCGCGGATGTTGGAGAAGGGGACGCGGCCCATGCCCTCCAGCGCGACGAACGCCGTGGGCGCTCTCGCTTCCTTCGCCTGCGGCGCGAGTTCTCGGAGCGTGTCAGGGGCGAATGGCTCTCGAAGCTTGCCCTTGTTGTTGGTGTTGAGCCAGCACTGGTAGTAGTAGTCGTGATCGTACGCGGCCCTGTCCATCGGGTGCGTCGCCGCCCACTGGATGCGAAGGATCTGCTCGATCTCGTCCGAGGTCATCAGCTTGGCGCTGCGGTTGCGGTGGTTGTGCCTCTGGCCGCCGCGACCGCCCCTGCCCCCGCGGCCTCCGCCGTTGCGGTCGTACTGCTGCCTCCTCTGACCCTGGCCGTACCCACCGCCCTGGTCCCGTCCGCCCTGGTCCTGCTGCTGCGACATCTGCTGCTTCTCCTCTTGCGTCATCTGAACGCCGGGCATGCCGGGCACGTGCGTGCCGCCGCGAACGTTGGACTCGCCAAAGGTGTCCTCGTTGTTCGCATCCGCCAACTCCGCGCCGCCGCCGCCGCGCCGGCCCCGGCCGCCGTGACCGCGGTCGTTGTTGAAGTTGGGGGACGGGTAGCCGCGGGGCGGCGGGGGCATGCCGGGGGGCGGGGGCATGCCGGGGGGCGGGCCCTGCGCACCCAGCGGGGGGAAGCCCTGCGCACCCAGCGGGGGCGGCGTTCCCATGGCCGGGTTGGGGCCCCGCTGACCCATCTGCGGCGGCGCCATGTGAGCCGGGGGCGGGGGAATACCGCGGAGCATGCCCGCGGAGGGCATCGGGGGTCCGCCGCCCATGTTGGCTCTGTGCATAGCCTCCATCTGCTCCAGCGTCATCTGCGACCTCTGCTGCTGCTGCTGCGCGCGCTCGCGCTCGGCAATCATCTGCTGCATGGCCATCTGCTGCTGGTACTTCCTGCGCTCCTCCTCGAACGCCTGCTGCTGCGCCTGGAACGGCGACTGCGGTGCGCCGGGTGGCGCCGCCGCGGCGCCCATGAGGTCCTGGGGTCGCAGCAGGCTGCCCGGGGAGGTTTGGATGTACGAGTTGACCTCGCGATCGGCGATCTGCATCGTCGACGCGAAGAGCCCGCCGAGCTCCTCATCCTTGGTGCTGGGGATGTAGACCTCCTCCACATCCTGGGGTAGCGAGTAGTCGTCCTCCATGTCGCCCCCGAGCTCGCCGAGCATGCTCTCGTCCGCGGGGCCTCCGCCGAAGAAGCCATTTTGCCTGCACGATCAAAGGGAAAAAGGCCGGGGGAAACGGCGTCAGGATCGCGTTAGGAAACGCTGTGGAAGGACCGCCAAAGACGCGAGAAGGCGGCGGATCGGGCATCTCGACGCCGCTACGACGCGGGGAAGGCATCGCCGGGGACGGGGACCACGCTGATCGCCAGCGGTGACGTCGCGGGCCGTTGATCGCCGCTCCGGCAAAAAACCCACGCGGAAAAGGGGAATCGCGAAGCGGGATCCGGCGGAGATCGCGGGGACGGGCGCTCACCTCGAGGCGTCGGACCTGTCCATCTCTCGCTCTCTCCTTCTTTCTCCTTTCGCTTATTCACTCGCCGTGTGGCGGACCGCGCGCTGCGCGCCCCCCTCGCAGAGTGGCCAACAGCGCCGCGCCCGGGAGGTACTCATATAAAACCAGCCGACGACGCGGCAAAAAAATCGAAGGTTCGATGGTTGACCCACGCGGACTGCAGACGCGGCTGCCACCTGAACAGGTTTTTCCGTCGCCCGCTCCGCTTCGGAACCGCGCACAGTCTCGAGCTCGAATGAATGCTAAGGATCGTTATGACAAAGCGTCCGCGCGCGCGTCTCGCTCACCGCCGTCTCGTGCTAATCGTGTCGGCCCCCGGTCCGTGCCCACTCATCCGGCCGGCCGGCCCCCCCTCACGACGGTAAAAGGAAGCTGACGACGTCGGACAGCGACACCACGCCCTCGACCCGCTGCGTCTGAGCGTCCACGATGACGAGCCGCCTCACGCCGGGCAGCGACAGCGCCTCGACCACCGCCCGCAGCGTATCCGCCCGCGTGCACGTGTGCGCGCGCGGGCCCGCCGCCGCGGGCATCACCGGCGGCACCGGCAACCCCGCCGCCGCCGCCGCCGCCTGCGCCTGCGCCGCCGCCTGAGCCTCGGGGGTGTGCGCCGCCGCCGCCGCGAGCGCCTGGCCCACGGTAAACTCCGAGAGCGACACGCGGCGGTACGTGTTGTTCGCGGCGAGGAGTATCACGTCCGAGCGCGCGTACACGTCCACGAGCCGCCCGGTCTCGTCCACCACCGGCAGCGCCCCGCACCCCGGCATGAGCCTAAAAGCCTCCGCGACGGTCGAGTTGGGCGTGATCGCCTTGATGGGCAGCAGCGCGGGCACCGGCGACGCCGCCGCGGCCGCCGCCATCGCCGACGACGGGTCCCGCCCGTCCACCCCCGCCGCGGGGTTACCCCCGCCGCCGGGCTGCCTCTGCGATCCCCGGAAACCCCCCAGCGACGCCGTCCAGGTGCCGATGGGGAGCGCGCCAATCGGCTGCGAAAACAGCGGCAACGCGGACGGCACCCCGCGAAAGTGCCGCACCAGACACGCGAGCACCTCCGCCAGGTTCGTCAGGTGCAGCAGCTGCGGCACCCCGGCGTACGGCCCCGCGCCCATCGTCCCGGCGCCCCCCCTCGCGTCTCCCAAGCCCGCCTCCTTCGAGCTCGCGGGCGTCGCGCTGGGCGTCGCGCCCCTCGGCACCTGCGGCCCGTAGCTCAGCACCGGCGCCATCGCCAGCCGCCCCTGTAGCAGGGTTAAAGACACCAGGTGCAACGAATCCTCGGGGCGAACGGAGACGAGCGGGCCGGGTCGGACTCCGCTCTCCGCCGCGCGCTCCTCTCGCACTGACGCGATGGTCGCCTTGTCGAGTTCTTCGTCCCCGATGGGCGCCGTGAGCGAGGGGCCCAGAGACTGGACGATGTCGATGAAGTCCCCGGTGGAGAGCATCCCGACGAATTCCTGTTGGTGCTCGTCCCACAGCGGCGCCGCGGTGATGCCCTGCTCGTAGCACGCGTGAAACGCCTTTCGCACCGGCAGCTTCGTGTCCAGCACGACAACCTTGGCGCTCTCCGGGATCAACTCGTACGCGGTGTGCCTCTGGAGGAACTCGAGCACTCGCGCGCGGCTCGCGTCCTGTCCGCCGCCGCCCTTCACCCCCTTCACGCCCATGGCGGACGTGCCCTGGTCTCCGCCCTTGAGGTGCCCCTCCGAGTCCCTCTTGATTTGCATGTTGTTCATGCTGGAACCGATCCAGTCCATGCCCCCGTCGTGGCCGCTTTGCCTGGCCTGGGGGATGGGAATGCCCTGGCCGGTGGCCTCCCCGCCCGAGCCAGGCTTCTTCACGAATAGCCTGCGTCGTTCGAGAAAGGGAAGGCGCGGTCAGTATCGGGGATCAGTATCCGGGATGGGAGGTAACGGCACGCCGTCTGGAAAAAAGCGAGGGTTGTTGTTTGCGCGGGGCGGGGGGTTTTGCGGGATGGGTTTTGTCGCCGCGGG
>MDTE01183091.1_pt1 | contig 10022 bp, 8 predicted proteins | sample 811231 | NCBI WGS metagenome assembly MDTE01 (sample SAMN05326651, study PRJNA326480) | marine metagenome | isolation source: seawater | place: Indian Ocean: Red Sea | collected 2010 | reverse complement strand
TAGTAAAAGTTCAGAATCTGTGTACTTGAGAATCAAGAGAAAGAGTGCGATGGTATTGAACCATTCGCCAAACATCGAAATGAATGCAGCAAGCCAGAATTGACGGTACGTTTTGTTCTCGCGAACAAGTCTGACGTAGGCGTTGTTCCCCATACCTAGTCACTTATTCCTCTTCTGACGAATCGACTGGATTGGTGAGAGAGACCTCAATCCATTTTGATGTAGGTGTGTTGGAGGTGGTGGCAGTCGATTCAAGAGGTACGAGTTCGTTCGCTTCCGGGAAATATGCTGCTAGATTTCGACGAGGTATCTCATAAGGCACAACAATCCACTGTTTTGAGTGACGTTTTGTTCCTAGGAAATGGCTGGTAATGTCCACAATATCTCTGGTTTTTAGTCCATATTCGCTCATATCAAGAGCGTTCATGAAAAGTACTCGACGATTCCCATGTACACCTCTATACCTATCATGCAATCCGTAAATTGTTGTGTTGTATTGATCGTGGCTGCGAATTGTCATTAACACAAAACGGTCCTCTGACAATGTTACATCAGGCAAGGAATGTACAGTGAATGAAGCCTTGCTCGATGGGGTCAAAAACTCACAAGAATCTCTTGGTGGATTCGGTAACAGAAATCCGGACGGTTTACGTACTCGTTTGTTGTAATTTTCAAACCCATTCAAAGCCTTTGACATAATATCCCGAATTGAATCGTAATTACCAATGCATGATGCCCAATCGAGAACATCTGGACAAAGTAATTGTCCAAGTTGTGCGACAAGCGCAGGTTCACTCATCAATCCATTTGAAACTGGTTTGAGATTACCCTTCGAACGATGGACCACGCCCATTGAGTTTTCAACGGTGACAAATTGCTCTCCTGATGATTGAATGTCCAATTCGGTGCGACCAAGAACAGGTAAAATCAGAGCTGTTTTTCCTGTGACAAGGTGGCTACGATTCAGTTTTGTTGAAATCTGGACGGTCAAACCAACGGTTTGAATGGCCTTTGCAGTTCTTGGAGTGTCAGGTGTTGCGGATAAGAAATTGCCACCCATACAGATGAGAACGTCAACGTCACCATTTTCCATTGCGTGAATTGATTGGACAACATCGTAACCATGTTTCCGTGGTAATTCAAATTGCAATCCTTGTTCTAATTTAGCAAGAAATGATTCGCTCGGAGCCTCCCAAATACCAACTGTCCGATCCCCTTGAACATTCGAATGGCCGCGGACTGGACAAACGCCTGCACCAGGCCGACCGATATGACCACCCATGAGGAGGAGGTTAACGACCTCCTGAATGACTGCGACTCCGTTTTTGTGCTGTGTCAAACCCATTGCCCAACAAGCGATGGTGGCTCGAGAGTCAGCGCACATTTGTGCAATTTCGTTAATCATCTCACGCTCGATTCCAGAATCATGAACAATTCGTTGCCAGTCTTGGGAGGCTAATCCCGATTCAAATTCTCTAAACGACTCTGTCTTGGTGGCAATAAAATCTCGATCGATTGCACCCAAGGCCTGGAGTCGCTTCATGACACCCTTCAGGAGTGCAGCATCACCACCAATGCGCACAGGAACATGTAGGTCGGCTAATTGTGTCGACTTAACGTCACCCGTCATGTAATCCTGTGGATGTTTAAATCGCTTCAATCCCGTTTCTGGTAGCGGATTAATGCTAATGATTTTCGCACCCTTTTTCTTTGCATCGCGCAATGCGGTCAACATTCGTGGATGATTCGTCCCAGGGTTTTGACCGATAACGAGAATCAGATCAGAATGATTGAAATCCTCGAGATGGACAGTCCCTTTTCCTATGCCAATGGTTTGTGTCAAAGCCTTACCACTTGATTCGTGACACATATTCGAGCAATCGGGCAAGTTGTTTGTTCCCAATGCTCGCACCAATGCTTGGTATAGGAATGCTGCCTCATTCGACGTTCTGCCAGAGGTGTAGTAAACGCCACGTTCTGGGGAATGCATAGACTGAATTGTGGAAGCTATGTGCCTCAAAGCATCGTCCCAATCGATTGGAGTATAATGAGACGCATTGGGCTCCAAAATCATAGGTTGAGCGATTCGACCTTGACTGTTCAACCAATAATCAGATTTTTTCAGGAGTTCGGCGACGGAGTATTTCTCGAAAAAGGACGCATTGACGTTCGCTTTCATTGCTTCATCCGCAACTGCTTTGGCACCATTTTCGCAAAATTCGAATGAAGTACGATGGTCAGGGTCTGGCCAAGCACATCCTGGACAGTCAAAACCATCTTTTTGATTCACCATGAGAAGTGATCGTACGGTCCTTGTTACACCCATTTTTCGAATGCCATGATTCATCGAAGAGATTGCAGCAGGAACACCGGCAGCAGTGGATTTGACTTTTGATAGTCGCAACCGATTGGAATCGAGAGGCGTCCTACCATCCACGCTCTTCTTCATGTTTGACGGAAATCAATCGGCTTCATCAATGCTTGGAGGTTTACAGCCTCAATATCCTACTTTCCAAGCCCCTCGTTCAGTAACGAAACCGTATAAGGTTACGTTATGTTCACGTGCCAAATTTACCGCTGCAGATGAAAATGCACCAAGGGATGCAATGGCTGGGATCCCAACTCGTACGCATTTTGCTACAATGTCCCAGCCACATCTTCCTGATAAGAGGAGCATAGAATGCTCGAAAATTGTTGAGTTGGATAGGATGGCTTTGCCGATGGTTTTGTCCACGGCATTATGACGCCCAATATCTTCTGATACATGATCGATCGATCCATCAACTGAGAAGAGTGCTGTTCCATGACAGCCACCACTTTGTTGGAAGAGTGGCATAGAATGTGTCAGGAGTTCTAATGCGTTCATGAGCAGCGGGAAATCAATGTCTGTAAGTCTTGAATCTATCTTAATTGGTTCGTCGCGAGCAACAGTCAAATTCGGATGATTGCAAGCCCCACAAGAACTTGTGACAATCCGTTGCCGTGGTTCAATGGTTATACAGCCATCGTAGAGCACTTGAAGACCGGAATTGTCTTGAATTTGGATACAATCAACTGATGGTTTTTGATCGATATAACCTTCTGAGTAAAGATGCCCGGCATGGAGTTCAATGAGATCGGTCGGAGTTGCTAACAACGTGGTATAGACTTCAAAATGCCCATGTTTGTTTAGCGCATGTAATTCAACAGCCACCTCTTTCACAACTGTTTCTTTTTGTATCGTAGCCCCATCGTCTGAAAGACGCATCAATGGTAGTTCAGTGTATGCGTCATTCATCCTGCTCCACCTCTATATCAAAAAACTCAAACTGGAGTGATACGAGTTCAGCAGAACTTTTCGCTTCAGCATACGCTTCAAGAGGCTCCTTGTTGAGTTCGAGAAATCGTTCACCCCACCTAAATTTACTCAACAATTCCTTGCATTGATCCACTCGTCCTAACAAATACAACGACGCTGCGAGGGCTTCAACAGTTGACAGTTTTCCAGGCTTCCCCCAATTCACTGGATTTGCTGCCAAAAGCAATGGCAACATGCGAGGTTGCAACCGTGTACGACGCATGACGTGTTCAACGGATTCTTCAATTTGTGCCCAAGAACAATCGAGTCCAACCAATGCGCCATGTGAGTCAAAAATTTCTCGATCCTCAGGCCCTAGGACTTTACCGCAAAGTGGCTCCAGAATGATTCCTTTTTTCGGAAGCCGCCTGAAATCCTTGTGCAATCGCAGCAATTCATCCTTCGATGCACGCACGGCTGTATTCTTTTTTGGGTCATCTTGTGCAAGCCAAATTGCATGAACAGGAATGTCCATACACTCACCGTAAGTCTTTGAGATAATCTCCGATGGTCATCCCACGACTGTTCGAAGATTGACCGATCATCGATTGGTGATCACTGCTAGCTTCAACCATTAACTCAATCCCAAGAATCATCTCAAACTTTTTGATGACAGAATCTGCAGGGGGTTTGCCCGATTCTGCAGATTTAATCACGTTTACAGTTTCGGCCATCCGTTGACCCAACTGAGCCTGAGTCCAACCTTTGTTTTCACGAGCGGTTAGAATCAATTTAGCAAAATTGTCTGCTAATTCTTTCTCTTGCTTACTCATGATGTTGTTCTTATTGAATCGCCGTTGGTTCTGTTTACCAGCGGGCTTTCGACGTGCTTGAGCCAAGCCAGGAGCTTCTTGTTTAGGTTCGAGATTCATTTGACCTATGCACCTCTGACAGATCGCCAACATCGCTTTGTTGACACGATGCTCGCGAGTTGAAACCTTTGTCGCACCACACAATTCGCAATCACTCATCGTATCCCCATAAATCGCTTACATCGACAATTGATGAACCCTTCGCTGTTGTCTCGAAAAATAAACGATGAGTTGATACACTGCTGGCTCAAGGAAGACTTGATTGCGATGGGCACGGATGTGGACCGAACTTCAGACTCTGTAAACAATCATAGGGACGATGACTTCCTGAAACTTGAGACAGAATTTCGACGTTTGCAAGAAAAAACCCAAGAGTTGATCAGCGAGAGAACCCACATCGAATCCGAACTTCGTAACGTCAAAAAACAAGCAGGCCGACTCGAAGAAGAAGTACGCCACCTACGTGCGCCCCCCCTCATTGTCGGAACGTTACAAGATGTTCTAGATCCTGAAAGAGCCATTGTTCGTTCCTCCAATGGTACTGTGTTTCAAGTATCTCTTAACCAACGTATCGAACCTGAACTTCTCAAGCCAGGAACACGAGTTGCACTCAATCAAGATACGCTCTCACTCGTCGAGGTCCTTCATGATGCATGGGATCCAATCGTAAGTGGGTCAGAAATGGTTGAAAAACCTGACATAACGTACGATATGGTCGCTGGTTTGGATGATGAAATCCTATCGGTACGAGAAGCGATTGAACTGCCGCTAACCAAACCTCAACTGTTCACAAAAGTAGGGATTAAACCTCCAAAGGGTGTTTTGCTTGTTGGACCTCCAGGTTGTGGAAAGACATTGCTTGCCAAAGCGGTTGCTCACCATACGAATGCCACGTTCATACGGATGGTCGGTTCTGAGCTCGCTCAGAAATACATAGGTGAAGGTGGTCGTCTTGTGCGCGAGTTGTTTTCGCTGGCCAAGGATAAATCTCCTTCCATCATTTTCCTTGATGAAATTGACGCCATTGGCGCAAAGCGATTGGATGGCTCAACGAGTGGAGACCGAGAAGTTCAACGCACTCTCATGCAGCTTTTAGCAGAATTGGATGGATTTGATGAATTGGAGCATGTGAAAATCATTGCTGCGACCAATCGCCCTGATATTCTCGATGATGCGCTCCTCCGTCCAGGTCGATTTGATCGAATCATTGAAATTCCAATTCCAGAAGAAGACTCTCGTCATGCCATCCTAAGCCTACACTTGTCGAAAATGAACACTAAAGGTGTTCGATTGAAAGCGGTCGCCCGCGCTACCACTGGGTTCAGCGGAGCCGAGTTGAAGGCAACCTGTGTTGAAGCCGGAATGATTGCCATTCGATCAGACCGAGATACCGTACTTCATTCAGATGTTATGCAAGCCATTGAACGATTGAACAAGAAAAAGTCACAATCTGGTAGCATGTCCTCGCCAGAAGGATTGTACGGGTGAATGTTCAAAGTCCGACGTGAGAAGCACACGTTATGTCCAAAGCCATTGTTGAATGCGTTCCGAATATCTCCGAAGGTCGAGATTTAGACAAAGTCAACCGAATCGTAGATGCGGCACGAATTGATGGTGTCAAGATTCTTGGTGTTGAGCCAGATCCAGACTACAATCGAACTGTCATCACCTTTGCAGGCACAATCAAGGAAGTTGAAAATGCTGCCATTTTACTGATTGAAAAGGCCATTGATGAAATCGATATGAGAATGCATAATGGAGAACATCCTCGTATGGGGTGCGTCGATGTGTGCCCATTTATTCCAATTTCAAATGCAACAATGGATGATTGTGTCGAAGTTGCAATACGCGTTGCGAAGAAAATTGCACATTCAGATGTACCTGTCTTTTTGTATGGTTTTGCATCAACTTCGGAAGAACGTACCTTGCTGTCTACGTTGAGGAAGGGCGAGTACGAAGGATTGTCTGCTCGGTTTGATAATTCAACAGAAGTACATGGTGACGCTACAAGACTTCCTGATTTTGGATCTACACAATGGGATGAAACATCACAAAGGAGTGGAGGAATTACGATAGGTGCTCGCGATATTCTTCTTGCTTACAATGTCAACATTGTTGATTCGGATCCATATGTCGCCCAACAAATTGGTTCCATTGTACGCAGTTCTGGGCGACTGATTAAATCCGCTGATGGAGAACGAAAGTTCCGAACCAAAGGACTCCTCCAACATGTACAAGGAATGGGTGTTCCTCTAGAGTCACACAACATGAGTCAGGTTTCAATGAATCTACAAAATTACCGTGTCACAAACCTTCATCATGCATACGACACGATTGAAAGTTTATGCAAAAATATGGGCAGTTCTACCAACGGAAGTGAATTGGTGGGATTGGTGCCACTGGAAGCCATGATCTCAGCTGGACAATGGTACGGAGGGAATGACCTGTCGGATGAGGAATGCATTGAAACAGCCATCAAACATCTTGGGTTGAACTCGATTTCATCATTCAATCCAAATGAACGTATTATCGAATGGGCCCTTAAGGAGGGAAGCCAATGACATGGGCAGATGTATCGCTGAGAGAATTCCAAGATGCGCTCGCAAGTAGTGCGCCTACACCCGGCGGAGGTTCAGCAGCTGGCGTTGCTCTTGGACAAGCTGCTGCATTAGCAGTGATGGTTAGTGAATTAACACTTGGAAACGATAAGTTCCGAGAAGGTTGGGCCATATCAGAGCAAGTGAAGGCTATCGCCATCCCAATGTTGGAAGAAGGTCTGAATCTCGCCACCGAAGACAGTGAAGCGTTCGACGCGGTGGTTGACTCGTTCAAGTTGCCCAAGGATACGGATAAACTCAAATCTGAGCGAAGGGATGCAATACGATCTGCAACACTTGGTGCTGCAGAGGTACCTTATCGAACCGCTGTTTCTGCCCTTCATCTTCTCAAGTTGCTGCCTGAACTTGCAAGCCAAGGCAATCCCAATGCGGCATCTGATGTAGGTGTGGCAAGTCTCCTTGCATCTGCAGCCCTCAAAGGTGCAATTTTCAACGTTGAGATCAATCTTCAATCACTGCCAGAAGATTACGGTATTGACATGCGCATGGGTCTTCCAAATCTAACCGAGGATGGCCGGATTTATTCAAGACAAGCCATGGATGCTGTTCGTGATCGATTATCGAACCAATGAACCCGTTGATATTTCGCCGTCAATGGTAACAAGTTTGACAACATCGTTACCATCATCTGCTGCCAACATCATGCCTTCACTTACAACACCACGTAGCGGCCTAGGTTGGAGGTTCGCGACAAACACGACCGATTTGTTCAACAAGTCCTCTGCTGAATAGTACGCCTTGATGCCGGCGCAGATCGTACGACCACTTTCACTTCCATCGTCCAAGTGGACAACGTACAATCTGTCAGCATTGGGATGATCCTCAACGGAAAGGATCTTTCCGACTCTTAATTCGACTTTCATGAAAGTATCAAAATCAAGATATTCAATACCTTCTGGTGTTTCTTTTTGCATATTCTTCTTCTCCTTTTTGCCGCCCTTGACTGCATGTGCGATGTTTTGTGAATCTGTATCTTCCTCAACGAGTGATTGTTCTTCATTAACGATTTCTTCCACATCCAATCGCTTGAAAAGTGGCTCATAATCTTGCGATGGTGATTGGACTGACACGGCCCAATCGATTGCATCATTCCAGTGCATTTCTTCGAGAGCATTTTCGATACCCAACATGTTCCATAGTTTTCGAGCACTAAATGGTAAGAATGGCTCGGTTACAATGGCTAGATAACGGCAAATTCTCCAACCCATGGCTAGTGATGAAAGTGCCTCTGTTCGTCCTTCAGCATCGATTTCGGTTTTGAGATGCTTCCATGGCATGGAAGATTGGAGGAGTTGGTTTCCGTGCTGTGCTGCAGTCATTGCGGTTCGTAATGCTTCTTTGTATCGGTGACGCTGAAGAGAATCTGTCATCGATGTGTGAAGTTCTACAAGTGTTTCGCAGAGATTTTCGTAGTACGTGAGATCGTTGAATGATGGGAGAGACTCACCACCCGGCGTGTCAGGCAACCGAGCTGAGAGGGATAGAACGCGATTGGCAAAATTGCCATAAGTGGCGATGAGTTCGTTGTTGATTCGATCAACGAATTCATTCCATGTAAAGTCTGTATCATGGGATTCAGGCATATTGATGCTGAGATAGTATCGCAACGTATCCGGATCAAATCGCTCCAAGAATGAGGGGAGCCAAATAGCGTGTTTCCTTGATTTTGAAAACTGACCACCGCCTAGCATGAGGTATTCCATTGCAGGAACATTGTCTTCCAAGCGAAGGTCACCATCCTTAGGAAGTTTGACTGGGTCCTCTGCGGTTTTGCCTTTCTGCGCATGATTAAGCCCCATTAGGATGGCTGGCCAGATTACAGTATGGAAAGGCACGTTGTCCTTTCCAAGGAAGTAATAATGACGTTGTTCGGATTCTTCATTTTCGAGCCACCATTGTTCCCAATTCGAACCATCACCATGTAATTCAGACCAAATCTGCGAACATGTAAGATATCCTTGAACTGCTTCGAACCAGACATAGATGCATTTACCATCCCATTCCGAGCCTTCGAGTGGAACGTTAATCCCCCATTCAAGGTCCCGAGTAACAGCCCTTGGGCGCAACCCCATGTCGAGCCATTGTTTTGTCATTGCACGTACGTTGGGCTTCCAAACAGCGTGGTTGTTCTCAGCATGTTGTTCAAGGGCCTCCTGGAACAAATCAAGTCGGTAGAATAGGTGATCTGTATCACGAATTTCAACCTTCAATTCAGGGTTCATCTTGGAGACAGGATTCTTGAGTTCTGATGACTCATACGTTGCTCCACATGTGTCGCACTGGTCTCCACGTGCACCATCCGCACCGCATGACGGACAGGTTCCCTCGATGTATCGATCAGGGAGGAAACGTCCTCCGCCATCCGGGTGGACTTCGTAATATTGTTGCATGGTTCTTTTTTCAAAGAATCCAGCATTGTAGAGTAGACGGAAATTCTCTTGGACTTTTTCTTTATGCCTTGAATCACTTGTTCGATTGAACAAAGAGCCACCGTAATCAATACCTCTCGAATCAACGTTTGGCATCCATGTACAACCCAAATCAAGGAGCGCTTTTGTGTTAATGGCATGATATTCATTGACCACATCTTGTGGGGAAACACCATCCTGTTCTGCAGTAACTGTGATTGGTGTACCATGTTCATCGGAACCGGATACCATCAGAACCTTGTTGCCACGGGCACGCTCAAAGCGAGCATGAATGTCAGGAGGGAGGTAGCAACCAGCAACGTGACCCAGGTGCAGAGGCCCATTCGCGTACGGCCACGCAACGCACACTAGAACGTGGTCACCATCGGCCATATCCATCGGTAACAGGCATTGATTTTCAAATCAACCCTTTTGTTCATTCAAAAACAACATTTTCAAGAAGCAGGAGTTCTTGGCAAGCACATCCAACGGACAGGAGTTCACGTTCATCATGAACCTCACATTACTCATTTTTTACACCGTTCTTGCGCTTGGCGTATCGTTTCTCTGCTCAATCCTTGAAGCAGTTGTACTCTCCATTCCGAACACACAAGTCGCCGTATGGGAGAAGGATGGAAACCGACGCGGACAGTTATGGGCCAAGCTGAAAGCAGATGATGCAGTTAAGCCTCTCACCGCTATACTTACGCTCAATACAATTGCACACACCATGGGTGCAGCAGGTGTTGGATCCGAAGTACAAAATCAGTTTGGAAATGAATACCTCACCATTGCGTCCGTGATTCTAACGTTGGCTGTTCTCTTCCTATCCGAGATTATCCCAAAG
>MDTE01173311.1_pt1 | contig 10022 bp, 5 predicted proteins | sample 811231 | NCBI WGS metagenome assembly MDTE01 (sample SAMN05326651, study PRJNA326480) | marine metagenome | isolation source: seawater | place: Indian Ocean: Red Sea | collected 2010 | reverse complement strand
TTTTTTTTTCCAACTTCTCCTAAACCCCAAAATGTCCAAACAAAAAATTTTCTGGCTTTTTTTAAACAACAAACGAGAGAGAACTTTGTTCGTTAACAAACAGCACTTTTTCAACACACATTCTCTCACATCAAAAGCTTCACACACCGCGCGCTCGCGCGCAGGCGGGGCCCACCCAACCACCACCCAACCACCCACGCGGAGAGACATGAGGAAGAGAGCCATTTTCTCAGCACCACCACCACCACCATCACTCGTTGGGACGACGAACACATCGTGGTGGTCTCGTTTTCGCGCCACGACGACGAGTGGTGGTGGTGATGGGAGTGTCGGTGCGAAGAGCGACGACGATTGGTCGACGTCGCAGTCGTCGGTAATGCGCGACCAATACGTGGACACGGAAGCGGCCATGGAGCGAACTCGAATGAAAGCTGCGGCGTTAAAAGCGGCTGGAGTGAAAGCCGAATCGATGACAGTGTTCGACAGAGAGGTGAAGAGAGCGCACAGAGACAGAGCTGCATATTTACAACGAAAGAAGAAGGAGAACAATAACACGAATAGTGGAGGTGACTTTTTGCTCGAAGAAGCGACGAGAAGAGTCCTCGATCGATTGGACGACATTAAGAGACCGTTTAAAAGGATATTAGTCATTGGAGGCGCGACGGTTTCAACCGTCCGGCAGTTACTCGAGAAAAGGCAAGATGTAGAAGTGGTTATCGTATGCGACTCGAGCGAGGAGATGTTAAAACTGGTAAAAAAAATCGTCGGCGATGTACCGAAACGGAAGTTTGATGATTTTCCGGTGGAAATTAAGTACGTTCGAGCCTTCGAAGATGATTTGCCGATTAAAGATGGGGTTGTTGATTGTGTTTTGAGCGTTCTGGGTTTGCATTGGGTGAATGATTTACCTGGGGCTATGGGCCAAGCGAGGTGTACGCTCGTCCCGGATGGCTTGTTTCTCTCCGCCATTTTTGGCGGCGATTCGTTGACAGAATTGCGAATCGCGTGTGCATTAGCAGAAACTGAAAACGAAGGCGGCGTGAGCGCGCGTGTATCGCCGTTGGCTCACGTGAGAGACGCTGGAAACTTACTCGGACGTGCCGGGCTACAACTCCCCGCGGTAGACGTAGACACACTCACGCTGAATTACAAGACTCCGATGGATTTGGTCGAGCATTTAAGGATGATGGGAGAGCAAAACGCCGTGATTGAGAGACGACAAACGATTAAACGGAGCACGATGCAATTAGCCAACCAGAAATACGTGGAAAACTTTTCGGCTTTATCGCCATCTCATAAAGGTGGCGATTCGATGCCGAAACCGTCCACTGCTAGTCAAGGTGGTATTTCCGCCACGTTTCAGATTTTATACATGACGGGATGGTCTCCTTCCGACACGCAGCAAAAAGCCAAGGAGAGGGGGTCGGCGACGGTCAGTTTAGGCGACTTGAAGTCCGCTTTAGAGGAGAAAGAGAAGAAGAAGAAGGATGAGGAATGAAAATAGAGTTTGTTTTAGTAAAAATCTAAATGAGAATTTGTATACGCTTTACCTTGGGTGGTACATGAGGAACCCGCCGTCTCTTCCCCCCTCCTCTCTTTCTCTTCCCCAGATCTTCAGAAAAATTCTTTCATTTTTCTACTCGTAGTGGTAATTCTCTGCGCGGAAGTCGCGAAGGAGAAGACATCCGAGGAATAGAGTATTAACGCGTCTCATCGCACAACTAATTAAGTAACCGTTAACGTCACGTTCTGAAGCGTTTCACGTTCGCGTTTGCGTTTAAGACAGAAAATACGCAAAATCAAAATTGAACCCGAAGAGGAATAACAAAATGAGCAAAGTTCCGCCCAACCAACAGCTTCCGAGCGACGTCGTCGAAAACAACGATTGGCTCTCGAAAGCTTTTCCGATCGAAGGAGAAGATAATGGAGCGTTATCTTCCTTCGATTTAGCGGATATATTTCCACAACCAGTAGAAACCATCCCGAATACGAATCCAAATATTTTAGTATTAGATCCTCCCTCTGTCCAAACGACGACGACGAAGACAACGTTGGGGAAGCACGCGTTGCCTTCCGAAGTAGCAGCGGCCACTACCAAAGCCGAAACAACAACAGCTGCAACTACTGTAACGAATGATAGACCGGCGAAGAAGGTGAAGAAATCTGTGAGAGAAAAAGCGAGAAGAGATGCTTTGAACGATCGGTTCGAGGACTTGTCCAAGTGCTTGCAGGAAAACCCAGATGATGAATTGAAGACGGATAAGTCGTCCATAGTCATCGCGGCAAGAGCATGTATTTTGGGATTGAGAGAACAATTAGAAAAATTAAACGCGTGCTTAGCCGCTGAAAGAAGTGAGTGGGCCAAGACGAAGCAAGAACTGATTGCAGAGAAGATTTTGGTTGAGCAAAAGTTGCAAAACTTTATGGCCAAGATGCCCTTCGCGACTGCTATCCCAAGCGCCGGCGGGTCGAAACACACCGCCAACGCTGGTGTCGCCGGGACTGTTATAGCGGAAGAAACCGATGGAGATACGCCACTCGCACCAATCTTAGTCGTTAGCACGACTACAGCTGAAGAGGATGCCAAATGGCGAGCTCCCCTCGCATAATATGAAGGAAAAAAAATCATAGCTACATACTAGGTACAAAAATGTAATTTATTTTCATTTAAAGAAATAAGAAATCCTGTACGGTACCCTATATATTCGCGCGGGAATTCAACATATTGCTACTACTAAAATATTGCTATGTTAATCCAAAGACTTGTCTGTAATCCCGTCCGGGTTTACAAACAATGAAGTCAGCCAGGTCGTCGTCGTCATTGCCCGAATCGTCCCCTTCATGTTCTCGAACAGCCTCTAAATACGGGTTATTGAAACGATTTCGACGCTTTCTCGAACGCTTCTTTCGCATTACTTTCTTCCTCTTTTGTTGCTGACTCTCGTCGTTGGCGTTGTCGTTAGCTTTGTTTTTCTTACGCCCTCCTTCTACCTCTTCATCCCCAATATCTCCAGATTCTTTTCCGTCAAGAACATTGCTCGCATCGTTCTGCTGTTGTTGCGCATCTTTCGCTTGCGTGGTCGTTGTGTAAATGGAAAGACCATACTTCCTCTTTCTCTCGTTTCGGTTTTTATCTATACCTTCTTCTGTACCTTCAACAGCAGTTGTTTGTTGGTCCGCTACAGGTGTATTTTTATGGGCTTTCAACGCGTAGAGAAGAGCTATGAGACTGCGATCGAGGAGTTTCATTTTCTTTAACGCTTTCAAGTTTGCATTTACAGCCGCGCACTGTGCCATGAACGCACGCCTAGTAAGCTCTAACGTTTCGATATTTTGAATCGGTATGGCTTCCATCACTTCTCCTTGAAAGAATTCTAAAATACCGCCTGTTGCATAGTGCAATCGAGCTCCAGATAAAACGATGGCCGATAAATCGCCTTTTTTCTTTTCCGAATTGGTCAAGAACAAGGCTGCCCTCTGGCAGCACTCCATGCAATACTTGGACGCCATGAAAAGTGATTCTACTAATAACGTGATGTCTCGTAAAAGTAACGACGATGCACTTTTATCATCGTCGTTGTCGTCTTCTTCTTTCAACCTTTTCCATTCATTGACAACCAAAGGTATGAAAATTTCGACTGTTTCTCCCAAAGCAGAAGCAGAGTCAACAACCGCATCCACGACCGATATTCTGTTATTTCTCTTGTTCGATGACGATGAGGAGGAAAGTTCACGCCAAGATGGCAATAGAGGTAATTCTGAGACGAGTGATTTGGCGAGTATTTTCACCGCTGAAATTTTCGTTTGGATGTCTTTGCTCGCAATGCTCGTGCTACTACCAATCATGGACAACATCTCCGAAACTGTCAGAATACACTCAGCTGATCCAAATTCGAGCTTTTCAAACTTTATCATCATCGAAGTCATTGAAGAAACCGAACGGTGTTCGATGTCATCCATATGTCTGGTTAAAATCTGGTCGTTCAAAATCACCCCGCTCCGTACTATTTGGTGAAGCCACAAATCCGAGGACTCTCGCATGGCCAAAGGCAATAGGAACTCCATCAAGCAGACGATTTCAGGCACGAGAGTAGTCCATATTTTATCCAGACCCCACTCCTCGTTCAATTGATGGAGCTCGTAACGCTTCATTTGGTGATACATGCCATACGATAACGTCGCAACTAGGCTTCCAATTGGGTACATCTTCCCAGCTACTTCAATCATTTGCAGCTTTTTCTGTTCGGTTTTCCCAACGTTGTATCTATCGCGAGGATCGCGTTGCGAGAGAAAAACAGTCTGCACAGCCTCGCGAGCACCTTGGGCGAGGATGTGCGCGTCAATAGAATCCGTAATGAATGACGAAAGACAATTCATCTTCAAGGCGCTCGTATCACACGCGGTGGCGGTATTGAAAGAAGCCTCCAGTGAAGCGAGCAGAAGTTTGAACGCCATGCGCACTTCATCGATGGCAGCATGAGCACTGTCGCAATCAACTTGATCTACGGTCCTGCCTTCGCGATTGAAGTCAAGACCGGGCCAATACTTCTGAAGAGATTGTATTGCGTGCTTCCCACATTTTGAAATTAAGGAGGATGAACTCAACGCCTCCGCATCGGTAGCAGGAGCAATTCTCTTCAGCGCCCCACAAAGCGTTTCAATTGCGTTAGTTTTAACGTCCTCCATTTCTAATTTGGCCGCTTTGTTCTCATCGAGAATAGCATCGATGATTTTCAAAGCGCTGCTTGTTTTAATGCTTCTCTCTGCGTCAACCAAACTTAAGACCGGCATCATCGATTCGTCTTCCTCGTCCAACTCGTTCGCGTTCGCGTAAATTTCTTTCATGAGACGCTTCGCTTCTTTCTTTCCTTCAAAGAAATTGGATTTGACAAATAATCTATTCATGGCAAATACAACACGCTTCGCAATGGGGTTCCCGAAATCTCGAGATGCTTTGAAACTCGATAACATCTGTAAAAGCATGGAGCGATTGGCATCTATTTCATCTTTCGTCAATTCGCACGAAGTCGATACGGCTTCCAACACGTTCAACCATGCCGTTTTGCTGATACTTTGCGCGTCGTCGTCGTCGTCGTCGTCGTCGTCATCCTCGTCGTCGTACGTGTCGACGTTACTTTCTATCATTTTTGTGCACTCATCGTCAAGGATTTCGAGAATTTCTCTTCTGTATTCCGACCAAATCTGGAAAACTACTCGAAGAAGCGACGCCGATACTTCTTGAGAACCTGTTCGCTGCACACTTCTAATGCATTCGCTAACGAAGTATCGTCTCGACTTGTTGACCTCACTTTTGCTATTATTTTTGTCACTGTTATTGTTCGTTGCAAAAGTGTTCGTCACTAGTGCAACGAAATCTTCCTCTCTTAGACACCGAGCGTTTTTCTGGAACTGAGTCCAAGCCTCATCTCGGATTTCCTTCGAGACTTCTTCGGAAGCACAAATCCCAAATAAGATCACCGGCCAAATCTTATCGCGCTCGTCGTAGAACGAATCTCGAAACCCTTTCGGTCGTTTCAACAATAGTTTCGCAAGCACTGGCGAAAGTGCGAGTTGATCTCGAACGCATTTCGAAACAAACTCACACGCACTCATTTGACTATTACTGCTACTGCTCCTATTACTCGTTCGCTGTTGCCGAGCAGCCGCCTCGTCATCTCCTTCAGCTTCTTCTCCTCCTTCTTCTCTCTCTCTAACGGGCAACTCTTCTATTGCTAAAGCCGCTACAATGATAAACAACTTAAAGTACTGCTTACTCAATTCATTTTTGTTCCCTAACTGTGCCTTTGTCGCCATCTGTAACGCGAATCTGCAAATCGTTCGTGCCGCATTTACGGTGAAACCGTCGCTTCGTTCAGGTTGCTGCATCTTCTCCTTCTTCACTGTTACTACGCCTTTTGCTATTCGCATCAAAACAATCTTGTGTTCATCCTCGCTAAACTCTTCGTCTAAGAACGACTCTAATATCTTCTCTATTTGATCTAACGTCCAAAACTCTTGCCTCAACAGCGGATGCGAGGTTGCGTTTCGTAACTTTTTCATCTCGTGTTTCCTCGTCAAGTTGTTCTGTCCTTTCCTTCGTTCTAAAGATAAAAATGTTCTCAATACTTTCCTCCCGTTTTCGTTCAAGTTTTCTCCGTCTCCGTAGAGCAAATCTTCCTCGAAATTCACCATGGCCTCTCCTACGCCAGATGCGTTGTTGTTTCTAGTAAGATTTTTCATATTGTAATGATACATGGACTCTCCTTCCTCGTTCGTGTTGCCTTCATTCACATTCAAATCTCTCCCCGCGGCTTTCAAAGTTCTCTTCCCGAGCGCCTCGTGCGTCCCGTACAGTTTCATTTGCACGCACTTCCCGACAATCCACTCTCGATTTTTCGAACGACACTCTAAACCAGAAAGTTCCGTGTATTTCGTTCGAAGGTCTCGAAAAGCGAGCTTCCGAAACTCCTCGCCTTGCTCTCCGGTTTCCATCACGTTGAAATACGTCATGTTTCTTATTCCTTTTCGCTGGCGCCCGAGGGCGGAGGCGTTTGTTTTGAGGAAGGAGTTTTTTTCAAATTTCTCTTTCTTTTTTTTTGGTGGGGGGTGATGGGCTGTTTTCGTCCTGTCCTCTTGTCCTCCTCCTCAGCATTATTCATTTTCATTCCAAAAAATCATCCCGTTTTCACCGTCGTCCAAAACGACTTACGCACCACTGGAAGAAGAGTCGACACAAAGAGCGCGCGGCGCTGCGCTTGGCACACGCGGTCCGCGCGGAAGAAAAGGAAGCGAAACAGACGACATGTCGTTTCTTCGTCGCGCGGTCGCGAAGGGCGCGCGACACGCCGCGATGCGAGTACAAAAGACGACGACGACGACGGCACACATTGGAACAACAACAACAACAACAACAACGTCATCGAAAACAACAACCAGAAGACTTTTTACTTCTGCTTCGTCGTCGCCGTCGTCGTCGTTTGCGCCAAGAACGCACGGAGCGAAGAGGATGGCAGAAAATGTGATGGTTCACAAAAGATCTTTTAGGAGTGGTGATGGTAATCCTTCCTCCTCGTTCAAAACGGGGATGTCGTCGTCGGGATACGTGTGGAACGCTCTGACTAAAATGCAGAAAACGATACTAGCGAGAACGACGGGAACAGCTACACCAACATCATACAGAACATTTTCATCGTCTTCACTAGCTGTTACCACGCGTCGATCGTCGTTGATTCCCAAACTTCGACAACAGCGAACGTTAGTTCGTCGGCGGCGACAGTATTCGACTGAAACGATTCATCAAAATCCTTTAGTGCTCGGCGGACCGAGAGCGGTGAAACAAGTCACATATTGGCTCGTCGGCGGATGTGCATGGGTGTTTTCGATGGTTGTCATCGGAGGGATGACTCGATTGACTCGATCAGGACTTTCAATGACGGATTGGAAGTTTCAATACGAACATCCTCCGTTGACATTAGAAGATTGGGAACGAGAATTCGATAAGTATAAGCAGTCTCCAGAGTATCAAAAAACAAACATCGGGATGACGCTTGAGGAATACAAGTTCATTTACTGGATGGAGTACGGGCACCGAATGTGGGGGAGAGTTTTAGGAATTTATTTCGCGGCCCCCCTAGCATATTTTAGCTACAAAGGGTACATGACGAGCAAGTTGATGAAAAGACTAGGCGTATTTTTCGTTCTAGGCGCGACTCAAGGGATGATTGGGTGGTGGATGGTGAAGAGTGGATTGAAGCAAACAGAAGAACAAAAGTTCGAAGTGCCTCGTGTGAGTCCGTATCGGTTAGCCGCGCACTTAGCTGGAGCATTTACGATATACACTGGGATGGTGTGGACGACATTGAACGTCATGAATCCAGTCTCGCCTGCCCAGTTACCCACGGCCGCAGAGTCTTTAATTTCGGCAACGAAAAAGTTGCGCAAAGCTGCGCACCCGCTCGCCGGTTTAATTGGGTTGACGGCAATTTCTGGCGCATATGTCGCCGGGATGGACGCGGGGAGGGCATATAACACATTTCCGTTAATGAATGGTAAAATAGTTCCAGACGAGTATTTAAAGGATTGGGAATCGAAAGGATGGAGAAACTTTTTTGAAAATACTGCTGCGGTCCAGTTTAACCATCGAGTGTTAGCGTTGACTACATTAGTGAGCGTTTCGGCAGTACACGCGATGTTTCGAGGAAACTCGGCTTTATCGTCTCAATCAAAATTCTATATAAACGCACTCATGGGAATAACGGTCGCACAAGTCGGATTAGGTATCACCGCATTGCTTTATCACGTTCCGGTTGAATTAGGAAGCGCACACCAGGCAAATGCATTGTTGCTCTTCACTGTAATTTTGAACTTGATGCATTCAGCTCGAAAACCAAAGAAGCTCGTATTCGTGAAAGATTTATGGGCACACAAACCAGCATAAATTAGTCTATCATAGTATTTGAATACATATATATAGTAGTACATAGTATCTAGCCGAGGTTCTTTCTCGAATTGTTATTATTTTCCCCTAATTCTCCACGCGCTTTTCTCCACTCTAACGATCCCGTAGTTCTCCCTGGTAAGTTTCGCTTTTCCTCCTCTCTGCTCACATCTAGTAACAATTCTCGTTCTTCTTCGTTTCGTTTTCTTAAGAGCTCTCGTCTCGCGGCGTCTAAGTTCGTTTGAAGCGTTTCTGAGCACCTCGCGATTGCTTTCGAAACAAATTCATCGTCGCGAACGATAGCGCGTCTCCTTTCTAGCATTTCGTCGTCCATTTTTTGATATCTTCTTGAGACGTCTGCGACGCTATCGATTGCAAATGCAACAACAAATGACAAACTCTTCCCCCATCCTTCGCTATATAATCTCGGTTCATCAAACGCTGCTTCACACGAGTCGCAATGGATCCATCTATTTTGTTCCTCGCTCCAAATCTCCGTCCAGACGTGGTCGGTCCAATCCAAAACGTATCTTGTTTCGTAATTCAACGCGCGACATATAAGCGAAAACACGTTCGCAAATTCTCCGCAACGCCCTCTTTTTGTTTCCAACAGTTTCACCGGATCGTTATATCTTGGGAAACGTGTTTGACAACTACACGCGGTGCATGAATATAATTCAACCCTGGAAGCGCCAAACTGTCGCTCTTCGTCGCTCGGGTGCCCCATACCAACACATTGCATATTTGGCGGGTTTGTTCTCACTGTTTTTCCTGCTGCCGCTTCTGGATGTATTTCTTTCGAGAAACAACACTTCGTGCTCGCACAGTTTGGTTTATCGCACCAACTAAAGAACTCGTGTTTGAACCATTTCAAAAGCTCGACGATGAACGCGTCTCTGAACGACAACCCCGCGCATTTCGGTTCTTTTCCTTCCGTCACTTTTCTTTCCAACTCCTCTACAGGGACGACCGATAAAGCCATCGCTTGTGCCAACTCATCTTCGTACTTTGTAATCGTTTCCATACCAGACTGTAATCTCGAGAGAAATTGATTTTGTTGTTGTTGTTGTTGTTGTTGTCCTGCTGTTTGTGCTGCCATCATCGTCCTTTTCATCAGTCTCTCCTCTTCCTCTTGAAGCTGACGCGCGAGGAGCTCGTCCGAGTCCATTTTTTTATTATTTAGTATTTCCTATTCACGGTGAGAGGAGAGCGTAGAGAGGAATGCGAATTCATTTCAACACCTCCTCGGTTACCCGCGAGAGTTTTGTATATCCTCCTCCTCCTCCTTTTCTCGTCGGTCGAGTGCGTGCGAGGGTGCGAGCGTGAGCGATGAAAACAATAGAGAGAGAGAGAGAAAGAGAGAAAGAGAGAGAGAGAGAGTTTTCGTTTTGTGACTTTACTTTTTGCTCAAAAAAAAAGTGGTCGAACGTCGAAGCGCTTTTGTCTTTTTGAAATAATTCCTCTTCTTTTCTTCGCGCACGGCAGGGGGGCTCTCTCTTTCTCTCACTTTGTCGCGCTTGCTGTTGCATCCCACGTCGCACCACACCCTGACTGCGGAAAGGTTCATCTCAACGCAGAACATCAC
>MDTE01116890.1_pt1 | contig 10022 bp, 12 predicted proteins | sample 811231 | NCBI WGS metagenome assembly MDTE01 (sample SAMN05326651, study PRJNA326480) | marine metagenome | isolation source: seawater | place: Indian Ocean: Red Sea | collected 2010 | reverse complement strand
ATGCTGAAAGGTATATTAAAATATTTACATTTCTAAGTAAGAAGCAAATAGATGAATTAATTACTGAACATCAAAAAACTCCTCATTTAAGAGTTCTTCAAAAAACTCTTTCAAAAGAAATTACTACAATTGTTCATTCAAAAAATGCATATGATAATGCTTTAAAGGCTTCTAATATCCTGTATAGCGATAATTTTAAGGAGGATATTGAAGAATTAAGTGAATCAATATTTCTTGAAATATTTGAAGGTGTCCCTCAATATGAAATAAGCTCTTCCATTTTTAATAGAGGAATAGATATGGTGTCTGCTTTATCCAATAAAACTAGTTTTCTTAAATCTAACTCTGAAGCAAGAAGAGCTTTAAAGGAAAATTCAATATCGGTAAATAAGACTAAAGTAAATGAGAAATATATTTTAGGAAAAAAGGACCTAATAAGTAACAAGTATATAATATTAAATAAGGGAAAGAAAAATACTTATATAATTAAAGTAATCTAGATTTATTCAATTAGTAAATTACAGCCTCTTTGATCTGAATAATCTAATCTTCCTAGGATCTCAAAATCACCTTCTTTATTAATTAAACCTATGTCATCAGTAGCAATAAATGAGCAAGAATTATAATTTGCCAAATCAATAATATTTATCCCACCACTTTTATTATTTGTCATTATTGTCATAGGATCTTCTTTTTCTCTTATATATATTTTCATCCATTTAGGACATTTGAATTTTTGATTTTTAAGTGAATATGCTTGTGACATTAACTCAGTCATCCCATATTCGCTATGAATATTTTCAACTCCAAACCCTAATTGTAATTTCTGATGTAACTCATTTTTAATTATTTCTTCTTTAATACCTTTCATTCCTCCAGTTTCTATTATTATAGTATTATTTAGATTAAATTTATGATAATCAATCAAATTTAAAAGAGCATACGATACCCCGAAAAGAATTGTTTTTTTATTTCCTTTTTCTAGATGTAAAAGCTTTTTCTTTAATTCTTTATAATTATTAAGATAGAAGCCACTATGAATATTGTTTGATTTTTGTATCAAGTTATTTATCATATAGATTAATGATGAATTTTTATTTTCAAGATACGTCGGTAGTAGTGCTATAATATTATATTTTGATGGGTCGCCATAGGTTTCAATAAAAATCTTATTGAAACACTCTTCATAAAGTTTTAAATCTACAATATAATGTTTACTTAAAGCGCTTTTTGTTGTACCACTACTTTGAAATATTTTCTTAATTTTTTTTTCTGAAGAAATAATTTTGTGTGTTTTAAAAAATTGAATTGGCAAAAATGGAATTTCATAAGAAGATTTAATGTTCTCTATATTTTTTCCTGTTAATTTGCAAAATTTTCTATATATATTATTGTTTTGAAATTGATACTTAAAAATTTCAATTGAATATTTTTCAAATTCCTTTACGGATTTAATATTAAATATTTCATTATAATTAATCACGTATTAAATATAAATTAAAAACAGCATTAAATTAATAAAGCTATTTTTTATTTAGATCTAATTTCATAAGTTGGTATCTTTGAATATAATAACAAACCTGTGAATCCAGAAGATATTAAAATTTTACTTGTTGATGATGAGCCTGATATTTTAGAAATAATCTCATATTCTTTAAAAAATGCCGGATATAATATATTTATTGCAACAAACGGAATTGAAGCAGTAGAGCAAACAGCAAAGATTGATCCACATTTAATTATTTTAGATGTTATGATGCCTGAAATGGACGGTATTGAAGCATGTGAAATAATAAGAAAAAACTCCAAGAATCAGCATACTTTAATTACCTTTTTATCTGCAAGAGGAGAAGATTACAGTCAAATTGCTGGATTTAATGCAGGAGCTGATGATTATATAACAAAGCCAGTTAAACCAAAAATTTTATTAAGTAAAGTCAAATCACTGTTGAGAAGAATTTCTGTAGAAGAAAGTGAGATAATTAAGATAGGAAAATTAATTATTGATAGAACTGGTTATAAAGTTTCTCATCAAGGAAAAGAAATAAATTTGCCTAGAAAGGAATTTGAATTATTATACTTGTTAGCATCCAAGCCAGGTAAAGTGTTTAAAAGAGAACATATTCTTGAATCTGTTTGGGGTAAAGATGTCGTAGTAGGGGGTAGAACTATAGATGTTCACATTAGAAAACTCAGAGAAAAAATAGGAAGTACTTTTTTTAAAACAATTAAAGGAGTTGGTTATAAATTTGTTGTTTAATGACATCTAAAAACACACAGAAAAATCCTTATAAGTTTGCCTTAATTACTTCTGGTTTAATAGGTATTACTAGCTATTTAATACTTCTATTATTTGGAAATGCATCTATCTTTGGATCAATCTCAATTTTTTTAATTTCTTTTATAATAATCCAATATAGAATACAAAGTTTTTTATTTAAAAGGTTTAAGGAAATATATAAAGACTTAGAGTTATTAGATTCAACAAAAATTAACAAATCTTCTATTTCAACTGACATGAATTCTTTAATGGAAAAAATAGAAGAATTTGCAAAAAACAAAAAAATAGAAATCGAATCATTAAAATCTCAAGCACAGTATAGAAAAGAGTTTATTGGGAATGTAGCACATGAACTTAAAACACCAATTTTTACAATACAAGGATATATTTCAAATTTGTTAGATGGAGCAATGAATGATAGAGAACTTCAAAAAAAATATTTAAGTAGAGCTGATAAAAGTATTGAAAGATTGATATATATAATTAAAGATTTGGATTTAATTACTCAATTAGAATCTTCAATGTTGAATTTGAATATGTCACATTTTAATCTAGTTGAACTAATTTCTAATGTTTTTGAGCAACTTGAGATTAAAGCAAAAGAAAAAAACATAAAATTATTTTTTAATAAGAAATATGATAAAGAAATTTTAGTCGAAGCTGATAAAGTAAGGGTTGAACAGTTGATTACTAATTTATTGGTTAATTCTATAAATTATGGAAGCAAAAATGGAAGTACAGAAGTTAGTATTAGTTCTTTGACCGAAGAGAAACTTATTATTAGAATGACTGATAATGGAGATGGCATCTCTAAAGAACATATACCACGAATTTTTGAGAGATTTTATAGAGTTGATGTAAGTAGAAGTAGAAGTCATGGAGGTTCTGGTCTTGGACTAGCGATAGTTAAGCATATTATTGACGCTCACAGTGAAAACATATATGTAAATTCGGAACTTGGGGTTGGCAGTGAGTTCTCCTTTACTTTACAAAAAGTATTAAAAACAAAATAGAGTTAAATATATTGACTTTAATATTTTAAATTAATTGATTTGGGAAGTAAAAATAAATTAAAAAGATTTAAGGAAAACGAAGGATTTAAAAATGTTATTCAGCCCTCAAGAGAAGATTTAATAAATAATAAATTTAATTATAAAGGCAGCTGGAATAAAGTAGTTTTTAAAAATAACAATCCTATTGTTGTTGAACTTGGCTGTGGTAAAGGAGAATATTCTGTAGGTTTGGCCAAAATATTTCAAAAAAAAAATTTTGTTGGAATAGACATAAAGGGAGCTAGATTTTGGAAAGGAGCTAAAACTTCTTTACTAGAAAATATTAATAATGTAGTTTTTGTTAGAGCTCAGATTGAGTTAATTGAGAATATTTTTTCTAAAGGTGAAGTTAATGAAATATGGATAACATTCCCTGATCCTCAAACAAAATATAAACGCAATAAGCATAGACTAATAAATATTGATTTTATAAACAGATATAAAAATATTCTGGCTAAAGATGGTGTAATAAATTTAAAAACGGATAGTGAATTTTTGCATGGATACTCTATAGGGTTAATTCAAGGGTTGGGTCATGAGATTATTTATTCAAATCATGATATATATAAAAGTTCGGGAGCACCTATAGAAGCAATTTCAATTCAAACTTTTTATGAGAATATGTATTTGAAAGAGAAAAAACCAATTACTTATTTGAAATTTAGATTCAAAAATTAATGAATAACAAAGGAGAATCCTTTTTTAAAAAGGTATATAAAGTCGTAAAAACAATTCCTTATGGTAGGGTAACCACATATGGGTTAATTGCAAAATATTTAGCAACACCCAAAAGTGCTAGAATGGTAGGATTTGCACTTAATGCATCTCATAAATATTCAGATATTCCTGCTCATAGGGTAGTAAATAGAAACGGTATTTTAACTGGAAAAAATCATTTCCCTGGTTCTTTGTTAATGCAGGAGTTATTGGAAAATGAAGGTGTCAAAATAATTGATAATAGAATTAAAAATTTTAATGATGTGCTTTGGGATCCTTCTAATTAAATAAAGAAATCGTCTTATATTTGTACTGATAAAGTAATCTAATGGTCTTGTCGAAAAAAAATATTCTATCATTATTGAACGGTCCCAAATTTGAAGGAGTTACAATCAAAAACATTGTAATTTTTAAAAATGAAGTTATTATCGATATAACTATAAATAACCCAACTCTTCAAGCTAGAAAAAAAATAGAATCCTTAATTAAAGATGTAATAAATAATAATTTTAACAATAAAATTGAAGTGACTATTAATACAAAAATTGAAAAGTCAAAAAATGATTCAACCCAAATTAAGGGAAAGCCAATCCCAGGTATAAAAAATGTAATTGCAATAGCATCTGGTAAAGGAGGAGTCGGTAAATCAACTATTACTTCTAATATTGCGATAACATTAAATAAAATGGGTTTTTCTGTAGGAATTTTAGATGCAGATATATATGGACCATCTATCCCAATTATGTTTGATATTGCTAATTCAAAACCTCTCTCTGTTTCTGTTAATGGAAAAAATAAAATGAGCCCTGTTGAGAGTTATGGTATTAAAATTTTATCTATTGGCTTTTTTACTAGGGCTGATCAAGCAGTAATATGGAGAGGGCCTATGGCATCAAAGGCTTTAAATCAGATGATTTTTGATGCTGCATGGGGAGAATTAGATTTTTTGCTTATTGATTTACCCCCTGGAACTGGAGATATTCACCTTAGTATATTGCAAGCATTGCCAGTTACAGGATCAGTAATTATAAGTACTCCTCAAAGTGTTGCTTTGGCTGATGCAAGAAAAGGTGTTGCAATGTTTAATCAGGAAAGTATTAATGTGCCAGTATTGGGAATTGTCGAAAATATGTCATATTTCACACCTGAGGAAATGCCAAAGAATAAATATTATATCTTTGGTAAAGATGGAGCTAAAAATTTAGCAAGTGATTTGAATGTACCATTTTTAGGATGTTTACCTATAATACAAACAATTAGGGAAGCTTCAGATTATGGACATCCAGCAGCTTTACAAAAGAAATCAATAGTTTCAGATGTTTTAGACGATATAACAAGGAATATGATTAAACAACTTGTAAAAAGAAATAAAAATTTGCCAAAATCAGAGTCTTTAAAAATAACTACTATGGTAGGGTGTTCTGCCGTAAAAAAATAAAATGAGTAAGTCTAAATTAATAGAAAAAATTGAAATTGCATTAGAAGAGATTAGGCCTTTTTTAAAAAATGACGGTGGAGATATTACATTAGTTGAAGTTAAAAATAAAACAGTTAAAGTTAGACTTGAAGGAGCATGCTCTAAATGTAGAGTAAACCAAATGACTTTGAAGGCTGGGGTTGAAATGACAATAAAAAAGCACGCACCCGAAATTGAAAAGGTTGTTAATATAGGATTATAATTTTTGATTAATGATTAAGACCGATATTTTAATTATTGGAGCAGGACCTGTTGGTTTATTTGCAGTATTTGAAGCTGGACTTTTGAATCTAAAATGCCATTTAATTGATATTCTTCCAAAACCAGGAGGTCAATGTTCAGAACTTTATCCTAAAAAACCAATATACGATATTCCAGCTCATCCAGAAATTTTGGCGGGAGACTTAGTTGATAATTTAATAAAACAATGCAGTCAATTCCAACCTGGGTTAACACTTGGTGAAAGGGCAGAAAAAATCATTAAAACACCTGATGGGATATTTGAAGTAACTACTGATAAAGGAACTAAACATCAAGCTCCAGTAGTTGCTATTGCAGGTGGACTAGGTGGGTTTGAGCCTAGAAAACCTAATTTGAATAATATAGATTTTTATATTGACAAGGGGGTCTCATTTTTTATTAGGGATCCAAACTTATATAAGAATAAAAATATACTTATTGCTGGTGGTGGTGATTCAGCATTAGATTGGACTATAGAACTTTCTAATATAGCATCAAGTCTTACTTTAATTCATAGAAGAAATGAATTTAGAGGAGCTCTTGATTCTGTTGAAAAGGTTCAGGAATTAAAAAATAAAAAGAAAATAAGACTTATTACACCAGCTGAAGTAGTTTCTTTAATTGGAAATAATAAATTAAAAGCTGTTGAAATTAAAGTTGAAAACACAGATAATGTGACATTAGATATAGATTATTTTATTCCACTTTTTGGATTAACTCCAAAATTAGGACCTATAAATGATTGGGGCTTAGAAATAGAAAAAAACTCAATTAAGGTTAATAATTCTCTAGATTATCAGACTAATATCCCCGGAATATTTGCGATAGGAGATATTAATACTTATCCAGGAAAACTAAAATTAATTTTATGTGGTTTTCATGAAGCAGCAATGATGTGTCGGGCAGCTTATAAAATAATTAATCCAGACAAAAAGCTTGTTTTAAAATACACTACAGTTTCTGGTGTAAAAGGTTTTGATGGCTCAGTAAAAAAAGCTGAACCTCCAGTAAAAAAATCAATAGATTAAATTTTAAATCTAAAATTTGAGAATTCGTAAGAGTATGTCTCTCCATTTATATCTGTTTGCATAGCCAATCTTTTTTTACTCCAAAAATCGTTTTTATGCAATTTATTGTCATATGTTGAATCACATAATAAATTTCTTTTTTCTCTTGAATCTTTTATTGACATTCTTACTTCTTAAATATTTATTTAAATGCATTAATTCCAGTAATATCCATTCCTGTAATTAAAAGATGAATATCATGTGTCCCCTCATATGTAATTACACTTTCTAGATTCATCATATGTCTCATTATAGAATAGTCTCCAGTAATTCCCATTCCTCCAAGAATTTGTCTAGATTCTCTAGCAATTTTAATTGCCATTTCAACATTGTTCCTTTTTGCCATAGATATCTGAGCTGATGTAGCTCGATCTTCATTTTTTAACATTCCAAGACGCCAGGCTAAAAGTTGAGCTTTGGTAATTTCAGTTACCATTTCTGCAAGTTTTTTCTGTTGCAATTGAAATCCTGCAATTGGTTTGCCAAATTGAATTCTTTCTTTGCTGTATCTCAGTGCTGTATCGTAACAGTCCATTGCTGCACCTATTGCACCCCATGAAATCCCATATCTTGCTGAGTCTAGGCATCCTAATGGAGCACCTAGTCCAGATTTATTAGGAAGAAGGTTCCCCTTTGGCACTTTAACATCATTAAAAATCAATTCGCCAGTTGCACTAGCTCTTAAAGACCATTTATTATGGGTTTCAGGTGTACTAAATCCTTCCATACCTCTTTCAACAATTAATCCATGAATTCTGCCTTTCTCATTTTTAGCCCACACTATTGCTATATCTGCAAATGGAGAATTAGAGATCCAAAGTTTGGCACCATTTAATAAGTAATGATCACCCATGTCTTTATAACTTGTAATCATTCCACCAGGATTTGATCCATGATCTGGCTCAGTTAGACCAAAACATCCCATAAACTCTCCTGAAGCTAATTTTGGAAGATACTTTTTCTTTTGATCTTCACTTCCATATTTCCATATAGGAAACATAACAAGAGATGATTGGACAGATGCAGTGGATCTAATACCTGAGTCACCTCTTTCAATTTCCTGCATTAATAAACCATATGATATTTGATCAAGTCCTGCACCACCATATTCTTCAGGTATGTAGGGGCCAAATGCTCCAATATCTGCTAACCCTTTTATTAATTGTTCTGGAAATTTTGCATTTTGAGCATATTCTTCAATAATTGGAGAAACAGACTTTTTAACCCATTCTCTAGCAGAGTCTCTTATCAATTTATGCTCTTCAGTTAATAATTCATCAATTTTATAATAGTCTGGAGCTTGAAATAGATCTTGTTTCATTTTTATGAAATTTTCAATGCAAATTTAGTTAATGCTTATTGAAGTTTAAATTTTTTTTCAAATTAAATTTTCCAGAGCCCAATTAAATATTAATAAAATTGGAAATTAAATTATGAAAATGATGAACACCTTTTTCTTTGGTAGGAGAAAACCTGCCGCTTTTATAAAATGATGAGTTTACTCCTTTTTGAACATTTTGAACTACATGTTCATCTTCCATTTCAACCTTATCCAAATCCCCACTTGCACCAATATTTAATTTTGATTCATCAAACACATAAGATCTAAATACAATTTTGGTATGGGACATAGACTGAGGTTTAACAAGATTTACAGATATACCCCAAGGATAAATATTCAGCATTATATTTGGAAATATCCAGTAATAATATGCAGCAATTTTCTTGCCATAATCAATATGATTTTCGGGGAAAATAAAACAATCATCATTCACTGATGAATATCCTATTTGAAGGTTAAAGTAGTCATATATCTCTGTATCATAATTTTCATAATCTAAAACTTCATTAAGATCTTTATGTACAAATGGCACATGAAATCCTTCAAGATAATTGTCACAGTATAATGCCCAATGTGCTTCTATTTCATAATTCTTAGAAAGAGATTTTTCAGGAGTTAAATCTTTTAATTTAAGAAATCCAATCCTTTCTTCTATTTTATCTAGTATATTTTTTAAATCAAATTTTGGATTTAAACCAACAAATAATAATCCATACCAATTTATCAATGGAAAATTATGCAGGTTATCACAATCTCTTGGAAAATTTAAAGCTTGATCAAATTCAGGCATATATTCAAACTTACCTTTCTTACTAAATCTTCTTCCATGATATTTGCAAATAATTTTTTTTTCTTTAGATGGCTCTTCAATTAAAATATTACCTCTATGAGAACATACATTACTTATACAATTTATATTTTCATCTTCTGAACTAGTTAAGATTATAGGTTCTGTAAGATAATTTTCTAAAATAGTTAAGGGATATATTGAGTTTTTTTTAATTAGGCTTGCATCACCAATCCATTGCCATGATTTTAAAAATATTTTTTCTTTTAAATCAAAAAATATCTTAGAATCTTTATAAAATGCTGCTGGCAATGTTTCAGCCTTTCTAATATCAGAATCTACAAAAATTTTGTTTCTCATTTTTTATAATTAATCTAAATATAACTCAATAAGTCCATTTGGTGCAGATATAAATATAGTTTTATTTCTTCTATCTACTTTTTCAATTATCTTTTCATTGACTGGTATAAGAATTTGCTTACCATTATTTTCTATTACAAATAAACTTTGAGATGAAGCGTCATTTACAGATATAATTTTTCCAATATTTCCATGATTTATATCTATTACTTTATAACTAATTATTTCATGGTAATAGAATTTTTTTCCTTCTAATTTAGGTAAGAGATTTAATGGTAGATAAACTTCTTTATTTAATAAACATTCAGCTTCTTCTTCTGAATTAACATCTTCAAATTTTATTCTAAGAGATGTTTTTTTATAGAATGAAGAATTTTCAATGAAATAAGGAATAATCTTGCCATTTAAATTTATAAATACTGATAACATATTTTGATATAAATGAGGTTCATCAGTATCAAGATTGATAATAAGTTCACCTTTAAAGCTGTATTTCTTTGTTATCTTTCCTAAATAAAAATAGTCCTTTTTATTCATAGCATTTTAGCTACAATGATTCATTAGTAGTATTAAATTTAAAATTTATTTTTAGAATAAATTATTCTTCCTTAGCAGAATCCTCTTCCTCAGCAGGAGCTTCTTCAGCAGGAGTTTCCTCAGCAGGTGCTTCCTCAGCAGGAGCTTCTTCAGCAGGAGTTT
>MDTE01097874.1_pt1 | contig 10022 bp, 7 predicted proteins | sample 811231 | NCBI WGS metagenome assembly MDTE01 (sample SAMN05326651, study PRJNA326480) | marine metagenome | isolation source: seawater | place: Indian Ocean: Red Sea | collected 2010 | reverse complement strand
ATGGCCGTTTCATGACCGACATAAGGATCCACGTCTTGCCAATTTCGGATGGTTACCATCGATTTATTTCCATTCTTATTTGTTTGCACCATGGCAAACGTATGGCTAAAGATACACATAGTACCGAGTTGTGTTTATTTCCTCAGCGGATATTCGATATGTGCTATAGCAGTATTTATCCATTTGATAGATGCGCAATATACGCTGTACATCTATGAAAAACCTGATAGATTTGCAGCCACTCGTTAAGAATGATTAAGAATGAGGTATTTTGTTATGCGAGAGACTGGAACGGCGACAGTGCGGTTGTTCCGCAGATACTTCCTTGTTTTGTTAGCTATGACAGCTGTTTTATATGGCTGTGCTGGTGAAACTACCACGGTAGAAGTTACCCGGGTTGTGGAAGTAGAAAAAGAAGTGAAAGTTAAAGGCGATACTGTCGTTGAGACAGTTATTGTCGAAAAGGAAGTGAAAGTTAAAGGCGATACGGTTGTCGAGACGGTCGTAGTCGAAGCTCCTCGGGCAGGTATGTCTGATGCAGACTATGTGGCTTCTCGAGAAAACTGTACAACCGAAAATCCATGTCATCCTAAGATTTTGACGGATTTCGTTCCATCCTCGTTCAGCGAGGCACCAATGTTGACCGATTTGGTGGACGCTGGCAAATTGCCTCCCGTTGAACAACGTATACCTGCTAAACCTTTGGTAATCCAGCCTGCCGACCAGGTCGGACCTTACGGTGGAATTTGGAACCTTGCACACGGTGGTGCAGGTGACCGAGCGGTGCCGGCTCGTAACTGGCAGGATCGCTCGCTCGCATGGGCTACTGACTACTCTTCTGTAGTGCCGAAAATATTTGACGAGTGGGGTGCAAACGCTGATTACACAGTATGGGAATTCCATATCAGGGAAGGCATCAGATGGTCTGACGGAGATCCTATGACCACTGCAGACTACATGTTTTGGTACGAACATATTGCGGGTAATACAGAGGTTGTAAAGAGCCTGCCGTTCTGGATGAACTGGGGAGGAGAAGTTGCAAAGTTTGAGGCAGTCGACGACTACAACCTGCGTGTAACTTTTGCTGAAAGTTTCCCGATATTTGCTGAGTTCATTGCCTCCAGCACAGTAGGAGGCCCAACCCCTAACGGTCGCAAGGGTCTTGGAATGTATGCTCCATCACACTATCTGGAACAGTTCCATGCGGAATTCGTTGGAGTTGAGGAGGCGAACAAACTGGCAGAGGAAGCTGGCTTCGAAGGATGGGCAAAGTACATCCTCAACAGGAATGATGCCCCTTTGAACCCAGAATTGCCTGTGATGACCCCGTGGTTGAACATTACGACCATAGCCGATTCTCAGTGGATCCTTGAACGCAATCCGTACTACTTTGCTACCGATCAGGAAGGTAATCAACTGCCGTACTTGGATCGGGTAGTATTGACCATGACAGAGGACAATAATGTTCTTAACCTCAACGCGATAGCAGGACAGTACGACCTGCAGTACCGTCATACCAAGTTCGCCAACTACCCGGTGTTCCAGGAGAACGCGAGTAAAGGTAATTACAGAATCCAGTTGTTTAGAGCTCCAGGTCGTCACCAGACCACGATCTACTTCAATATGGACTGGTCCGGCGACCCAGAGATCGCGGCATATACCGTAGATAGCGTAGATTTCCGTAAAGCCCTATCTATGGCGATTGATCGTGAGCAAATCAACGAGGTCTATTACCTTGGTGTTGGTCAGGAAGGCTCGTACTGTGCTCAAGGAAGCACAGTATGGTATGACGACTCCAAATGGGACGATGAGTTTGGTGTTTTGAGGGTTGATGAGGCCAACAAGATCCTTGACGGACTGGGGTTGTCTGAGAAAGATTCATCTGGTTACAGGTTGTTGCCAAGTGGAGAGCGTTTGACTCTTGAATTGGTTGCCCCGACGAACTACCACATTGATCATTCCGAGTTTGGTGAAATGATTTCACAGATGTGGAAAGAAAATGTGGGGATCGACCTGCAGGTTCAGCCTGTATCGAAATCGTTGTTGGGTGAGATAGAGGCTGGTAACGAGCACATGGGAGAGATCAACGTTACTGGTCCATTCTTCCCTGTTCTTGAAAATCGCTTGTTGCCTTCCACCCGATGGGGTCCCCTGGCAAAGCAATGGGCCGATGACCCGACCGCAAGTGAATACGGTGGTCCTGAGTGGATAGTCGACATGGTTGGCGACTACTACAATGCTCTTGGTAAAGGTCCTGCAGAACGTGTGGATGACGTTCAGGCAGGCGTGAACAAGCTGTGTGATAACGTCCCGTATATAGGTACGGTGACTGGGGCTGCAGAGCGTGTGGGCATAGTCAAAAACTATGTGCGTAACCTGCCATACCCACTTCCATTCAGTGTATTTGGTGGTACCCCTGGGAATGCGTTTATCGAGACTCTGTCTCTGGCAACTCAGGAGCGTTAATACTAGATACGGTTTTGGATAATGAGATGTTAGCCCCTGTGTCCCTGGATATTTCCGGGGCACAGGGGCTAATGTCAATGGTCTGTATAACGAGGCGGACATGCTGTATGTCGGTTTCGACTCATATGTTTATAAGAAGTCGAGTTACATTAAACCGACTGAAGGCAACCGATTGAGATATAAGAATTTTTAGGCCAGTTTTTTTGATTGCCAGATGAGTTAGCTAAGGTGAATTATTGATAATGTGGGTATTTCTCGCTAAACGCATAGGTATAGGCCTCATCACTATATGGGCCCTTTCACTATTTTCATTCATTCTCATTCAGCTTCCCAAAGGCGACTATGTCACCTCCGAGATGATTGCTCTGCAGATGGAAGGCGAAAATGTTACAGACGAAGAATTAGAAAATCTTAGGATTTACTTCGGTCTCGATAAACCTGTTCATATGCAGTACCTCAGTTGGATTGGAAACATGATGCGAGGCAACCTCGGCTACTCATATGCCCAACGTACTCCAGTTAACGACATATTGGGACAAAGACTGTTGCTTACGGTGTTATACGCAGCGGCCACCGTTGTGTTCATATGGGTGGTAGCGATACCCATAGGAATATTATCGGCGGTGAAGCAATATTCATTTGCGGACTATTCCTTTACCACGTTGGGATTTATAGGAGTTGCGGTACCTGATTTTTTACTAGCTCTGTTATTTCTATGGCTCGGGTTTGTATTCTTTGGAGTGAGCATGGGTGGGTTGTTTTCACCGGAGTTCGTGGATGCTCCTTGGAATCTGGCGCGCATATGGGATCTCACAAAGCATCTTTTTATACCGATTATTGTCCTCGGCACTTCAGGAACAGCGTCACTTATACGGATAGTGCGTGCGAACTTACTGGATGAACTGCACAAACCATATGTGGTCGCAGCCCGCGCTAGAGGCTTACGTGAATGGCGTCTGATTCTTAAATATCCCGTCCGGTTGGCCTTGAATCCAGCAGTTAGTTTGACGGCCTATATCTTTCCGTTCTTGATTTCAGGAAGCGTAATCGTGTCTGTGGTCTTAAGTCTTCCGACTATTGGGCCTACTTTATTACAGTCGCTTCTGGAACAGGATCTTCAATTGGCCGGGGCGATAATTTTTCTTGCAGGGGTTATGACAGTTGTTGGTACTTTGATCTCAGATATTCTTCTTGGTCTCCTAGATCCTAGAATCAGGCAGGCATAGATAGTTATGACTGTCGATACCCAAGAAAATAACGAATCGCGTGATGTGACGCTAGCTTCGGAAAGGCAACTGGTTTGGGCCCGTTTTCGACGGCATAAGCTTGCGCTTATTTCAACTGTCATAGTAGCCCTGTTTTACCTTGTGGCGTTTGGGGCGGAATTTGTCGCTGTTAATGACCCTGTCGAAACAGATGCAAAGCGATCTCTGATGCCACCACAATCCATTCACTTATTTGATGGATGGAAGCCAGCACCATACGTGTGTGAGATGGTTGGTAAGCGTGATCCAGTGTCCTTAAGAAAGTCGTTCGAGGCTGATTGCACTAAACGGATTCCCGTACAAATTTTTGCTAGAGGGTTTGAATACAAGTTTCTTGGCCTCTTGCGTAGTGACCGCCATCTAATAGGAGTTGGAGATTCAGAACGGAGCCAGGAGAGTCTTGTTTTTCCATTGGGGACTGATGTGCAGGGCAGAGGTCTCTTTTCACGAATTGTCTACGGTACGCGTACATCACTGTCCATTGGCTTAGTAGGAGTTACATTGACTCTGCTAATTGGAGTTTCACTAGGAGCGGTGTCGGGCTATTTCGGAGGGTTTATTGATACGCTCATACAGCGTTCAGTGGAAATTGTCAGAGCGATACCGACTATTCCTATTTGGCTGGTGCTGGCCGGGATTCTTCCTCGTGACTGGGGCGTACTCCAAATTTATTTTGCGATCACCATTATCATTTCTCTATTTGCCTGGACCGATCTGGCACGGGTAGTTAGAGGTAGATTCCTTTCTTTAAGAGAGGAAGATTTTGTGACCGCAGCGATGTTGTCGGGGGCTCGATGGCAGAGGATTGTGTTCCGTCATATGTTGCCGTCTTTTTATAGTCACCTTATAGCTGCCACTACATTGGCAATACCCAGTATGATCATCAGTGAGACGGCGCTGAGTTTTCTTGGGTTGGGGCTGCGGTCACCGGCGATCAGTTGGGGTGTCCTATTGCAGGCCACACAGAATGTTCATTCTGTTGCTCTAACCCCTTGGTTGATGATTCCGGCAATACCAGTGATCGTTGTAATTTTAGCCCTGAACTTTATGGGTGACGGTTTGCGAGACGCGGCCGATCCGTATGCAAGTACCTCGTAAGAGCGTGGAGTTTTCAAGCTAGGCGAACTATGGCCAAAACAAGCAAAGTAGAAGACAAAACGAATAAATCCGACAAACACCCAGAGCGTCAGGTGTTAGAAATACGGGATTTGCATACCCAATTTTCGACTCATGATGGAGTTGTAAAGGCTGTAGATGGCGTGTCGTTTGACGTGATTGAAGGTAAGACAGTGGGCATCGTGGGAGAAAGTGGCTGCGGGAAGAGTGTTTTGGCTCGTTCAGTCTTGCAACTTATTGAACACCCAGGTCAAATCGTCGGCGGGAAAGTTTTGTACCGAGATTATGCTGAAGGCGAAGAAGCTTCCAGTCAGAATGACATCTTAGCTCTTCCTTCCGGTGGAAGTGAAATCCGATCGATCCGGGGTGGCCATATATCGATGATATTCCAGGAGCCCATGTCGTCTTTTAGCCCCGTCCATACAATTGGCAATCAAATGGTCGAGGCACTGCGTCTTCATAAACCAATTTCTAAAGTTGAGGCTAACGAGCAGGCTGTGGACTGGCTGCATCGTGTCGGAATGCCGAATCCATCAGAACGTATACGCGCGTATCCCCATGAACTTAGTGGTGGACAACTACAGAGAGCGATGATCGCACTGGCACTTTCAACGAATCCATCTGTCCTGATAGCCGATGAACCGACTACTGGTCTCGACGTAACTACACAGGCTCAGATTCTCGAGTTGTTGGGTTCCTTACAGGAAGAGCAAGGGATGGCTATGATGTTTATCACCCACGATCTTGGAGTGATAGCAGAAATTGCAGATGATGTTCTGGTGATGTACCTAGGTAGAGTCGTTGAGGAAGCCTCTGTCACGCAATTGTTCCAGTCACCGCAGCATCCTTATACCAAGGCTCTTTTTACATCCATGCCAGGAACCGGGGAGATAGAAGATAACCGTCTGCCGACCATCAAGGGATCAGTGCCCGAACCTCACAGTAGGCCAGCGGGATGCTTTTTTCATCCGCGATGTGATTCTTTTATGTCTGGAACTTGTGATAGCGCTGAACCAGAACTACTGGCGGTTAACGGCCAACAAAAAGCCAGTTGTTTCCTATACTCCGAAGGAGAATAACGATGACTTCAGAGAGTGTTCCGATAACGCAATCACCGGATCCAAATGATATGGACGATGATGTACTGAATGTTGTCGGGCTGAAGAAATACTTTCCTGTCACCCGAGGGTTTATTCGGCGACACACGTCAATGGTACGTGCTGTCGATGGTCTCACGTTTTCAATTAAATCTGGTGAAACCCTGGGCATTGTAGGTGAAAGTGGGTGCGGAAAAACTACTGCTTCAAGATGCATAGTTCGCTCACTGGAACCGACGGAAGGGCAGATCTGGTTTCGTACGGCGGCAGGAGATGTGGTTGATCTTGCGAAACTCTCACAGTCTCAAATGCGCCCTTTTCGTCGTGATATCCAGTTTATTTTTCAAGACCCATACACTTCGCTCAACCCTCGTATGACTATTTTCGAAATAATCGCTGAACCACTTGTGGTAAATAACGTTGGAAATCGGCGAGAACAGGAAGACAGGGTATCTTCTCTTTTACGACGAGTCGGGCTCGCTCCGGAGTATATGAAAAGATATCCTCATGCGTTTAGTGGTGGGCAAAGACAGCGTATTGGGATAGCCCGCGCTCTCGCGCTCAACCCACGATTGATCGTAGCTGATGAGCCTGTTTCGGCTTTAGACGTCTCTGTTCAGGCGCAGGTGTTAAACCTGATGGCCGATCTTCAAAGTGACCTAGGGATTGCCTATGTGTTCGTGGCTCATGATTTGAGAGTCGTTAGGCATATTTGCCATAGGGTGGTAGTGATGTACGTGGGTAGGGTCGCTGAAATAGGGAATCCGGATGACTTGTTTCGAGCTCCTAAGCACCCGTATACAGAAGCGTTAATCTCTTCCCTGCCTGCAATTGAGCCTTCCAAGAGGAAACGTGGAACGATGTCTCTGTCTGGGGAAGTGCCAAATCCGGCTAATCCTCCTTCAGGGTGTTTTTTCCACCCTAGGTGTCCATATGCAGTTGAAAAATGCCGGGTTGAAGCCCCTGAGGTAAGAGAAATTGAGCCTGGCCGCTTTACGAGTTGCCATAGAACCGAGGAGCTCGAACTTGTTGGTTCTGACGATTAAATCAGGTTGAACACATTTATCAAGGAGACGACGTTACGTGAGTCAGTATAGAGGGATTTTTTCGATACCCCAGACTCCTTTTACAGTGAAGGGAGCTATAGACACTGAAAGCTTAAAGCGTGTTGTGGACTTCGCAGTTAACTCAGGTGCATCAGGCATCGTAGGTCCTGTACTGGCGAGTGAGTTTTACACGTTGAGCGATGAGGAACATCGCGAAGTATTAAAGACTTATGTCGATGTCGTGGATAAGCGCGTACCGGTTGTGGCAGGGGTTACGGGTAATTTCATCTCACATTCTGTGGCCCTAGCTAGCTACGCTGAGGAGGTTGGATGTGAGGCAATCATCGCTATGCCGACAGTTTCAAGACCTGCATCCAAGCAATACATCCATGATTATTTTGAAGAGTTGTCCGGGTCTTGCAGTCTCCCTATATTCATTCAAAATGCACCAGGGAGTGGCTCTTCAATGTCAGCAGATTTTATGATCATGCTGGCGAAAAAATTTCCTCTTATACAGTACGTAAAACAGGAAGGTAGCTTTGCATCCCATGTCATTTCAGATCTTATTTCCAAAGGGTCTGGAGCATTCAGAGGCATTATGGGAGGAATGGCAGCGAAATTCATTATCGACGAGCATTCGAGGGGCGCCTGTGGAAATATGCCCGGTAGTTATATCGTAGATATTCAGGTTAAGGTTTGGGATCTCCTAGAAGCGGGAGAACTGGATGAGGCACGGTCACTTCAAGCGCGTTTACTTCCGATATTGCTATACGGTAATTTATTTGGCTTGGAGGTCAGTAAATATGTGCTTCACTCAAGGGGGATTATCGATAATCCTTTCACACGTAACCCTTCAACTCGGAAGATGGATAAATTTGAACGGCGTGAACTGGATTGGGCATTAAGTCAGGTATCAGATTTGTTCTGAACATAGATGAGTATTTATTGATATGTCATTCAAAAAACGGAGTTAAATCTATTTGGAAATAGAAATCCTAACGGAGCTAATATACTGATGCCAGAATCACCTAATCTTATTTTTATTTTTACTGATCAGCAGCGTGCAGATACTTTATCTTGCTACGGTAACCGCAATATTGAGGCTCCTAATCTCAATGCACTTAGTCAGCGTAGTTTCGTATTTGATAATGCTTATGTGAGTGCGCCTGTGTGTACACCTTCTCGTGGGACACTACTCAGTGGTCTTTGGCCACACACTCACCGAGCAGTTGAGAACAATATTCCATTACCTAGCGATGTGAAAACCATCGTTGATTTACTACCTGAGAATTACTTAAAGGCTTATCACGGCAAGTGGCATCTGGGAGATGAAGTCATACGTAGAGAAGGATTTGATGAGTGGGTGAGTATAGAGGATCAGTACAGAGATTATTACTCTGATGAAAAGTATGAAAAGGTTCTAAGTGATCACTGCAATTTCCTGAAAATGAATGGATTTGTGCCAGATAAAGTTTCCAAAGGCGAAAAGGTTTTTTCCAGAGCGTATGCAGCCACCATGGTGGAAGAATTTACAAAAGCGCAATTTCTAGCATCTCAGGCAGAACAGTTTATTGAAAAAAACAAGCATCGGCCGTTTGCTCTTTACATAAATATATTTGAACCGCATCCACCCTATGATGGCCCCTTGAATGATCTTTACGATCCGACGGATATTCCTGTCCCTCCTACCTTTTTAAAAAATCCACCAGATAATGCCTCTCGAATGCATAAGTTGAGAGCAGAAGCATCTCTTGGAGGTCAAGGTTTTGATCCTGATCGAGAAGTCTGGGGTGACACCGCAGACGAGGATTTATGGCGGGATATTATCGCTCGTTATTGGGGCAATGTGACTCTGGTGGATAGAGCGGTCGGGCGAATACTAAATGCAGTTGTCCAAGCGGGATTACAGCACAACACGATCATTGTTTTTACGAGTGAACATGGCGAACAGCTTGGAGAATTTAACATAATTCAAAAGACAACTTTTTATGAATCATCGATAAAAGTTCCCATGATCGTTCATGTGCCATGGATTAATAATCAAAAGGAAAACGAGGGGAATGACTCCTTTTCTCCAATCCAGAGGATGTCGCGAATTGAAGGGCGATATAGCCATATTGACACGGTGCCAACATTGCTCGATTTGATGGGTGTAGAAGTGCCTGAAAACTTGCAAGGTACGAGTCGACTTCCGGTTTTGAATGGTGAAGACACCCTGGGAGAAAGCGATGTGTTTATTGATTGGCCAGGGGATCAGTCTCATTTGATCACTGATGATATGACTGACGTGCAAAAACTTAGGATGCAGCCCTACAGATCGATAATTTCGCGAGAAGGCTGGAAACTTACTCTGGGACCTGAGCAGAATGAATTTTATGATCTCAATGAAGATGTGTATGAACAGAATAACCTTTTCGACGAAGTTTCTGAAAAATCTCGGATTAGAGATTTAACTGACAGGATCAATCAATGGCAGGCTGATACGGGTGATACGGCGGTATTGCCGCAATAGTTGCCGGTTGTCAAAGATACTTGTATTGGAAGGTGGAGGAAATTAATGCCTGAAATTCGACTAAGTGCCATGAAAGAAGTTTTCGTACCGGTGACTCGTCGGACTGTGTGGGTTTTTTTGGAAATCACTGATGCAGATGGTGCCAGTACTGTAGTTGAAGCGACTAAAGGTAACCTGCAGGGTAATGCGGTTGTAGATCTTGTGCGACAACTTTTTCCGAGACTCCGAAATCATCCTATCGAAAATGAATCAGAAGTCTGTACGGTTCTTGGAATAGACGACGATCAGCCGAAGAATGATTTTATGCTTGCGACGGCGATTAGCTGTTTGCGTTCTGCAGTGACTCAACTCAACGCGATACACAACAGAGTCAGTCTCACTGAGGAGCTCGGTGGTGTTACCACTGAAAAAGTACCGCTATACGGCAATATCAATCGGGCGTTGCTTGGTAGTAGGTCACCATCAGCTTTTGGGGAGATGGCAGAGCGTGCAGCGGCTATGGGATTTATGACAGTGAAGT
>MDTE01147178.1_pt1 | contig 10023 bp, 9 predicted proteins | sample 811231 | NCBI WGS metagenome assembly MDTE01 (sample SAMN05326651, study PRJNA326480) | marine metagenome | isolation source: seawater | place: Indian Ocean: Red Sea | collected 2010 | reverse complement strand
TATCTCAACATGAAGATTATTATTTGTGAGTAAAACACTTTGCGGGGAATTTGCAGATCCAGTAAATCCAACAAATTTTGATTCATCATCAAGCATTGTGATGGTTGCATTATCTAAATGTAAATTTAATGCTTTATTTTCAATCGAAAAACTTACTACATCTGTAAATGATCCATCTTGTAACTGAAAGTATTGATCTAGAAATTGCTTGGCAAAAGCAATAACTTTGTCTCCGCGAATCGGATTATAAGCACCTGTTTTTTCTGCATCATCACTCTCATCAATCATATCCGTGCCATACAAAGCATCATATAAACTGCCCCATCTGGCATTTGCTGCGTTAAGAGCAAATCTTGCATTCATAACTGGCACAACTAATTGAGGTCCTGCAGTGATAGCTATTTCTTTATCAACATTAGATGTAGTGATTTCAAAATCATTGCCCTCATCAATCAAATAATCGATTGATCTTAAAAATTCTTTGTATGCTGATAAATTATCTACATCAAAATCATTATTTAAATGCCAGTCATCAATTGATTTTTGAATATCCTTGCGTTTTTCCAAGAGGGATTTGTTACGATCAGAGAATTCAGTAATGATCTCGCTAGTTAATTTCCAAAATTCATCGACAGAAATATCTAGTCCTGGCAAAACTTCATTTTGCAGAAATTCATCAAGCTCATTTGAATATTTAATATCGTATGAAGTTTTGTATTGGCTCACTTAATATCCTTTAATATAAATATAACAAAGTAATATTAAAAATATGCAAGATATATGTAAAAATAATTTTTTATGTCTAGTTATGTTACCCATCTTGAATGCTCATATTCACAAAAGAAATATGTAAAAAACAAAGTTTATAATTTATCTCACTTAAGTAAACCTCTTCTTGTTAGATATGACTTGAAAAAAATATCAAGTGACTATTCATACAGTGATTTTGTAAATCGACACGCTGACTGTCCAGGATTTTGGAAATATTTACCCCTACTTCCAATAAATTCATCAAAGTCAATTATTGATCTTGGAGAATTGATAACACCTTTAATTAAAATAAACGTAAGTAAATTTTCTAAGAATTCGAAAATATTCGTAAAAGATGAGGGAAGACTGCCAACAGGATCTTTTAAGGCAAGAGGGTTAGCCTTAGCTGTTGCCAAAGCGAAGGAATTTGGTATTCAAAAGATGGCAATACCAACTAATGGGAATGCTGGTGCGGCACTTGCAGCATATGCCTCAAAGGCTAATATTGAATCAATAGTCTTATGTCCTGAAGATACACCAACAATAAATATCAATGAGGCAGCACTTCAGGGAGCTAATACAATAATAGTAAATGGCCTTATTAATGAATGTGGCAAAATTATTGGTGACTTAAAAGATAAAATGGGATGGTTTGATGTCTCTACACTCAAAGAACCCTATAGAATTGAAGGAAAAAAAACTATGGGTCTTGAATTATTTGAACAATTTAATCAAAACCTACCTGATGCAATTTTTTACCCCACCGGTGGTGGAACTGGACTTATAGGTATGTGGAAAGCTTTTCAAGAACTGAGAGAACTCGGTTGGTTAAATTGTAAATTACCAAAGATGTTTGCCGTTCAATCAGAAACATGTGCTCCTATAGTTAAAGCATTTGAAAATAATCAACGTCATGCTGAACTTTGGGAAAACGCAAGCACAATTGCTTCTGGCATTAGAGTGCCTGCTGCAATCGGTGATTTTCTTATTTTGGATGCGATTCGTGAATCTGAAGGTTCTGCAATCGCAGTCAGTGAAGAATCCATAATTGATTGCAGGGATGCGATCGCTAATGAAACAGGCTTACTGATGTGCCCCGAGGGTGCTGCAACAGCAGCAGGCTATATAAAAGCTCTATCCAAGAATCTGATTAATGAAAATGATCAAGTTGTACTATTCAATTGCGCATCAGGACTTAAATATCCAATGCCAAAAATTACCAAAAAAATTGATAAAAATAATCTTTTAAATAAAGATTTCAGCTGAGTATCAAACGCTTATTTATTCTGTTGAATGAATTTGACAATATCAACATAGATGCAACATTGATAATAACAATAATCTTTTGCGCAGTAGCTTGTTGGACCATGCTCTCAGCACTACCATATGGACCTCCGCTAACTATTTGAAAAATAACATATGCAATAGTGCTCAGACACAAAAAGCCTAAGCTTGCAATTTCAAATGTAGGCATTTTTTGCCTTATTAGTACTATCAAATAGAAAAATGTTCCTGGTACCAAAAGCCTGAATGCATTAAGTGCAAAAAATACATGGGGCTCAAAATATAAATCAGCTGGAGTAAATCCAACCCCAGCAAAAAATAATGATCCAATAAAAATAAATATCGAACCAATCCAAGCGACAGTGTATGAAAAAGGATCATCCTTAAAATACTGAGGGACAAACAAAAAACCTATTCCAACAAGTAAATAAGAGATCATTGCTTGGTTAAATAATATTTGTGAAAAAAAGTTAATATCTCCTGAATTTGTAACATACCTCCCTAACTCACTTAAGAAATTATGTGTAAAAACATAACCAACTTGATTAGGATCATGAATATTACCACCTGGGTAAAGCAGCATAGCAATGCCAACAGAAATAACAAAAAAAATCGGAACAATTCTTATAATGTATACCGTCCAAAATTTTAACATTTGATTTTTAATGTATTGCTATAGGATTAATAATCATTTGAACAGCTCCTCTAATTTTTGCCTGCCCAAGGACAAATAAAAACTCATTCACATCATCATCAGCTAGTGCACCAGTGTTCATACTTTCTAAAATATAAATTCCATGCTCCTTGATTAAAATAACATGTCCTGGATATGGTTCCATAGGATCGATAGATGGGACTACATCTAAAGACCAAGTATCAGCACCAACAGCTATTACATCCATTTCAGCTAAGTATGATGCAACCTCTGGAGTTAAGCCTGGTGCACCTGAACCCCACTCTGCAGGTGCAGACTCATATTTGTGTTGTGTCCAACCAGTATGAAAAATTACAACATCACCAGGATTAATTGATACATTTTGATTCGCCATAGCCATTCTTACATCGTTTACATCAAACGTCTCTCCTGCATCAAGAAAATCTTTATCAAATACTTTCGCAATATTTAAGAGCACACCTCTGGCAACGATAGGTGGTATCTTTTCAATCCCAAGCTTGGTTAATCCATTGATATGTGAGATCTCTTTTCCATCAAAGCAATTGTAGAACTCTGCATTGCTATCACCAATATGGCCTAATCCATCAATTTGAGAACCAATTCCAAACCAACCCTGGAAAATATCATCATTGTATGTAGCATTGGGGAAGGCAAGCTTGCCAAACTGTTGAGTAGGCTGCACTACTTGAAGACTTAAACTTCTAGGAGGAAATGCTGGAGTGGAACTATCGATGGTAATACCGAGACTGTATGTCTTGCCATTTTTTATGAGTTTTGATGCCTTTAGCACTGAACTTGCATTCATCAAGTTAGCATTGCCAATCTCATCTGTATCTCCCCATTTTGATGACATGCATTGATCATCAGCAAGCAAATTTATACTCATCAAACTCATAAATAAATATGCGTAAAAATTACTTTTCATTCAATCTCTCCAACTTGATTAAATTGTTCGAATGCATACGCCATTTCTAATAATGATTTTTCAGACCATGCACTACCGATAAATGATACACCAACGGGTAATCCATTTACCAATGACAAAGGTACTGTTATGTGTGGGAATCCTGCTATTGCTGCAAACCCACCATTACCCCATGATAGTTGTTTGTCCATTGCTTTATTATCTCCACCAACATAATTTATTTCCCATGCAGGATTTCTGGTAAGACCAACCAAAGCGTCTAGATTGTTTTGATTTAAGAGATATTGGATATCATTTTGCGCCTCTATGACAATTTCTTTAGCATCTTCGTATCTCTCTTGATCCAATGAAGCTTCTTCACTTTGATAAAAAATATCTTGATCAAAATATTGCATTACCTCATCTTTGTTAGCCTCGTTAAATTTTATAAGATCATACAAAGAGCTTACATTGAGATTCTTTTTAGACTGCAAATATTTATCAATACCGTATTTAAATTCGTAAAGTAAAAGAAAATACTCGTCATTGCCTGGATACTCCCTGTTATCCTCAATAATCACTACTTCACCACCAAGTGCTGCAATCGTATTCTTAATTTTATCTAATAATTTTTGGCCAATTTCATACTCTTGACCGCTTACTAACAATCCAAGTCTTTTGTTTTTCAATCCATCAAGACTTAAATCATCAGCAAAATTAAATGTCATGGTACTAGGAATGTTATAGGTTGCTTTATCTTTTGGATCAAATCCTGAGATCACAGACAACACTTGTGCTGCAAGTGCAACATTTTTTGTCATTGGTCCCGCAGTATCTTGAGTTGATGAAATTGGGACAATACCATGACGACTTACAAGACCAACAGTTGGTTTAATTCCAACAATACCATTCACAGATGCTGGACATGAAATAGATCCATTGGTTTCAGTGCCAATAGCAACTTCAACCAAACCATCTTTCACAGCTACCGCAGATCCTGAACTTGAGCCACATGGATTTAAATTCCTTCCATATGAATTTAACGTTTGTCCCCCCAAACTTGACCATCCAGAAACAGACCCAGTTGATCTGAAGTTTGCCCACTCAGATAAATTAGTTTTGCCAATTATAAAATAGTTATTTTGCTTGAGTTTTGTTACTAAAAAGGCATCTTCTGTAATTAAATTATTTTCCAGCGCAAGAGAGCCAGCACTCGTAATCATATCCTTAACATCAATATTATCCTTTACAGCAATTGGAACTTTATCTGCAGGCATCTGTAATTGATTAAAAGAAATAAAGGCATTATTAGAATCCGATTCCATATCAGCCATTAAAAATGGCAAAAATAAATTTAATATCAATAACTTTTTCATATAAATAAAAAAGGGAGATAAAAATCTCCCCTAAATAATGTTTATGTTATTTAATAACCAAATATTTGGGTTGAGCTATAAGTTCTCCTGTTTGAGCACTCATAACCAACTTCAGCCAGAGCTTTTTGCTCTTCAATGCCATTAACTTTATCCCAATAAAGTTGATTATTTTTTCCATACTCTTTGAGTGAGTTAGCATACATTACTACAACAAAATCATAATCCCATTCGCCATGCCCACTGATTGGCCACATCATTTTACGTCCAAGATTGTCACCCAATTTCTTTGCAGCTTCAGCAAATTTAAAATAAGCGTCATAAACTTGTTGGCTGGTAACACCTTCATTAAGTTTACAATCTTGAAAAATAACGTATGAGGCACCATCAACTGATCCTTCAGGTCTTGAAACATCTCTTTGCCAAACCTCAATCACTTGAGAAACATCAACTGGTAATTGAGCAGCAATTTTCTGACCGTTATTGACCCATTCATCGAGGATTGCAAAATGAGCTTCTGCATTAGGTGCTCTGCCATACCAAACTAGGTCATGCATTAAATGCTGATCATGAAAATATGGTACATGAATATTGGCTCTATAATCTTCAAACACGGAAGATTTCTTTGCCCATTTACTCCAGGTGTCAACATACTTCATCATGTCAGACATATCTTTGCCTGGTTTAAATTTTGCAATGTAATATTCCCCTCTGTTTGGTTCATAACCCTCAACTTCTTGAGCATTAATACCGAGAGCGGAGAAGATTAAACAAAATGATAAAAAATACTTCATAATTTACCCCTTAGTTTCTGCTAACAGTAAAGCCGAGTTGGCTTTGAACCAATTCCTGTTCAGACAAATTACCTAAAGCAACAATTTTGCCAGCATCATTAAATCTAAAACGTGTAACAACATTTTCTTCAAATTCAACATCAAATAAATTATTCATAGATTTATGCCAAGACCAAACATAGACAACATTATTATCAGTGTTTTCAGCGACCTCAATAATCTTATATTCCATTGCACCCCAGTTATCAGCATCAGCTTGTGAGATGTTATCCAAAACATCTGACTTAGAGTATTTTGGATCAACTAAACCTCTTTGAAAGGATGCAGGAATTTCTTTCCCATCTCTCAATATAACAAGATTGACTGTTTCACCAGGTTTACCACCAAAGCTTAATTTACCGTTATCCCAGTTCTCTTTTGTAGCTGGTACACCATTTACAGAAGTAAATTTATCTCCAGGCTGAAGAATTTTTGAGGCTGGGCTATCAGGTATTACAGTATCAACAACCCTTTCATCAGAATCAGGATTATAAGTAAAACCAAATCCAATGAATCTGCCTGGATAGTTGAACCCATCATCAGCCATGTATTTGGAAACCATTCTTTGGGCTCTGGTTTTATCAGTGTAAAAAGCTTTAGTCCATTTTTTTGCTGTTTTCACGTTTGAGGTTGCATAGTCCTTCATGCCCTCGCCTTTGTGATCATCAGCTTCAAGTATATTAGGCACTAAGAATAAAGCCCCTAAAATAATTGGTAATTTTAAAAATTTCATAGTCTCTCCTTATGTAATTTTATTTTAGTTTATTTTGGTCGGGAGAAAAGTGTTTTCCAATATTAAAGCCTCTTTTTTTGAGATGTTTGGTCTTTCTGGAATTAACTCTTTTACGCCATAGTTTATATGAAGATGCTTTTAGCTTATTGCGCATAAGCTGTTTCACGCCATCCTCATTTAATTTGAATTGAGATTCAATTGCATCAAATGGAGTTCTATCCTCCCAAGCCATTTCAATAATGCGAGCAATATCATCATCTGAGAATTTAGGTAATTTCTTCACTTGCAGAATTTAAGTTTAATTATTTTTTATAGTTATGATAGATTAGTTCGATGCAAAAACACCTTATAACATTAAGTTTTTTTATTTCATGCGTTGCAATTCAAGCAACAGACAATCTATCAATCTTTGATCCCATGGATGTCTTCGAATTAGAGTGGGCTACAGATCCTCAAGTTTCACAAGATGGAGGGAAAATAGTTTATGTCAGAAGATCAAATGACATTATGCAAGATGATCAAATATCTCATCTCTGGCAAGTTTCCATAGATGGAAAGGATCATCGCATTCTGACTTCAGGGCTGGATAATCCAAAATCGCCGCGTTGGTCCCCTGACAATAGCAAACTTGCTTTTATTGCTGATCATGAAGACAAGGATCAAATTTTTATGCGGTGGATGGATACTGGTGAAACAGGCGTTATTTCAAAATTAAATGAATCACCCTCTGGACTAACCTGGTCACCCGATGGTAAATGGTTAGCATTTACGATGTCAGTGAAAGCTGAAAATGAGCCTATTGCAGAGCCACGTGATATACCAGATGGAGCTTCGTGGGCAGATGAGCCTATAGTTATAAAAAATACCCAATATCAGTATGATGGATCTGGAATTGTGGAGCCTGCTCATCGACATATATTTATTATGCCTGCTGATGGTGGTACTGCATTTCAGCTTACCGAAGGTAATTATAATCATTATGGTTCTTTGGCATGGACAGTAGACAGTAAAGAAATTTATTTCTCAGCCTATCGTTCCAATGACTGGGAACTAGTCAGCGATGAAGCTGATATTTATGCAGTTAATATTGATACCAAAGAACTCAAACAAATTACTTCCGAGCCAGGTGCGGAACGCTCACCATCTATTTCACCAAACGGTAAAACATTAGCATTTATTAAAGAAGAACGTAGGCCTCTTGCATATACACCCGATCGCATTGCAATAGTAAATGTTGATGGTGGTAAAAGCAGGTTGTTAACAAAAAATTTGGATGGTGATGCCAACGACATTATTTGGGCTGATGATAATCGATCCATTTATTTTGCTTACGACAAGCGTGGTATTAGAAAAGTAGGTCAAGTTAATTTGAATGGTTCGATAAAAGAAATTGTAAGTGGTCTTGGTGGAACATCTCTGGGTAGACCTTATTTATCAGGTGGATTTCATATGTCGGCAAATACCATTGCTTTTACTTACGGCAAACCAGATCGCCCATCCAATGTGGCTATTGTTAAAAATGGTAAGCCTTTAGCGTTAACTGCCTTAAATGATGATTTGCTTGGTTATAAAAGGCTTGGTCAGGTCAACGAAATCATTTATGAATCATCGTTTGATGGTCAAGAAATTCAGGGTTGGTATATTACCCCGCCTGATTTTGATCCATCAAAGAAATATCCCTTAATTTTAGAAATCCATGGTGGACCTCATCTTGCATATGGACCATATTTCTCAGCGGAAATGCAAGCAATGGCTGCAGCAGGATATATTGTTTTCTATGACAACTACCGCGGAAGCCTGTCATATGGTGAGGATTTTGCCCTTCTGCTTCAATATAAATATTCTAGCTCAGAGGATTTTGAAGATCATATGTCGGGAATTGATGCACTAATTGGTATGGGATTTGTTGATGAAAATAATTTGTTTATTACTGGAGGTAGTGCTGGAGGTATCGCAACTGCTTATGCAATTGGTCTTACTGATCGTTTTAATGCTGCTGTGAGTGCTAAACCTGTAATAAATTGGCTTAGCAAAACGCTGACAGCTGATTCTATGGTAAGTCAGATTTATCATCAATTTCCAGGCCCTCCATGGGAGCATCTTGAGCATTATTGGGAACGTTCTCCCCTTTCACTGGTGGGTAATGTAACCACCCCAACGCTTTTAATTACTGGTGAGGATGATAGGAGAACACCGATATCTGAAACTGAACAATTTTATCAAGCATTAAGACTTAAGGGAGTTGAAAGCGCGATGATAAGAATCCCAGGTGCTTCTCATGGCATTGCAAGTGTGCCATCCAGATTGATTACTAAGGTAGATCATATTATTGCTTGGTTTGAACGCTACAGAAAATAAAATATAAAGTGGAGCGGGAAACGAGGTTCGAACTCGCGACCTCAACCTTGGCAAGGTTGCGCTCTACCAACTGAGCTATTCCCGCTTTTGAGTTAGTTAATATACCTCTAGGAATTCTTTCATTCAAGAAAAACATTTTCGATGCTTACATCTTTAAATTTTTTGCATAAAATACTCGTTGCAAGACAATTAGTTACTATTAATGAACAGCTATTCCAGTAGTTTATTTAGAGCAAAAGCTCTTATTTTTATATTAATTATGTTTAATACCCTTAAAATTCAGGCCTTTGATATTGACAGATTTGATCAAAGTAATGCATTTGCGCTTGGTAAGGATCTTATTGCCATGCCATTTGGAATGCATCTCCTTGAAGTCAATAATGCTAATGCAGATGAATTGGTTATTGGTATTCATGGTGGCATTTCTGAGGGCTATGAGTGGATTTATCCTTTGTGGCGATTAAACACAGAATTCAATCAAGTATTTTTCTATCGTTGGAATGATAAAAGGTGTGCTAATGCCAATAATGCTAACTTAGTGAACCATATAGATTTATTGCTTGATACCTATCCAAATGTAGAGAAGATAAGAATTTTGTCCCATTCATACGGCGGAACTCATCTGTTATATTCACTTGATCTTGTTGAGGAACGCATTGCAAATAATAATCAGGATCTTAAAATTGAAATACACTTTATTGCATCCCTGCTGTCACCCCCTCTTCTGTTAAGACTAGGATGTCAGTTTAAGACAGATTTTAAAGATAGCTACTCAATGGATATTTATAATTGGAAAACGATCAAAGAGATTGATGGAGCCTTTAGAAATTACAGAAAGGATCCTCAAGAAATAAGTATCTCTAGTGCATCACAAACACGGCTCCCAGAAAGTTATAATGGGAGAAAACTGGGTCATAACTGGTCCATAAGCTGGGTCGCTGATGAAATTAAAGAAAGTAATTAGGATGAGGTAATTATATGAAAATTCTTTTATTAACTCTTATATTTGTCCTTTCGAGTTGTAGTTATCAAGATAAGGAAAAATATTCATATCCAATTGAGAAAATTTTCTACTCATCAAAAAATATTTTTGGTTTTGAAAATATTTTTGG
>MDTE01022539.1_pt1 | contig 10023 bp, 6 predicted proteins | sample 811231 | NCBI WGS metagenome assembly MDTE01 (sample SAMN05326651, study PRJNA326480) | marine metagenome | isolation source: seawater | place: Indian Ocean: Red Sea | collected 2010 | reverse complement strand
GTTAAACTTTGATAAACAAGCACGCTAATCGCTTCTAAGTTTTTAATCACTCTATTTATATCCCAAACTAGATCTACGCTAGTGCAATTTAGTTCTTCATAATAATATACTTTAGCTTTTGGTATTGATGGATCAATTGCTTGTGTAATTACATTTAAAATATTTGTTTTTTTATCAATTGCAAAATTATATTTACATACATTAGCTGTAGTCCAATATAAAATTGTGGAAATGATAATTGCAAAAACAATCATTACACTTTTCATTTCAAAGAGTCGATAACTACAATTGTTAGATCATCTTTTTGAATTTTTCCGGACTTGACTATATCTTCAACCATAATTTTTAATCTTTGATTATTTGGTTTGTCTTGATATTTTTTTATATAATTTTGGAAACCATCTGCACCAAGCATGTTTCCACCAGGATCTTTTATTTCTGTAATACCGTCTGTGAAAATATACATAGAACTATCATCAAACTTTAATTTTGTTTCTTTATATTTAATCTTCGGCATAATTCCTAAAGGAGGTCCAGCTTCTGTAAAATTTGAAAATTTTTTATCTTTAGAATAAATAAGAGGTGGTTCATGACCTGCATTAGATAAAAGCAATTCTTTTTTTAAACTATCATAAATTCCAACTAACATTGTTACAAACATTCCTCTTGCAGCCGTTTCACAAATTTCTTTATTAAGTAATTCTAAAAGTTCAGATGCAGAGAACATAGTTTTACTTAAACATCTATACAGACTAGATGCTTTGGACATCAGCAAAGATGATTTGATTCCTTTTCCAGAAACATCTGCAACTCCAAAACCAAATTTTCCATTTCCTAATTCTGAAAAATTATAAAAATCACCTGAAACAACTTTTGCTGGAATATTTATTCCTGCAATTGGGAAAGTTTCTTCTTTTTTATTTTGAGATAGTAAATTTTTTTGTATCTCTCCAACAATTTCAATTTCTTTTTGCATTCTATTTTTATCTATAAGTTCTTTTGCCATTTTAGCATTTCTTATAGCTAAAGCAGCAGGTGCAGATAATGTTTCTAATAATTTCCTATCGCTTTCTTCAAATAACTTATTACCAGTTTTTTTATTCAGACAGTGTATTACTCCAATGCATTCATTGGCTGCAATTAATGGAGAACATAAAACTGAATAAGTTGTGAAATTTGTTTTATTGTCTAAATCAAAATAAAATTCTGCTATTTCTCTTACATCTTTTCTGACGTCACCAACTCTTATACATTTTTTTTGTAAAACAGCTTTACCCATAACGCCTTGCGTTAAAGGTATTTCATATTCATCCAGATAAGATTGATATTTAGACGCGATACATTGAAATACTTGTTTTTTGTCTTCTATAAGAAAAATATTTGCAGCTTGTGCGTTTAATCTTTTAATAATAACTTCCAAAGCATTTTGTAAAGTATCAGTTAAGTCAAGAGATGTTGCAAACTCTTGATTCATCTGAGTGATAATGGCTAAATCCTGATTTAGTCTTGGTTCCTCAGTCTTTACTGGGATTTTATTGGATTTAAAAAACATATTAACAATTGGCATTTTATTACTTTTTTGATATTTTTAACATATATGGAAATTATAATCAATTCACCGGGTTTTTATCTTCATATTCAGGATGCTGTAGTATTCATTCAATACTGTATTGATGGAATTTTGAATGTTGCTTCGCAGTTCAAAATTTAATTAGTGTTATTTCTTTCTTTTTTTATCTTTGGAAGTTTTTTGGGTAGTTTTTCAAACGTTTGTATACGTAGGCTACCTAAAAATGAAAGTATAGTTTTTAATCGCTCTTATTGTCATGGCTGTAAAAAAGCAATTAACTGGTACGATAATATTCCAATAATATCATTTTTTCTGCTTAAAGCTAAATGTAGAAATTGTGATTTTAAAATAGGTTTAGAATACTTTATTGTAGAGATTTCAACTGCAATCATTTTCTCTTTTATATATTACCTCTATGGTTTCTCAATTACCACTTTTCTTCTTATAGTTTTGTCAGTTTTTTTTATAATAATTTTTTTTATTGACCTTAAACATTATATTATTCCAAATGAACTTACTTTCCCATTAATGATTATTGGTTTTATCAAATCCTTTTATCCAAATTTAAATCAAAATTTATTTCCTAATTATATTAATTCTTTAATTGGTGGGGTGTTTGGTTATTTAATAATTTGGTTAATTATATATTTGTACAAAAAAATCAGAAATAAAGAAGGAATGGGCTTGGGTGATGCAAAATTATTATCAGCAATTGGATTTTGGTTTGGATGGTTTAGTATTCCAATAGTAATATTTTTTTCATCTATAATTGCATTATCATCTGTAATACCATCTTTAATAAATAAAACTAGAAACCTTTCAGAGCAAATTCCTTTTGGACCTTTTTTAATTATAGGTTGTGTAATATTTATTTTATTTGGAAATCTAATTAAATTATTTTTATTTAGTTATTAAATTAAAAAAAATATTTATTTAAAAATTTTCTCTCCAAGATCTCTTGAATGATCTAAATTCAACATCGCTTGCAAGAATTTGTACTAAGGTATCTTCTGTTTGCTTGGGTCCTGCTAAATTCGCAAACATACTGCCACCAAATACTACCAGCTTCGATAATATACCTGCACCAACTTCATAACAATCTCCTTGCGGTACGTCACCATCTGGACTTATGCCCTCTGTATCAAGATACCCACACTCGTCATTGTAAGAACAAACATAAGCATTTCCTAAATGACATGCGCCAAGTTCACTGTTTGGTTCATAGACTGGAAAATAGACTCTACCTCTATAAATAGTTGGCGATGCTGAAACTTTTCTGAATTTATTATTTGTGTTTTCAAGTATCTGATTGTCTGCGTCACCTAATTTATAGTACCAAGCAATGTCACTTAAACCAACGTCACATGTTGGAGCACCAACTGAATCATTTGTTTGAATACAAAGTGTGCTTTGATCACCATCTATTATTGGAGCTTTGTCCAACGCATCAATAGCATCTTCGATAAAACTGTCTTTATTATATACTAAATCAGAACTTGGACCAAAATCAGGAAAGTCTGGATCTTTTACGCCATAGACAATGTTGTCCATACTTGCTTTACCCTCAGAATTTACAGTGTCAGCAATTCTATTGAAGTCACCAGTTCCACCAAACAACCAAAGATTTTTTGTTGTTGTTCCTATTGCGGCATCCATTTCAAAATAATTTAGTCTAGCATTTTTAAAGTCAGATCGTAAATTCATTATTGGTTTTTGATCAAACAGTGTGCCTTCTGAAGTAAAATTTAGTTTTGTAATTTTGCCTTCTAAATCATTTACGTAAACCATTGCACCACGCCAATTAGCATCTGTTTTATCGGCCGTTATAACAACAGGATTAGCCGGTATAGAATTCGTTATTGGGCTGCCTTTTGTAAAAGTTCCTGAAGTTGTGCTTCCCATTTTTGATCTATCTGGATCACTATCTAAAATCAGTATTGGGCCGTCTGTAAGTAATTTTCCTGCGTCGTGTTGTGCTAAATCTGAATCTGAGTTTTGATCTGCACCTCCTTCAAGATCTACAACAAAAACACCTGATCCAAGGCATGAATTTCCGGCACCCATTCCTCCACCCATAACAGCAACATATCGATCATCATCAATATCTTGTGCACCTGGTGTAGGGGTTCTGAAAATTCTTGGTGTTGACCATGTCTCACCTAATGTACTGTAATCAAATTTTACATTATCTGTTCCAGCACCTTCGCAATTTGTCTCTATTTTAAATGTATCGGTTGTATCAGACCCTGTTCCAGCATTAAAAGTCTTTTTCGTATCAAATTTAATTTGTAATTTATCGTTTACAATTTTAGCTTCTAAAACACTTATAGGCCTCCATTTATCTGCTACTCTTTCAGAAACTGTAAGTACGCCACTTTTGACAGTATTATCGGCATTGATTTGTTCAGGTGACATTGCTACGTCAAATACATATGTATCATCCTTATAACACGAGTTAGTTCCATCTTCACGAAAATCTCCACCAGCAACATCATCATTACTTTCGCAGCCTGCTATTTCATTTCTTCTATCGAAAGTATTGTTAGTAGGATCAGCAGCTAAATCTACCTCTTCCGCATCTACATAATTATCAGTCGCTTTTTTAGCTTCATCTGAGTCATCAATATTTAATCTAAATCTTGTGTAAGGTATTCTTGCAATCTCTCCAGTATGATCAACTCTAATTACCTCGTTGTTATATGTATCATTATATATTGAGAACATGTGAAGAGGTCCTTTACCACTTCCGGTAACATTACCATCGTCATCTGTTGTACCTGCAACTATCATTGGATTTGTTACATCCAAAACAGAAAATCCTGGCCCACCACGACCGTAAGGAATAAATAATAAAGTTCTCCATGATTTATTAATATCATAGGCTGTTCCATCCTCATTAAGACCACGGATAAAGACATCATGTACTACAGGCGAGCCATCAACACCAAATATTGCATTTGAACCACCACCATAAGTATTTGCTGATATCTGAAAAGCTCCCTCATAATTTGTATTAATCATTAACGGTAATTTAGAGGCTATCATAGGAGGAACAAAAGCCCATTCCTCAATACCACCATTAGCTCTGAATGCGTGCAACATTCCTCCATTTGAACCTGCATAAATAATTTTTTCTCTTGATTGTTGATCTCTTTTAAAGCTAGCATAACCATTTGTTGTTCTCCAATAAGCTTCTTGGTTATTAGCAGTAAAAGATGTATTCGCACCTGGCACACCTACTTCAACGAGTTGCGAATGATAAATGTCTGACAACATTGATGATTCCACTTCGCAATCATTTATGTCTGTTCCCTCAGGACAAAAATCCCAATTTCTGTCAGCGTATATGCCACATCCACCTCTATAATCAAAATAATCTTCACCTCTTACAAAATTTATTAATCCTTTAATGTCATCTATATTACCGTCAGCAACACCATCCACAAAGCTACAAGTAGTATTACTATTATGAAAGTCTCTTACTAAATTCCCTGTGAATTCAAATAATGTATTAATTTCATTATAATTATTTTCGTTCCAATTATTCCAGTTGCCAACATAATTTGCAGAATTATTCCCTGAGGAATCTAATGGAGTCCAAATATTTCTTACATCTGAACCTCTTTCCTTCATGACTACTCCTGCATCCCAGTTTTCACCGTATGAGGGTGAGTGTTTAATTTCTGAAGTTGGTAAAATAGTTTTTCTGAAAAGGTGTCCTTTCCACTCTCCTGTTTGCTGATAACTAAATTGTGCTTGATAGACTGATCCACCCTCCTCTAGTGTTGCAGTAATTGATGGTGCTGAAAACGCTAATCTTTCAGCTATTATTTGTCTAATCTTAGGTTCAATTTCAGTTTTTAAATCTTCTGGAGTGTTTGCACCAATTGCTCTTTCACAATTAGTTTTATCTGCGAGCCCCTCATATGTATCTGGGTTTACAGTTTGGTTGTATGTGCCAGGATTATTACATGATCCAGCTCTTGCTAATCTGTCAAATATTGGCTTAGCATTTGCATTATCATAAGAGCCTCCATACCCAACTATTAAAGTCTGAACATCATCAGCCAGCCCGTCTGCAGAATCCAAATCTTTATTTTCACCATGTCGTAATTCATGAAGCGCATCAAAAGCAAGTGATGCGTTTCTAATATGACCGTCGCTTATCACAATTACGTAGTTAAGTTGACATTTTAGATTTGGATCAATCATGGGCTCATCTAAACCAGAAATTGATGTATCTGCAAAATAATCTTTTGCCATTTGTGAAAAAGAATTACCATCAGTTCCCCATCTCATGCCCATGTCCTCTAGCACATCTAATATTCTTTCTGCACCTGATGGGCTAACTCCAACTTCAATACAGTAATCTCCTAAACAAGGATTGGATTTTCCAGTTGCTCTCGTTCCTGTCCAGCCATCGTAATATTGACAATCACCGTAATGATGACAGTAAACTTCTCCACCATACCACCAATTTTGTGGGATTCCATGACGGTCAAACATTCCTGAATTCCAATGTCCAAATCCAAAATTTGCACCATTTGTTAAGGAGCTGTCTGTAACAATTGCCTCAATTGCATCTTTGGCTCCTTCAAATTTTGACTTTACTTTACCAAAATGTTGGGAATGCCATGCTGTGTCTTTATTAGCATTTGTAAATTTTGTTTTTGTAAATCTTTGTAAAAAAGCATTTCTATCACCCACTAAAATAGAATCTCTATCTGCACTTATAGAAATATTATTAGTTACATTGTTTTGACTTGATGCTCTTCCTGGTTCGGATAATTCTACGTTTGCTGCAGCTAAACCGCCGGAAGTAGATCCTTCATTCCCAGTTCCAAATGTGCCGAGAGTTACATCGATGCTAACAGTAAAATTAACTGGGTCTACTTGGAGTCTTTGAATTCCATGCTGCCAAATACTTGTCGTATAAATCACATTATTTTCATCTCTAGAAAATTCTATCGCACTGAAATTATTGACACCAGAAATCGTATTTTGAACTGGTAACCCAGGACCACCTTTAATTCTGTTCTGACTTGGTTCAACAATCATGTGCGCATTGTTAGATGGACACCAAAGATTATTTGCATCAGCTGTCATAGGGAAAGCCCATAATTTTCCCTGTCTTGAAAAATAAATATACGATCCATCATTACTTACGGTCATCGAGGTAGTTTTTGAGTCTTTTAACATATTTCCAATTTGACCAGAAAGATTACCACCACATCTTTTCTCAGCATTGGTTGTCAGATTTCGCACATACATTCTCCCTTTATGTCCACCAGCGAATGTTGATCCTGCTGCAAATAAAATTTCTTCACCACCAATTTCTCTGATCTCAAGATGTCTTGTCATAGCTATATTTGTTCCGATCGAATTTAAAATCACTCCTCCACCCTCATCAACTTTTGACCAATCTCTAATTTTATTAATTACTGCTGTGCAATTACCAGCACTATCAATTCTTATAATTTGTCCACCTTCACCATAAGTTGCGAACCATACTTCGTCGTCGCTCGTAATATCACCTGCCCAACTTTTGTTGGTACCAAATGTATTAAATGAGCTAGCGCAGTATTCAGTGCCATAAAAGGCTCCTGTACCATTTGCAAAGTCCGTATCTCTTTCTTCATCGGCAACTAAATATTTAAATAATCCACGATTATGTTCTGAAACAATAAAATTACCATCATCTAATTCTACTGCCCAATCAATACCTTTAATTCCAGTTCCCCCTACAACTGGATTTCTCATACTGACAGAACTATCTAGCAAAATTAAAATATTTGCAGGAACATCCCCTTTACCAGATCCAGGTGGAATAGGTTTTGAATGAATGCTTGAGGAAAGCGTTATAAAGACTAAGAAAACTGCTAGGATTATTTTAAAAAAGTGCTGCATATTATTCTGGTAACTCATTTATATCTTCATTGGATGATAGAACATCAAAGTATTCATGACTCGTCACAACAACTCCTTCGTCAACTGTATTATCAAGTTGTTTGATTTTATAATAATAGATGTACTTATTTCCTACATCCCAAAATTTATACCCAGGCCAACTTTTATCCTCAGTATTTATTTCTCCAAAATTCAACTGAACATATTTATTTAACAGATCTGAATTATTTTCTTTACCATCTTTTGACTTAGATTTACCCAGAACCTCAAGCTCGAACGCTCCTACAGTATTATCGACAATATATGCATGCATCAATACATTACCAAAAACATCCCTATCTTCACAAAAACCATCAACCTGATGTGTGATTTTTGAGATAAGATTAACTCTTTTATTATCACCCTCCAGATATCGACTTTCAGGTATTTCACCAAATATATTTTCAAGAGATGATTTATTTTCACCAATTTCAATATCTAAAAGATCACACGCGTAAGAACTGTTAAAGCAAAGAACAAAAGATAAAAGTAAAGAATAAAACTTAAATGTTTTCATTTTTATATTCTTAAATATTATAAAATTATCAATATAGCTCAACATTAAATCAACCTGGTAAAATAATTAAACTTTCTAAAGGAATGATTAGTTTACTTCTTCTAAATAATTTTATTTCTGTACCTGCAATACCAGTGTCTTCATATATGCCGCATGCATAAATTCTATAGGCTGTTCCAGCGTTCATAATATCGACAGAACCTGAGGCAATACTAGATCCACTCTCTGTGAAATCGGCAACTCCAACGTTAACTATAAAATATTCATATTTAAATTTATCAATGTAATCCATCTCATCACCATCATCATCTGCACTAAATCCCGAATGCGAAGAGTTTACAATTGCTGGTCGTACAATATTTAAAAAGCTTGCATTTTTATGATGAACAACTACGTCCTGCAAATTTATTACATTTTTAAAACTTTTATAACAGTCAGTAGCGTCATCTGCTGCGTCTGCTACATTAATAGGATGCTTTCCTTTATTTGCAGAATTTGCAGCTCCTTTAGACTCAGTTCCATCTGCTGCAATCTCTCTTTTTGGAAGACCCATAAAAGTATTTATTAAATATTTTTCAGCCTCTAAGAGACCAGTTTCAGCAACATAAAAAGCCTGCTGGTTATGATCAGTAAAATTATTACTCTTATGGTCACTTGAAGTAATTACTACTAAGGTCCCACTCATTAATGACATAACCAATAATAAAACTATTGATAATACTAAAGCAAATCCCTTTATGTTTTTTTTATTTTTATTGTGCACCAATGTTCCTTGTATATACGCTTACAACAACTGACTCTCTCAAATATTTATCTTTATATCCTTTGTTAGCTGTATTTCTATCTTTTCTTAAAGTTTTGATAAATCTTTTCAAATCACCCTTGGGTTTTGATTTATAAAAATCTCTACCTGATCTAAATGATAACGCTATGTCTACTTGTCTTATTTTATTAAGGTCGTATCTGCTGTCATTGTTAGGCTGTGGGTAAGTTCCTGTACCACTTACGTCATAAAGATCAACACCATCTTCATCAAACAATAAAAATTCCATATCAACAACATGTGATCTTACTAGTTGTTGTCTATAACACTCATTACAAACAGATATATCACTTGTCCAATTTCCATCAGGAAATGCTGTAGTTTCTATCCAACTTTCTTTTGTTTTATAAACTCCATAATATTTATTTTTCTCATCATTACCTGCTTCATACTCCATCGGTAATGCATAATATGTAACTCTATACTTTTTATATTTTTGATCATCGTTTTTATTAAAGTCTCCGTAAACAATATGAATCCTATCACAGCAAAGATGTTGACTATTATGTCTGGATGAAGTCTGTTGTCCATTAGTTTCATCTTCTGGTATATAACCTAACTGATTTCTTACTACAATAATTGGGTCATGACTGTCATACAAACTTTCTACACTAGTTAATCCAGTCACATATTTTAAGTCATCGAATGGGGCAATCCCTTCGTCATTTTGCCCATAATAATATTGAAATCCAGCTAGTCTAATATCTCTCACCAACATACCAACTATATCTCTGCTCGAAGAACTAATTGACGCTTTATCAAGAACTTGTCTATAGCTATTATTCACTACAGTATACGTTGCTAACATTGCTCCCATCATAAGTGCAGTAACTGCGACTCCAACCAATAATTCTATTAAACTAACACCAGATTCTGATTTTAAATTTTTGGTCATGACCCTGAATAATCCTTAAAAATATAATCGGCTTGAAAATATAAAGTCTTCTTCTTCCTACCGTTATTTGTACTTATCTGGACTCTACCAATGTATGTTTCATCAAAAATAAAGTCAGTGGTTGTACCAGTTGTGCAACCAATTGATGAGTCATTACATATTTTAAATACTTCAATACTTTTTATGTCTTGAGTTGAAGATAAACTTGCACCAGTAGCATCTACACTATTTTGTTGGACACACTTTAAATAAATGTCCTCTGAAAGTATCTT
>MDTE01089709.1_pt1 | contig 10024 bp, 8 predicted proteins | sample 811231 | NCBI WGS metagenome assembly MDTE01 (sample SAMN05326651, study PRJNA326480) | marine metagenome | isolation source: seawater | place: Indian Ocean: Red Sea | collected 2010 | reverse complement strand
CAATAACGGACAGACAATTGTTTGCTTCACCAACAATTGCACTTCCTATAACTCCGCCTGCAGGGCCAGACAAAACTGAGTCTTTACCTGTTAATGATTCTGAAGCAGTTAATCCTCCAGAACTTTGCATGAAATCAATAGGTATATTACCCAAATACTCTTTTAATGATAAAATATAATCACTGAGGACAGGATAAAGATAAGAATCTACAACTGTAGTTTGTCCTCTATTCACCACATTGATTAATGGCATGACTTCACTTGAAAGTGAGATGTTTGTAAATCCAATTTGTGTAGCAATATCAAAACAAATCTCTTCATGAAGGGAATTCTTCCAAGAATGCAACAAAACAAAAGCTAAGGACCTATAGCCATTATTGTACAAGTTGCGAAGATCATTTTCCAATTTTGTTTTATTTAATTTAGTTATTATTTTTCCACTAGAATCTAATCTTTCATCAACTTCTGTAACTGAAGCATACAATTGTTCAGGTTTAACTATAGAAAGATCAAATAATGAGGGTCTAGCTTGATTACCTATTTCAAGAAGATCCTTGAAACCTGAAGTTATTAGCAAAGCAGTAGTAGCTCCTTTTCTTTCAAGCAAGGCATTTGTTGCAATAGTTGTTCCTATACGTATTCTTTCGATGTTTTCACTAGGGATGTCTTCACCCTCTTCTAAATTCAGAATCTGTCTTATTCCTTCAATTATCGAATCTTTATATGATGAAGAGTAGGAGAGAATCTTAGCCGTATGAATTTTATCTTGAGGATCTATTCCTATTATATCTGTGAAAGTTCCACCTTTATCTATTGCAAAAAACCACTTGCTCATACTTTTTTAGAGCAATAAGGGCACATAGACCATTTTTTGTCAACAGCTTTCCCACAATTTGAGCATATTTTCATTTCCCTTTCTTTTGAATCTGGAGCTTTGGACCATAAATCAGGAGGTGGAGGTGGAGGTAGCGGATCGGGCCAAATAACGGCTATACCTGTGCTTGCTAAAAAACAAATTATCAATAATACTTGAACTAACAATTCCTCAGTAAATGAAATATTAATTGCTGATAATAGACTAATTGCTGCAAACGAATATCTTAGCATCAAATTAATCTGTATACATTGCTTCTATTTCTTTAGACCAATTCTCATTAATCTGTTTTCTACGGATTTTAAGTGTAGGGGTTAATTCTCCCTCATCTACATTCAAATCTCTTGGAAGAATTGTGAATTTTTTAACCTGTTCAGGATTACTAAACTTTGCATTTAATTCTTGAACCTGCGCTTCTATCTCTGCTCTGATTTCTGGACTTTCGGTGTAATCTGACAGCTTAGCACCAAGTGATTCTAATTTTGCAATTTGCTCATTTGGATCTTTTGGTACTTCTGTTGCACCATCTAGACCATGCTTGTCTCTAAGAATAGCTCCAACATCAAGTGTGAAAAGTGCACTGCAATACTTGCGATTATCACCAACTAACATACACTGGGAAATTAAGGAAATTGACTTCATTGTCTCTTCAATAACAAGTGGTGCTATATTTTTGCCTGCAGAACTGACATAAATCTCTTTTATTCGTCCTGTAACATAAACAAAACCATCTGAATCTTTTTTGCCTAAATCTCCGGATTTTAACCAATCTCCCGTCATTGTTTCAGATGTTGCTTTCGGATTTTTGTAATATCCTTTCATTACGTGGCGACCTCGAAATTGAATTTCTCCATTACCTTGTTCATCCGGATTATGTATTCGAATTTCACCCGCAAAAGTAGTTCCAACTGAGCCAATTTTGTTTGCGCCTTTATGGCCTATTGTAGCTCCTGCTGAAGTTTCTGTCATACCATATCCTTCAAACAAAGGAACTCCTAATTTATGAAATAATTCTAAAATCTCTGGATTAATTGGTGCAGCGCCAGTAATAGCATAGACACAATTTGACATGCCGATCTTTGCCTTTGCCTTTTTCTTAATAATTCCCCCTAGAATAGGGATTCCTAGAAGTTTAACCTTTCCGCCTAATCCTGCAACTAAATTCGAATAAACTTTTTCATAAATTCTTGGAACACCTATGAATAAATGTGGCTGTACTTCTTTACAATAGTCAATAGCATGTAAAGGATTGTCAACTACATGCATGTGTAATCCTTCTCGTATCCATGCATGATTGTCTACTAACTGCCCAAACACATGAGCACAAGGTAGCCAAGAAACATATTTATCTCCTTGATTATAGCTTTGTATTTCAAGAACTTTTGATATCTCATACTCAAAATTATCATATGTTAATTCAACGCCCTTAGGGTTTCCTGTGGTCCCTGAAGTATAAATCAAAGTAGCCGTATCTTCTGGCTTTATTGACTTAATAGAATTATGTATTTGAGATTCATTAGTATTTTTTCCTTTTGATATAAAATCAGACCAAGATATTACCTTATCATGCGCAGGCATATCTACTCCATCCATTACAACTACTTTCTCAACTTTTTCCAAGGAATCAAGAATCTTATGAAGCCTATGGCTACACATTTTTTCTGTATCTCCTCCATCCATTGGATTATGGCCCACAAATACAAATTTTGAATCTGAATTACCGACAACCCATTCAACTTCTTCTGGGGAACATGTATGATAAACTCCTACACCTGCACCATTACAAAAATTAGCTGCTGCATATGCTATGTACCATTCTTTTCTATTGTATGAATATATACTTAATTTGTCATTTTTCTGAAAACCAAGAGCCATAAGAGATTTAGCTACATTCATAGTTTCATTGTAAAATTCAGACCAGGTTGTTGTATCCCAATTTCCTGAATTATCTTTGGAAGATAGGGCAGGTTTTTCTGCATACTTCTGTGCATTCTCAATCAAATATTCGGAGGTAGTTGGAGCTGACATGAACTTACTGATATGCCCAGATTATATTAAGTTTAAGTTAAAGCCTTAAAAGTTTAGACTTTGCAATTACGAATTCTTGTTCGCTAAGAATTCCACTTTCTCTCATTTCAGCTAATTGAACTAATTTTGACATCAATTCATCTTCACCAGAATCATCTGTCTGGGGATCTAAAGAAGCTTTTTCCATTTCATTCCTTTCAATTCTTCTTTCATTTGATGTCATCTCACTCTCAATTATACGTGCTTCTCTAGCTGAACGGCGTGCTTGTTGGATAGAGACAAGAAAATCAAGGTGTTTACCTGACTCAAAACTTGATTGTGCAGCCTTAAAATATTTCTTAGCAGTAGTTGTATCCAAATTTTCATTAAAAGCTTTTTCAATTCTTTTATTTGTATGAACTAACAACCGTTTCAGATAAGGGTCAAGACTATACTTGTAAACTCCACCTTGACCTCCTAAGAAAACAAAACCTCCCCCACTTGCCATTACTCCTTTAGGGGAGATTCTTGGCTTAAATCCCCAAACTTTACGACCTTCTTTAGTGAACAGAGTGATTTTCGATGATGACTCACCAACTGAAACAAAATCTGCAGTCTGTGTCATATCTATCCAGACTGGTTGTTGGTTGAAAGTTTTTTCCCAAAGAATTCGTGAACTCTTAACACCAAAATAAAAGGTTCTATCACTTGTTAGATATCCAAGATAATCACCATTAGAACTTATACATGTTTGTAAAACCTCCCCAGATGTTTCTTTGGCCCACAACACATCCCCATTTCTATCATATAAATAAAGGTGTGAATAATCTGTTCCTGCAAGTATAAATTGGCCATCTGAAGAAACATTAACTGTATTCACAGGAAAATCCGAATTACTAAGATGTACTTCCCACTTAACTTTACCTTTTCCATCATATACAATTAATCGGCCTAAGGAAGTCCCAACTGCAATTAAATCCCCATTTGATGAGATACTAGTTGAAACTGCCGAGCTTTGTAATTCTCTATGCCATAATGCTTCGCCAGTACGTTTAACAAGATAAATCACACGCTGTGCACTAGCTATAGACATTTTACCTGTCTTAGTTGAAACCGATATATCCTTGATTTTGCGTATTTTATTATTACTCCATATAGGGCGGCCATTTTGATTTAATAATGTTAACCCTGATTTAGTTCCTACACCTGCAAATTGACCATCTAAACTTATAGACAATGCTGAAGGGGAAGCTCCTCCTTGAAATGTCCATAAGGGTGCACTTTCACGCATACTCAATTACCTATAAGTTGTTGTGGCATTTAAGCAATTTGGTCAATTATTTCATAAAATTAAGACTGCTGCGGCCACTGTTGTTGTCCAATAACCTTCAGAATTAACATCACCTGTTTGTACTACGGAACGAGTCCTAACTATTCTATCATCAATACTCCAAAGTTCTCTTTTTTCATCCCAAGATGCATTTGGATCAAATTTGATTCCGTATGTGGTAGCAAGCATTTCTGCTGCTAAATCTTCAACATATTCTTCCATTTGAAAATCATTCATTCCTGTACAGTGGTGTTCTGATAAATATCCATAATGCTCCCTATCACGAGGGACTGCAATACCAACTCCTGAACTAACAAGGGTAGAAGGTTGGTTACTTTCGGATCGAGCTAACACAATAGGCACTACTTGACCAGGAAGCAAAAGTTGAATACCTGTATCCTTGTCTATGAATTCACAATTTGGTGGAAGAATACTAGAAACCGTAATTAAATTTAATGAAGCTATGCCGGCGTTTCTTAAGGCCAATTCAAATGACGCAAGTTTTTCTTTATGTACTCCAATTCCTTTTGTTAGAAAAATCTTTTGTGGGACAAAATTTATCGAATTCACCCTTTTCATTAAAATTACATCTATATAATATTTCCATAAGTTCTAAATAAGTTAATTGCCGAATTAAAATACACATATAATTAAATACCTATTCCAAACTAAATGACTGTGCAGGAACAACTCACTAGGCGTATTGCTGGCGAAATTGTAGTTTCAGATAAACCAGGAGAAACCATGAGAAAGTGGAGAGAAATATTTCATCTTTCCCAAAAAGAATTTGCCAGTCTTCTCGAGGTGAAACCATCAGTGGTTTGTGATTTCGAAAAAGGTAGAAGGGCATCACCAGGAATAGGAACTGTTAGAAAATTTGTAGAAACAATGGTTGATTACGATACAGCTCATGGAGGAAAAATTGTTAGTAGTATGTCGGGAAAACGTACGAACGAGGCCATAGTAGATATCAAAGAATTCGCCAGTGGAATGGCAATTGAAAGAATGCTAGAAACTATTGAGGGTGAAATACTTGCAGGAAATGAAGAATTGGTTGGAAGGCCAATATATGGTTATACAATGGTTGATTCATTGAAAGCTATTACTACCTTCAATGCATTCGGTGAAATGTATGGATGGTCTAATGAAAGGGCTGTTTTTTTCTCAGGAGTACAATATGGAAGATCACCAATGATTGCAGTTAGAGCTCATCCGGTAAAACCAAGAATGGTTGTTTACATAAAACCAAAATCTGTTGATCAATTAGCACCTAAGCTAGCTGATATGGAAAGAGTAGTACTTGTTAAAACTGTACTTGATGAAAAGGTTATAATTGAAAAATTGAGGTATTTAAAATAGGAGAAAAAATGAATGGAATCGTAAGTTATGGGGCATATGTACCTAGTCACAAGATAGAAACTGGCGAAATTGCATCCGTTTGGGGTGCTGATGGTAGTGCTTGGGCTAAAAATCTAAATGTATATTCGAAATCTGTCCCAGGTCCTGATGAGGATGTCATAACCATTTCTGTTGAAGCTACCAGACAGGCTATGAAAAGAGCAAAAATGAATGGAGACAAGATAGGTGCAATTTATACCGGATCCGAATCTCATCCCTATGCAGTAAAGCCAACGTCAACAATTGTAGCTGAAGCAATTGGAGCTACACCCAACTTGACGGCTGCAGATTTTGAATTCGCATGTAAGGCCGGTACTGCTGCAATTCAAACATGCTTAGGAATGGTAGGTGACAACCAAATAGAGAATGGTATTGCTATTGGTGTAGATACATCACAGGGTGCACCTGGTGACGCATTAGAGTACAGTGCATCTGCAGGTGGTGGTGCTCTTATTATTGGAAGTAAGAATGTAATTGCTAAAATAAACCATACCACGTCTTACACTACAGACACTCCTGATTTTTGGAGAAGAGAAGGACAAAAATATCCAAGGCATGGTGGTAGATTTACTGGAAAACCTGCTTTTTTCAAGCATGTAGTAAGCTGTGGAATGATGATTATGGAAAAGGCTGGTACGAAGCCAAAAGATTATGATTATATTGTAACACATCAACCAAACGGAAAATTCCCAATAAGGGCTGCAAAATCTCTAGGTTTTACAAATGACCAATTCGAAACAGGACTACTAACTCCGCGAATAGGAAACACCTATTCAGGTGCTGTTTTCTTAGGACTTGCAGCGATATTGGACATTGCAAAACCAGGGGATAGAATACTGGCTGTTGCCTATGGATCTGGAGCTGGAAGTGATGGTTTTGATATAACTGTAACTGATGAGATAGCTAAAATTGATCGTAGTGAAACTGTAGAAGACTTAATTGCAAGAATGAAGATTGTAAACTATGCTACTTATGCCAAATATAGAGGAAAACTAAAGATGGGAGGCTCAAAATGAGGGATGTAAGCATAATTGGAATCGGAATTACTAGATTCGGAGAATTATGGGATAAATCTCTTAGGCAGTTGGGCCTTGAAACTGGACTTGCCGCAATAAGTGATGCAGGAATAACAAGTAAGGATATCGATGCCTTATACATAGGCAATATGGCTGCAGGATCCACTCTACAACAAGAACACGTAAGTGCATTAATGGCTGATTACTGCGGTTTGGCTAGTCAAAATATACCTGCTACGAGAGTTGAAGCTGCATCCGCATCTGGAGGTTTAGCAATTCGTCAAGCATACATGGCAATTGCAGGAGGATTCATAGATATTGCAGTTGTAGGGGGTGCAGAAAAAATGACAGACGTCAGTGATTCCGAATCATCCTTCACAGTAAGCATGGGTTCTGATGAACAATGGGAAGCTAAGGCTGGAGCTACCTTTGCATCCTTGCATGCCATGATTGCACAAAGTCATATGGATGAATACGGTACATCAAGGGAAGAAATGTCTGCGGTATCTGAAAAGAACCATTTTCATGCCTCAATGAATCCAATGGCTCAATTCCCTTTCCAAATAAGTGCTGAAGCCATATCAAATTCAGGTATGGTTTCAAGTCCATTAAGAATGTTAGATTGCGCTCCAAATAGTGATGGTGCTGCTGCAATTGTTCTTTGTGCTACCGAAAAAGCAAAAAAATATAAGAAAAAATCTATAAAAATTATTGGTTCAGGGCAAGCGTCAGATACTTTGAGCTTACACCATCGTAAACACCTAAACCAAATGCCTGCAATAAAGATGGCTGCGAAAAGAGCATTCAAGAGTTGTGGCAAAAAACCTAGTGATTTAGATCTTATAGAGGTGCATGATAACTTCACAATATCTGAAATAATTGCTTTGGAGGAAATAGGCATATTTAAGAGGGGAAAAGCCGCTGGAAATATATTGAAAGGAGAAACAAAATTAGGAGGAAAAATTCCAACAAATACGAGTGGTGGACTTAAAGCAAGAGGCCATGCCCCTGGTGCAACAGGAATCGCTCAAATTATCGAAGTTGTACAGCAATTAAGAGGGGATGCAGGAGATAGGCAAGTTAAAAATGCTAAAATTGGAATGGTCGAGAACCATGGTGGAACTGCTGCAACTGCAGTTGTTCATATATTGGAGGCTGAATAATGTCAGTACCTAGATTTTGGAGAGAACTAGATACTAGATATAATTTAATTGGTTCATATTGTAAATTAACAAAAACATATCATTATCCAAGAAGAAGTTTTAATCCTGAGGCTGGAAGAGAATCAATAGGCAGCATGAAAGACTATCAATTCAAAGGTACGGGTAGAATTATTAGTTCGACAGTCGTTCATCAAGCGCAAACTGGATATGAAATGTTTGGACCGTATTGCATGGCAATAATCAAATTAGATGAGGGGCCACAATTAACATCACAGGTAGTAGATTGTGATCCTGAAGTTGTAAAGCCTGGTATGAAAGTAAAATCAGTATTTAGAAAACTTGGTGAAGACAGTGAAAGTGGAATATTGCACTATGGAACAAAATTTATACTATTAGAAGATGTAGATGTAGAAGAGTCCATAGAAAACATACCTGATATTGAAGTTTAAACATTCGAAACTTATATATCTGCAGCTAGTAAGGTCCACTCCTACAAATGGCAAAAAAAGCCGAAAAATTAGAAGACCCTAGATTATGGGTCAAAAATCTAGACATCGAGTCTACAGAGGAAATTGCAGTTCCTAAGATGCTAGTCGACCAAGTAATTGGTCAAGAAAAAGGTGTTGAGATTGTAAGAAAGGCTGCTGAGCAAAGACGACATGTAATGCTGATTGGGGATCCAGGTACTGGTAAATCAATGCTCGCTCGTTCAATTTCCGAATTACTACCTAAAGAAGAACTACAAGATGTTTTAGTATATAACAATCATGAGGATAACAACGAGCCAAGGGTTAGAGTTGTGCCTGCTGGAAAAGGAAAAGAAATAGTTCAAGTACAAAAAGCTCAAGCAATGATTGAAAAGGAGAAAAAAGCGAAATCACAAATGCTCATTGTTTTAGCAATTGTTTGTTTTGGAGTATTATGGTTTATTACTGCAGGATTCAATCCTATGTACATTTTTTACAGTTTAATCGCTGCAGCTTTTGTTTTTATGGCTATGAGATATACAAATCAAAGGAATGAAAATGCAAATATTCCAAAAGGCCTTGTACTACATGAAAAAGAAATGAAAGCCCCATTTGTAGATGCTACAGGCACCCATGCTGGAGCTCTTTTAGGAGATGTAAGACATGATCCTTTCCAATCAGGAGGATTAGAAACACCAGCACACGATCGTGTTGAAGCTGGTGCAATACACAAAGCTCATAGAGGAGTTTTGTACATTGACGAAATTAACTTACTAAGAATCGAATCACAACAATCATTATTGACTGCTATTCAAGAAGGAGAGTTCTCAATTTCTGGACAATCTGAACGATCTGCAGGAGCTATGACAAAAACTGAACCTGTACCATGTAATTTTGTACTTGTAGCTGCAGGAAATTTAGATGCTATTCAAGGAATGCATCCTGCACTGAGAAGTAGAATCAGAGGTTATGGCTACGAAGTTTATATGAATTCGACAATTCCGGATTCACAAGAAAATAGAGAAAAGATAGTCCGATTTATTGCACAAGAAGTGGCTAAGGATGAAAAAATAGGTCACTTTTCTAAAGAAGCTATAGGTGAAATTCTCCATGAAGCACAAAGAAGAGCTGGAAGGCAAATGCATTTGAGCCTTAGGTTAAGGGAATTAGGAGGATTGGTTAGAGTAGCCGGAGATATAGCAAGAGAGGCTGAAGAAGATACTGTTACTGCAGAACATGTCGTAAAAGCTAAAACAATAGCAAAACCATTAGAGCAACAAATAGCTGACAGATACGTTGAGCGTAGGAAAGATTACAAAACATATTCCATTGAGGGTGCTGAAATTGGAATGGTGAATGGTTTGGCTGTTATGGGTGCAAATTCTGGAATGTCTGAAATGGCAGGAATAATGATGCCTATTGTTGCTGAAGTCACACCTGCCCAATCAAAAGATAGGGGGAAAGTGGTGGCAACTGGAAAATTAGGTGAAATAGCAAAAGAAGCTGTTGAAAATGTATCTGCTTTAATTAAGAAATACACTGGGGAAGACATCTCAAAATATGATATTCATGTTCAATTTGTTGGAGCTTACGAAGGGGTTGAAGGTGACTCTGCATCTGTCTCCATTGCAACTGCCGTAATTTCTGCACTTGAAAACGCTGAAGTAGACCAAACTGTAGCTCTTACCGGTTCATTGAGTGTAAGAGGACAAGTGTTACCTGTTGGCGGTGTAACTGCAAAAATTGAGGCTGCTGCTGAGTCTGGAGTT
>MDTE01141288.1_pt1 | contig 10025 bp, 5 predicted proteins | sample 811231 | NCBI WGS metagenome assembly MDTE01 (sample SAMN05326651, study PRJNA326480) | marine metagenome | isolation source: seawater | place: Indian Ocean: Red Sea | collected 2010 | reverse complement strand
TTAGAGCGAATCGCACTTCCTATTCGGCAATAATGGATGTGCTGGAGCCAGGTCGAGCAGAAGTCACGGAAGCGCAACTTGCAAGATTAAAAGAAGTCCCGCTTGAAGTAGTTTTTAGTGCACTAGGTGAATATCGTTTAAATTATGCAACGGGATTTCAAAACACTCAGCCGGGTTCAAGGTTAGTAGGTAGGGCACTGACCATGCGCTTTTTACCTCCACGCCCAGATCTAACCGATGCAGCTCTTAAGTTAGCGGAAGAAGGCAACTGGGATCGGCGTTACTATGCTCGCGCAGCGGAAGAAGCCAAGCCGGGGGATGTGGTTGTCGCTGAATTAGGAGGTAGTGACGGCCATAATCTATTCGGTGACATGGGAGCTACTGGCATACAGATGCGTGGCGCAGCCGGGATAATTATTGATGGTGGTATGCGCGATTACACAGGCTTAAGAGAAGAACGTTTTGCGGAGTTTCCAGTACTGCATAAGTTCAGTGATCCTCACACCACATCATGGTTAGGTGTGGAGTACAACGCACCAGTTAGAATTGGTGGCATTACTGTATTACCAGGTGATGTTGTTCTTGGTGATGATGGTGGAGTGTTTTTCTTTCCACCCTCGATGGTAGAGATTGTCTTGGAATATGCGGACTTGGTGGCAGACCGTGAGGAATTTCAATTGCAGCTATTGGAAGACAGGGAATTTCGCTTTCGCGATATTTACCCCTTGTCTCCTGAATTGCAGGCTGAGTTTGAAAGATTGAGAAATTAGTCAGTGGAATTTCCGTAGGTATATATAATTTCGATGTCGGCAATTCCTAAGGCGTCAATATCAGCTTTAACTTGATTGCGATCACCTGCAAATAACCACACCAAACTCTCGGGTCTAATAGCGCCACGCTGCTCATCTAGTTTGGCCTGATTAACTGTATCTAACAAATGGCCCATGAGATCGGGTTCCATCCATAACACTTGATCTAAGGCATTTCTGAGATCGTTTTGAAAATAATTATTTCGTTCTAGATTCGTAGTTCCAATCAGATCGATAGCACCAACCCGTTTCAATACTTAAAAATAATCATTATTAGCTTCTAACTTGAAAATTGGTACTACAGGTTGTTCTTAATCCGGTAGAGCAAATACATATAAATTTGTTCCACGACTCGGACGTAATTCCGGCGTCATGCTCGGCTGACCGCCACCGGTGTTAACAGCGATATATTGTTTACCATCTACTGCAAATGAAATCGGGTAGCCGCTAACCGAGGAGCCTAAGTTGATTTCCCACAGTACTTCACCGGTTTCATGATCGAACGCTCGGAAGCGCCCATTGGCGTCCCCGCCAAAGACCAGCCCTCCACCTGTTGCAACTACGCTCATGGTGCCTGCCCTGGTTTCGAATAACCATTCGGTTCGACCTGTTTCTGCAGAGACTGCCCGCACGGTACCAAGGTTATCCGTGCCCGGCGTAATTTGATGCCGCGCCGCCAATTGATATATTGCGAGGCCACCTTGTCCGCCTTCAGTAAGCGCCCTAGCTCGTTCGCTTTCAAAATTGCCGGTAGCCAACATATTCGCGCAGCTATTACGAAGCGGATAATACATGATGTTGGTCAGTGGGCTGTAGGCTCCAGCCTCCCAGTCTTTGCCACCCAGCCAGGTAGGGCAAACGAAAACAATTTGTTCTGCTTCTCTGAAAATAATCTCCGGATTCTCGGTGACTTCTCCGGTTGCGCCATCGATATCGATAACCACATTCTGTTCGATAGTTGGTGTTGCCCAGAGAAATTCACCTGTTTCAATATCAAGGGTGTAAACGATACCTGTTTTACCTGGTATGCCAGTAATTACTTTGCGTCTTTCGCCGGGCTGAAGATCGGGATTTATCCACGTGACTTCATCCGGATCTGGAGAGACTTCGGTTTCAACCAATAACCTTTCAAACGGATGATCTAGGTCCCAATGATCATTCATATGCTGGTAGTACCAGCGAATCTCGCCAGTCTCCACCTCTAGTGCCAATGTAGAATTGTGATAGAGATGGGCCAGATCAGTTCCCCCTAAATAGAATTTTGGTGCTGGTGAAGTTACCGATGTGCCCATAATGATGAGTCCTAATTCTGGATCGTAACTAGGAACCATCCAGGAACCTACGTGATGGCGATCTTCAAAAGCAACATCTCCCCAGGTTTCGTCACCAGGTTCGCCTGGTGCAGGAATTAATCTACGCCGCCAGACTTCTTCGCCAGTACTCGCATTATGCGCGGCTACAATGCAGGCATTAGGGCCGCCCCAAGGTCGGCAACTGCGCCCGGAAATAGCTAAACCGTCAGCGATTATTGGGCCAGAACTATGCGTGGCTGAGTTAACTTGATAATCGAGAATCTCCGTTTCCCAAACTTCGCGACCGGTTAATGCATCTAAGGCAAAGATATGATTGTCGTCGGAGGTATTAATTATTTTATCTTCGTAAATCGCAAGATTACGATTGTTACGCGCATTGCCTCCAACCATTTCATAGAGATCTTCTGGAATATCTCGGCTGTATCCCCAGATAAAATCGCCACTTTTCGCATCTATGGCTTCAATCACGTCATTGGCCTGAGGTACAAACAACATGCCATTGTAGGCGAGTGGAGTGATTTCACCGGTTCCTGTCGCAAGATCCCGAGTCCACACCATGCGCAGTTCCTTGACATTTTCGCGATTAATTTCGTCTAGAGGGCTATACCCCCAGCTATCAAGAGTACGCCGCCACATTAACCAATCACCGTCATCGGGATTCTGCAGCATTTCATCGGTAACTGGAGGAAAGTTAGAAGGTTGAGTGCTACCTAGGACCGGAATCAAAAAAAGTCCTACAAATATGGTTTGATTTAGTGTCGACCAAAAAGGAATAGTCAAGTTCTTAAGCATTATCGCACTCCGAATTCTGTTCTATTGTTGTTCATTGCTAGGCTCATGTTGTGCAAATTTACTGTTTTCTGCAAGCTTCGTGGAATTTCAAAAACTAAACCCCGTTCAGTATTTTCTTGTGACCTTATCTTTAGTACATACAAAAGCGTAGCAAAAACGAGGGTTATTACGGTGGTAACGCGAATCTTCAGTGTCACATCGATGGTAAGTGACCGTGGAAGTTTTAGTACTGGCAAGCATCGCTCGGATAAAATGTAATGAACAGATAATAGATTATTAAAATCCAATGATTTTTTAAGTTTTAGGAAGCTTTCTTAATTGGCTCCCACTACTATGCGTATGCGCCATTAGCAAAACAGGGTTACCTCATTAAAGATAATGGATTTAGAGATCAGTAAGCCCGGCGATAATGATTAAATTGTAATCGTTAATTCAAATTTTATGGTCTGAGTAATTTAAAAAGAGGTAGCACTGATGTTATTGAGAATACAGCCATTCTTCAAAAAATCTGATATCGCTCTATTTGCTATTGCACTGATTGCGTCAATTGTTGGAGCAAAGTCTTCAATCGCGCAGTCTTATGAAGAAGGTGCATGGACTTACTTTGGCGGCGACAATAAATTCAACCGCTACTCTCCGGTAGATCAGATCAACGCAGGTAATGTGGACCAAATTAGTATCTTGTGGCGAAGAGATGCCACCGCTGCTTCTCTGCGGAATGAGTACAATGGATTAGGTTTTGAGAAAAACCTGCGATCAACTCCCCTATTAATAGATGGCGTTTTATATGCTCCAAATATTTTTGGTTTTGTGGAAGCATTTGATCCAGCAACAGGAGAGTCAGTCTGGACTCAAGAACCCTATCAATCAACTTTGTTGGAAGCGGCCGGGATCAGTTCCCGCGGCATAGCCCACTGGAAACAGGGCATCGACCAGCGGCTCATGGTGGTGCGAGGTAACTATCTTTATGCGCTAAATCCACAAACTGGTGAAACCTTTCCTGATTTTGGTCGTGAGGAACCGGGCAGAGTCAATCTTACTTACAATGCCGCGGACGCGAACAATTTTGCACTTACTACTTCCCCTTTAGTTATTGGTAACATCGCGGTGATAGGTGGTTTTCTAAATGGTGCCGGTGATGGTGGTAATCGGAAAGAGGCAGCGCCGGAAAATATTCGAGGTTTCGATGTAAGAACTGGTGAGCTTAAGTGGGAATTTAATGTTGTTCCCAGATCAGGAGAGTTTGGTTATGAGACTTGGGGAGAAGGATCTGCTGAGTGGTCAGGGGACATAGGGTCTTGGTGTTGCTTATCTGCCGACAACGAGCTGGGTATCGTATACGTTCCTTTAGGTTCCCCAACGTCTGCCTATTATGGTGGTCATCGACCAGGAGACAACTTGTTTGCAAATAGCCTTGTCGCGCTGGATGCAGAAAGCGGCGAAAGAATCTGGCATTTCCAGATGATTCATCATGATCTTTGGGAGTATGATAATAGTAGTCCTCCTATATTGGGTGACATTACAGTGAATGGCCGCACAATTAAGGCTGTAATGCAGGCGAACAAGAACGGATTTGTGTATGTGTTTGACCGCACCAACGGTAAACCGGTATGGCCAATTGAAGAAACTCCCGTTCCCCAATCAACTGTCGAAGGTGAAGCGACTTCCGCAACTCAACCAATTCCTACCAAGCCCCCGGCTTTCGATCGCCAGGGGATAACAGTAAATGATTTGATCGATTTCACTCCAGAATTACGCAGCAGGGCATTAGAACTTATAGACGATTTCGTACTAGGACCAATTTATACGCCTCCATCTCCATGGGTTGAAGGAGGGTTCCAAGGAACGATCACTGTTCCCGATGCTTGGGGCAGTGGTAATTGGAATACTGGTGCATTCGATCCCGAAACAGGAACATACTTTGCAGTCTCCTACAGCAATCCGGGTAATTTGGGTATCGCTCCAACCAATTCCGAATTTGCAACCATGACTCATTCAATTCCTGATGAAGCACCGAGTGCGCCGACCATTCAGGGGCTTCCCATCGTTAAGCCTCCTTATGGGAGGGTTACGGCACTTAATATGAATACTGGAGAGTTGGAGTGGTCAGTCGCAAATGGAGACGGGCCGCTAAAACATCCTTTACTAAAAGATTTGGATTTACCTTCCTTGGGAATTCCAAATCGACCCGCACCGTTAGTAACTAAGTCACTTTTATTTGTCGGTGAAGGCAGTGATGCGGTTGTAGGAACAGTGCCGGGCGGTTATGTAGCTGATACAGGTTACGATGAGTCCTGGCGTTGGGGGACTCTGTTCCGGGCCTACGATAAATCGACAGGCAACACAGTCTTCGAAATAGATCTTGGAGCTGGCACTACCGGTGCCCCAATGTCCTATATGCATGAAGGTAAACAGTATATTGTTGTGGCCATTTCGTCCCGAGCAACTGAGCCCGAATGGGTTGCTTTAGGGCTTAGCGAGAATAGCCAATAAACGTTTAGTAAATTGCATTTGCTGAGTTGGCCACGGAAAGTAAAAGCAGTGAAACTGCTCAAGGCTGTTTTAATCAATCTCCGGCTGTTTTCTTTTCCGTTTCGCTATAAAATTTAAATCGAGAGTCGTCCACTTGAGTCACCTAAGGACTCTACTGGAGTTCCTAATTTATCCAACAGACTTAAATGTAAGTTAGATAGCGGCGTGCCTTCAGGGTATTGCAAATGATATCCGCCATGACTAACGTTTCCTGCTAACAAAATTGGTAAGTCGCGCGAATAATGCGAGTTACTGTCTGCCATCCCAGCGCCGTAAATGATCATTGAAGAATCCAGCATTGAGCCATCAGTATCTTCAGAGGTACGAAGCCGCTCTAAGAACTCAGCAAAGAAAGTCATGTGATAAGAATTGATCTTGAGCAGCTTTTCTAGTTTCACTGGGTCACGCTGGTGATGTGAAATTGGATGGTGAGCATCAGGCACACCAATCTCGGCATAAGTCCGTCCGGTAATTTCGCGTCCCATCATGAATGTGGCAACGCGAGTCATATCAGTTTCCCAGGCCAGTGCCATCATATCGAACATCAGGCGAGCATGTTCGCCAAAGGTGTCAGGAATACCAGCAGGTTGATCGACTACTGGTAATTCGCGATCGCTTTGAGCTTCCGCCATTTGAATGCGGCGTTCTACGTCTCTCACTGCTTCCAGATATTGGGCCAATTTGGTTTGATCATTGGCTCCTAATTTTTTATACATTTCGTTAGCACGTTCAGTCACAGAATCTAGCAAGCTGGCATCTTTGCCTAAACGCGCGCGACGTACTTCAGGATCGGTGCTACCTGTGTCGCCAAACAACCGTTCAAAAATTGCTCGAGGATTATTTTCCATTGGCAATGGAGTTGTCTCATTGGCCCAGGTGATTGTATTGGTGTAGGCGCAACTGAAACCTTCATCACATGAGCCGGCAAAGTCGCGGCCGTCAATGGCCAGTTCTAGTGTTGCAAGCTGGGTTTCATTTCCTAGCATTCTTCCGGCAATTTGGTCCATGGAAATTCCAGCACGTAGGTTAGCTCCATTATCCCGGGTAGAAGCTACACCGGTCAGAAAGCGTGTGGATGCTCTGGCATGAGGACCTTCGCCGTCGACACCATGAAGTCCAGACAGAATCTGAACCTTTTCTCGGAACGGCTCCATTGGTTTAAGAACAGTAGGGAATTTAAAACCACTGCCTACAGTCGAAGGAATCCAATGGTCCATACGCATACCATTGGGAACATAGACTATTCCGAGACGACGAACAGGTTTTGGCGCTGTATTGGCCATGGCGGGAATCATGGCGTCTAGCATAGGTAATGCTACTGCTGCGCCAAGACCCCGCAGTACCGCGCGACGAGAAATTGCCTTCTTAGTAATGATCATAATTCTGACCTCCGCGTACGGAAAGGGGCGCTTTTTACTATGCCCGTAATAATAGACGACCAGCTATAGTTATCCAACTCTGCAGAACGGGTTATATCCCGAACCGTCGGCTTATCAAAGTATTCGGGCGGTCGCCCGATTGCATAAGCAAATAATTTTTCTGTCACAGTTCCTGCAAATTCGCCGCTACGGTCCATCAAAATCTCTCTTAGACCATTCAGTCCATAAAAGGCCTGCCCGTTTGGTAATTGTCCCGAAGCATCGATATCTAAGCCTGCTTCACCGGTGAAACGCCAGCGACCAATAGCATCGTAGTTTTCCAGTGCCAGACCCAGAGGGTCCATGGGCAAGTGACATACGGCACAGTTTGGATTAGCCCGATGTTGAATCATACGATCACGAATGGTTGCGGGCTGACCGTCTTCACCAGTTTCTGGAAGATCAGGAACATCTGCCGGAGGTGGAGGAGGAGGAGTGCCTAATATATTGGTCAGTACCCATTTGCCTCTTAACACTGGAGAAGTTCGATTGGCATAGGAAGTTGCGGTCAATAGGCTGCCTTGGCCGAGGATGCCGCCCCGTTGTTCTGCAAGTTCACCTTCTAGTTCAACGCGACGGAAATGGCTACCATATACCCCATCAATACCGTAGTGGCGCGCCAGCCTTTCATTAACATAGGTATATCCAGCGCCGAGTAGATCTAAAACTGAGCGATCTTCCCTCAACAGGCTTTCAAAATAGAGCTCGCTCTCCTGACGAAATGCCTCGCGCAGGTTCTCATCGAACTCAGGGAATTCCACTGCGTCTGGCACCAATGAGCGCAGATTACGTAGGAACAACCATTGTCCGGCAAAGTTTTTAACTAATGCATTACTGCGAGGGTCTTGCAGCATGCGAAGTGTTTGTTCTTCCAGCTCTTGAGGATTTTGTAATCCGCCACTTTCTGCTACTGCTAAAAGCTCGGGATCTGGTATGGAGCTCCAGAGGAAGAAAGAAAGCCGCGAAGCTAATTCCAAATCGCTTAACTCAAAGTCAGTGCCAGGAGGCACATTTAATGGGTCTTCCTCAACTCTAAATAAGAAGTCAGGAGAAATCAGGATGCGCTCAATTGCTAATTGAATACCAGCACTAAAACCTTCTTGAGCATCACCGCGACCGACTCGATAGAAATTCATCAACGTATCTATATCTTCCTGAATTAGAGGTCGTCGATAAGCCTGGTTCGCCAGGCTGGAAAGAATTTCCGTCGCACAGATTTCTTCTGATCTTTGATTCCCTTGCTCTGGTGTACAGATAAAAATCGCCTGTCGACTTGGAGTGTCACCTGGTCCTGCCGGTTCGAACGGCCCAGTTATTTGCGCTTCTTCAATAGCAGCGTTGCCATCGCGCATTTCATTCACCGCGGCAGCAAATACGGACTGAGGAGGTTGCAATACACCCTCTGGTTCGGTGAATTTTCTGACGAAGGAAACGCCAACCACATGGGGTCCGGCTTCAGCATCAAAACGCAGGCGCAGATTTGAATCGGCAAAAAGCATGTAGTCTTCCCATTCGCGGTCGCCGAATTGATTGCCACCATAGCTTGCCGGTGCCTGCAATACGTCCGGTTCCTCGCCACCTATTTGAAAATTTTCAATTAGCATGCCATCAAAACGCACTTGCAGTTCGTGGCTTGAACCCATGCCACGAATGTAATTTACATAGTTGCGATGCAGCCGTAAGGCTAGATCGTATTGTCCTGCGACAGGAAAGTAATGTTTCATGGCAACACCTCCTCGGGAACCGAAGGGGAGGTCATCGCTCATGCGATCATCTTGATTTAGAAGAATAGGCACTTCGTATCTTGTGGATAATGGTCCTGCCGGAGTTTCTCCTAGAGATAGACGGGAAATCTTCCGCGCGGCTGATAAGTAACGTTCCATTAACGCAGGAGACACAGTTAGAACATCAGCCATGTTGTCGAAACCATAGGCGTCAATGTCATCTGCTGGTAATAGTTCTTCAACATCGACTTCTATGTTCAACAAGTCACGAATCGCGTTTGCATATTCCGCCCTGTTTATCCGATGAAATGTGTCTGTTCTACCAGGGTTAGGATTTGCCGCAGCTAAAGCATCGATTTCTGTTTCCAGCCAATTAACAAGTTCGAGATAAACTTCTTCTGAAGGTTTTGGCATTTCCATCGGCGGCATGCGACGATTTCGCAGCTGAGATAACATCCTTTCTGGCAGGCCACCATGAGCTGATAAATCAGAAAGGTCGACATTTTGGAACGATATGTCTGCATTACTTAGGACATCGTTATGACAAGCTAAGCAATATTGATTCAGTGTTGCGTTGAGTAACTCTGCCCCTGATTGCGCTAGTGACACACAGGGGAATAGGAGAATTATAGCGAACAGGGAGATCCTGTATTTTCCTTGTTTGCTCTTTACCGAATTTAGTGGGATTTGGGCCATCTGTTCTAACCGCTTCCAGCAATAACTAAGTGCTTATTTTATTTGGTTTTTCCCGCCAGCAGCTGATTTAGCTTTGTACTTAATCATACCTTATTCAGCGACCTCGGTCCCCAATAATTCAACTTGCCACGGCCTTGTCGGGCTGTCAATTCAGCAATGAATGCCGTAGGATTTGGCGGTATGGATAACAATAAAAATTCCCCAAATTCCTCTAGGCTCCTACTTAGCTTTGTTGTCGGGATTATTACTTTTTCCCAGATTGCCCATGTGCAGGCTTCTGACTTAATCGTAGCGGCTCGAGCGGAAGATCTAAGCCAGGTACAACAATTATTAGGTGCAGGTGCAGAGGTAGATGAGCGTCAGGGTGATGGTGCCACTGCATTGCACTGGGCGGCTCATCGGAACAATCAGGAATTGGCGCAATTATTAATCGAGGCTGGAGCAGACGTAAACGCCGCTAATGAATTAGGGGCAACTCCAATATGGCTCGCCGCTTCTAACGGCAGTGCAGAATTGCTTGAAATGTTATTGGACGCTCGTGCTAATCCGAATGCCTCATTGCAAATGGGTGAAACTCCATTAATGAGCGCAGCCCGTTCTGGTGATTTAGAAAGTGTTGCCTTATTGATTGAGCGCGGTGCGGATGTAAACGCTTTTGAGCAGGAAAAATCACAAACTGCATTAATGTGGGCAGTTGCCCAAAGCCATGCCGATGTGGTGCAACTACTGATTGATAACGGC
>MDTE01119804.1_pt1 | contig 10025 bp, 6 predicted proteins | sample 811231 | NCBI WGS metagenome assembly MDTE01 (sample SAMN05326651, study PRJNA326480) | marine metagenome | isolation source: seawater | place: Indian Ocean: Red Sea | collected 2010 | reverse complement strand
CCAAACACCATAAATTAATTCCCGATTCTTTAACTAAATCAACATCTACTATAGACCTTGAATCAAATACCCAAGCTGGTTTAGCCATCTTTTTTTCAATATTGAACCATTTAATATTTTTATAATCATCCCATTCGGTTAGAACTAACACAGCGTGCGCATTATCAAAAATATTTAGATGTTTACTAAATCTCCAACTGCCATAATTATTATTTGAATTATTAATATTTTCATTTTTAATTTCCGTAAATTGCTTCATTTCTAAGTCAATCTCTATTTGTAAAGGATTGACTTTAGGATCATGAATCACGAGTTCAGCCCCTTCTTCGATTAAGTCTTTGCAAATCCTAATTGCTGCAGATTCTCTTGTATCGTTAGTATTTGCTTTAAATGCGAATCCTAAAATTACAATTTTCTTTTGTGAGATGCTTCCAAAAAGCTTTTTAACAACAATTTTTGCTATTCGTTTTTGATGCCAACTGTTTATATTTACAACCTCTTCCCAAAATTTTGCTACTTCTTCAAGACCAAAATATTCTGCTAAGTAAACAAGGTTTAAAATATCTTTCTTGAAGCAACTACCACCAAATCCTGGCCCCGAATCTAGAAATTTTGATCCAATTCTGGAATCTCTACCTATTGCTCTTGAAACTTCTTTGATATTTGCACCAGTGACTTCACAAATCGCACTTATCGAATTTATTGAACTAATACGCTGCGCTAAAAAGGCATTAGAGGTTAGCTTAGCAAGCTCGCTGCTCCATATATTTGTAAAAAGAATCTTTTCCTTAGGAACCCAACTTTCATATATTTTGCTTAATAAAAACATTGCTGATTCATCCTCTCCCCCAATTAAAACTCTATCTGGATTTTCTAAATCTTTTATTGCTGTACCTTCTGAAAGGAACTCAGGATTAGATAAAACGCTAAAACTTTTATCATTTTTTGATGAATTTAAATCTCCCGAATTAAGTATGTTTTGTATTACTTCAGCAGTTCTTACGGGGAGTGTGCTCTTTTCCACCACTATTGTATAACCCTTAGCGTATTTAGCTACTTCTCTAGCACTGGCTTCAACCCATTTTAAATCACTTGACTTTCCGGCTCCAAGACCTTTAGTTTTTGTAGGTGTATTTACGGAGATAAATATTAAATCTGAAGACTCAATTGCTTTTTTTACATTGTTAGAGAAGAATAAATTTTTGTTTCTTGTGCAAGCTATTATTTCCTTTAAGCCTGGTTCAAAGATAGGTAATTTTGTTAGGTCCTGATTATTCCATGCCTCTATTCTTTCATTGCTAATATCAACAACATAAAAATTTAAATCAGGACATTTGCTTGCCATGACAGACATTGTTGGACCGCCAACATAACCTGCTCCTATGCAACAGATATTTTTAATAGTAGGAAACATAATTTTGATTTTAAGATATAATTATTCATTTTTTTTCAAATAATGGATTTTTGTTATTGTTAAATTTTAATATTGACTATTACTTTCTACCTTAATTTAAAATCAATTATTTTAGTAAAACTTATGGTTAATTTTAGGTATTATTTTTTAAAAAGCACCCTTGCCAAAGGGAAGTATTAATACTATTAAAGTTTTTATGAAAATTTTAATATCTAAAAGAAAGCTTATATTTTCTGAATAAAAAATATCTAATTCTACTCTTTTTTGATAAGAAAGCTTATTCCTACCACTAACTTGCCACAAACCAGATATCCCAGGCTTAATTGAAAAAGCTTTTCTAAAATCACTTCCGTATTTTTTAATTTCGCTTTTAACTATGGGTCTTGGCCCAATAAAACTCATTTCTCCTTTGAAAACATTAATTATTTGAGGTAATTCGTCTAAACTTGAAAATCTGAGAAATTTTCCAATATTTGTAATTCTGGGATCATTTATTATCTTTCTTGTCTTGGTAAATTCATCTTTAAGATTTGTATTCCTAATTAATATTTTTTTTAAAAGATATTTTGCTTCAGGCTTCATAGTGCGGAATTTATAACAGGAAAAAGTCTTATTATTCTTTCCAATTCTTTTTTGGATATAAAAAAAATCACCTTTTGAATCTATTTTAATTAAAATTCCAATGACTATAAAAAATGGAACAAAAAAAATTATCATCAAAAACGAAAATACAATATCGCAAAACCTCTTGAAAAACTTATAATTCAAAATTTATAATAAACTAATAGCATAATAAATGCTTTGATTGTTAATTATGAAATTTCTATTATATAGTTAATAATTTATGATTTATTTGAATTCCGATAATGATTTATATATAAAATTTGAAAATTTCTTTTTAAAATTGTCGATACTAAAATTTTGTGCCCATAAGTTTATATCTTCGCTAGAAAAATCTAACCAAAGTTTTTTTTCTTCAAAAAAGTTTATACATTCCTTCAAGTCCCTATCACTTTGATTATTGAATAAAAGACCAGTCGGAACTTTATTTTTAGAACTTATACAGTTTACTGTATCTAATATGCCTGCTTTTTTAAGGGCTATTATTGGTGCTCCCGATGCCATCGCTTCAACAGGTGCTATTCCAAAATCTTCTGTTCCTGCATAAACAAAAGCTCTACAGTTTTCCATAAGTTTTTTGACTGCAAGATCATCTTGATAATCTAAAAAACTTATATTTTTATTCGCTATTTTAGTTAATTGTTTTTTCTCTGGTCCACTCCCAACAATTATTAATGGCAGATTTAGTTGGTTAAATGCTTTTATTAATAAATCAATTCTTTTATTTGGAACCAATCTGGATACACTTAAATAAAAATCACTTCTCGATTTATTTGGGGAGAATTTTTTTATATCAACAGGTGGGTGGATAACTGTTGAATTTCTTCCCCAATATTTTTTTATTCTTTTTGCAGTAAAATTAGAATTTGAGACTAATTTATCAATCCTAACACTACTTATATAGTCCCATTTCCTCAAATCTTGGAGAATTATTCTTAATAATATATTTATTCCTAATTTTTTATATGATGAATTTCTTAGATATGTGTTCATTTCGTCCCAAGCATATCTCATTGGAGAATGAATATAACTTATATGCAATTGGTCAGGGGAAGTAATTACACCTTTTGCCACTGCATGACTTGAACTTATTATTAGATCGTATCTTCTGAGATCGAATTGTTCTATTGCTAGTGGGAAAAGTGGTAAATACTTATGAAAATGTTTTTTGCTAAAAGGTAGATTTTGTATGAAGGATGTATTAATAAATTGATTAGGTTTTAAATGCTGATATTTACCTAAGTGATTAACCAAACTGAATATCTCGTAATATGATTTATTCTCAATAATTATTTTTTCTATTTCATTAAAAACTTTTTCAGCGCCTCCTGTAAATTCGTCTGAAAACCAGTCGTGTATAATTGCGATATTCCCTTTAAATTTTGAATTCATACTTTTTGAAAAAACAAATTCTTTGATTATGTTATTTTAAATTAAATATTTGTAGAATCTACATCTTTATAAAAGATCTAATTCTAAGATTAATTATATTCGATATCAATTTTATAGTATTAATAGTGGAATATAAGTTTTCATTTCTATTGAATTTAATGGCTAAATTTATATTTTTTTCTGCCTCCCTAGGATTAAGGTTGTAAATATCAACTACAGCTTTTGCTAAATATAAATTAGAGTTACTTTTATCAATTTCTATAAGCTTCTTTAATGTAAGTGAAGCTTCATTAGATTTTCTTTGTAAAATTTGTGAAATAGCCACATTATATAAATAACCAGGATTTGCTTTATTTAATTGATATCTATATTTAAATATCTTTTCTGCATCTTTTAAATATTCTTGAGAAGGATCTGACTGATTTACCAATCCTACGAGGTTGAACAAGTTGTCGAAATCTCCATTTTTTAAAAAATTACCCATATTCTCTAATTCTTGAATTTTATTAATTTCAAATTTTTCTTCAGATAAATTTTTAATATTTTTTTTAAAAACAACCTCATTTATAAAAAGTGGATAAATTTCATTTTGATTAGATATTAAAGTACATTTCAAATCAAAAGATTCATCTAATTTGGGTGGTTTTTCATAATTTAAGTTTTTAATAATCTCAATATTTTCTTTTGATAAGTTTATTATTTGAGGCAAGGCAATATTAATCTCATAATTATCGTTTTTATTATGAGCGCTAATTAACAAATTACTATTATTTAAAATCCTTTCATTACCTCTTAAATTAATAGTTAATCCATTATCGCTAAAGAATAAATTTGCTTTAGGAGTGCGAAGATTTTCATTAATTATTTTAATGGACTCATTTATTCTTCTTCTTTTGTAGAGCATTGCTTTAGAACCATCTGGTAAATTCCATGATTTGAAATTTTCAAATAAATTAGATTCTTTTACAAGTTTGGATAAATTTATTTTTGCATTATTAGTCATTATTCCTTGATCCCCACTTTTTAAAAGAAACCAATTAAATCTATCAAGATCATCTTCAAAAGATTTTTCGTTACTAATTATTTGCCTAATACTTACATTTTTGTTTTGCAACTTAGCTTCTGCAGCAAGATTAAAAGTATTTAATTCTTCCGTATCAGGTAAGAAAGCAATAACAGAATTTAAATTTGGAGAAAAACTATTTACATTTTTTATTATTTCTTTATGAGGCCAATAAATGCCTAATTTTTTATCAAAATCTTGCGATATATTTATCTTATAATTTATATGAAAAATTAATGTAAATAAAATTATTAAAAATATCAAAATCTTATAGTAAGAGGTCCAATAATATTTTTTTAAATATGAAATAAATAACCCAGAAAATGCACACAATGATGGAAATATAGGCAAGATAAAGCGTAAATCTTTTGTGCTCATTAAAGTACAAATGATCAATATATTTATTGGTAACAGGATTAGAAAAATATATTTATTAAATAATCTATTAAATTCTCTTGGGTAAACTTTATTAGTAGCTAATTTTTTATAAAAATCTATTGAGCTTATTACTAAAAAACTACCTAAAATATAAGGACCTATTAATTTAAATATTATTTTTGGATAAAAGATAATTCCTTCTAATGTATTTGCCTCCATACCCTCTTGATATTTGATACCCCATTGCCAGGAATTTAAGATGCTTGTAAAAATTGTTAACCAATTAATACTAAACCATGGCCAAATTATTATTAAAAATGATGTTATTAGAACAAAGATATATATAATTATATTTTTTATAAAGTGAACTTTTTTTAGTAAATATAAAAAAGTATAAGTGTAAGGTAAAAATAAGAATAATATTCCAGTTGGCTTAGTTAAAAATACAAAACCCAAAGTTATACCTACTAAAAAAGATAAAAATAATCCTCCTTTTGCTTTAAAGAATTTTAAAAGAATATAAAAATTTAAATTTATAAAACATACTTGAGAAATATCAATTAAATAATCTACTCTTTGATCAAAAATATATGGATTAAAAGCAAATATAAATGCTGCCCATAATCCTCCTTTACCATTACCTATTTCCTTACAAATACCAAAAATACATAAAATTGAAATTATCGAAAATATATTATTAGAAAGCAAACTATTTTCATAATTCTTACCAAAAATAAATAGAAAAAATGATGAAACGATATAGGTTAGGGGACCTCTATATGAATCAGTTATTGTCCAAAAATTATTCCACCATTCAGAGGAATTTATGTAGAAATTTTCTAAACTATTATAAGTGCTAAATAAGTTAGAGAGGTGATAACCCTGATCCCATTTGGGTAAGTAAAAAGTATTTGCATGATAAAATTTATCGATAATAAAATTAAAAATTATTATAAAAATTAGTACTAGATATTCATTGTTTCTAATAGAAAAAAATATTGTTTTTTTAGTCATTTTAAGTCAATATTTTTTTTTCATCTGCTATACATTTTAAAGATGCTAAAAATAACCAAAAAATAAGACTTATTCTCCCATCAAAATACTGTATATCAATCATTTGAGAAAGAAGAAAAACAAATGAGGCTGTCCATAAAGCTTTATCACTAATATTATTTGTTGAACCTTTAAAAATTTTTGTAAATGAAATATACATTATATAAATAAGGAAAATAAGAAATAGAATAGTACTAGGAATACCATTACTTATGGCAAATTCTGTAAACAAATTATGCGAATGTCCCTTCCAAAAACCTGTTTGTAATTCATAAATAATCGGGAAAGATCCTGAACCTGTCCCTACCAGAGGATTTTTAATTATTATTTCTTTTGAAGAATTTAGTATCTCTATTCTAGTTGCATCTAAATTTTTAAATCCTTCATTGGTAAATTCAAGCCAAACCTTATTTGGGATTATATTTCTTAATGAATCTTGAATCTCCCCTTTAAAAGTTTTCATTGTTGTGATTGCAATCAAGGAAGAAATACCTAATAAAGTTGGTAAAAACCATCTAAGAGATGCAATACCTATAACTATAGGTATTGTAAGTATTGTGCATCCCCAAGCATTTCTTGAATTTGTTAGAAAAATACATACCAAAATACCAATGAAGATTGATAAGAAAAAAATTGATTTTTTTTTGTTTTTAGAGTGGTTGTATAATTGGGAAATACAAATTGGCAAAACCAAAGTTAGCCAAGAACCGGCGTAGTTTGCATGATTAAATAAACCTGTTAATCCAGAAATATTATCAATAGGCCTTTGGTACCAAACAATTAATCCATTTAGAAATCTAAAAGGTCCAACCCAGTTGAAAAATTGTTGGCCAATGCCAGAAATAATTACTGGAATTGTACTAAAACATAAAATTTCACAAATTATTTTTCTTTTTTCATCTGTTTCTAGAAAACCTTGCGATGCCCAAAAAATCCAAAAAAATGGTATCCAATTAAAAAGCCCTACCCATGAAAGATATTTTGGAATTTCTGCTTCATAATAATTATTATTTAAAAAAGTGTGAAATAAAGAGCTTAATATCATTAATAAACTCAATAAAATTAATATTAAATTAGTTTTTCTTTTAAGGAAAAAATTTCTCCTTTTAAAACTTTGTATGAAAAGTGATAATAAAATGCAAAGTGAAGATATGCTAAAAGCAGAAGGAATAAAAAATATACCAATTTTAAATATAAGAAAGTCTTTTGAAGATATTCTAGAAAATATATGATTCACAAATTTTTTTTTTAATCTATCAAATTTTCTTCTTAATTAATAAATTTGTTATATAAGGTTATGGATTTATTCTAAATAAATTTATCCTTTCAATATTTTCTTTTCTAATTGACTAAGATCTTTAAAACTTTCAGATACCTTACACAATTCATCAAAATCCCCAGAGTGTATTATTTGTCCAGAATGAAATTCATAAATTTTGTCTGCATTCATAACAGTTGAAAGCCTATGAGCAATAATAATTAAAGTGCAATTATTACTCATTAAGTCTATTGAATTCATAACTTCTGCTTCTGTTCTATTATCTAGAGAATTTGTGGCTTCATCTAGTATTAGAAATTTTGATTTTCTGTAAAATGCTCTTGCTAAAGCTATTCTCTGTCTTTGACCTCCAGAAAGCATAATACCATTTTCGCCAATACTGGTATCTAGACCTTTTGGTAAATCTTTAATCACATTTTTTAACTTAGCTGAATCAAGTGCTTCCCAAACTTTTTTTATGTTGATTTCATCTTTTTTCTTTGCAAAAGCTATATTTTCTAAAATTGTTGAATTATTTAAATAAAATCTTTGAGGTACATAAGCACAATTAGATTGCCAATTTTTGATATCTTTTTTATCTAGTGGTTTACCATCTAATAATAATTCCCCTTCTTTTTGTTTTAATAGTTGAAGTAAAATATTAACTGTAGTTGTTTTGCCACTCCCAGTAGATCCAACAAAAGCAATTCTTGTTCCAATATTAATTTGTAAATTCAAATTACTTATTACATCAGACTTTGAATTTGGGTATTTATAAGAAATATTCTTCAAAAATATATTTTTTTTTGGATAAACAAAATCCTTAATGTTGGATTTTTGATTTATTTCAAGAGGATTTTCGATATTATCTTGATTATCTAATTCAATCAACTTTATAGTTTCATTTAAGTCTGGCAGACCTCCTCTAATTGAGTTGTATCCCTTGAAAGTATCTTGTAATGGAGGGGTTAACTTCAATGCAGCAGCAGCTATCGTTGATAAAAAGGGTATTACTTTTAAAATTTCATTTATATCAGTATTTATAATTAAAGGGAAAATAACGCCAATTAAGAATATTAAGGTTATTCCAAAAGGTTCAACAAAAGCCCTTGGAATTTCGGGAAGTATATCGCCTAACCATATAATCGGGATAAACTTTCGCCCTGTTTTTACATATTTATTTCTGTAGTAATGTTCAGAGTTTGTTAATTTAATATCTATAATTGAGTTTAATGATTCATTTAAAATATTATTTGAATTTAACTTTAATTCAGCTCTTTTTTTATTAGCATTTCTAATATTTGGAATTATAGCTAGCGAAATACTTAAATATCCTAGCAATAATCCAATTATTAGTATCAATGCCGTTAATTTTGCTATTGCTAGAACAGCAATTGATACAGAAAAAATTATAAATAAACCACTAAAAGAACGTAAAAGAGGAAGAATAACCCAGTCACAAACTTGTGTTATGTTTACTAGTACTGATGTAGAAATATCATTATTATTATTTTCAAGAAAGAATTCATATTGCTGGGAGAGTAAGTTTTTATGAGCTAATTCTGAAAGATCTCTCCAAATTGTTGCTTTAATTTTTAACTGCTTGGCTCTTAAATAAAGTTTAATAATTGATGCAAACCAATTTGTTAAAACAAAACATGTTATCAGGATTATGATTTTATATTTAGGATCATAATTAAATATATCGCTTAATAATGGAATAGCCTGTCTAGGCTCGCCAACTATGAAGTTCAATAATCTTGCTAATAAACCCAGTACTATAACTTCAGATATGCCTGAAAATATTGACAAAGGTATTAAAGAAATTAATTCTGTTCTTCTTCTTGAAGGAAGATAAGAATAAATTTTTAATAATTGATCAAATGTCTTACTTTTAAACATTACGTTATAATCTCATAAATGTGATCTTATTAAAAAAGAAAAAGACACTTTAAAAATTGATTTTAATTGACAAATCTTTTAATTTTTAAAATCAAATCTTTTTCAAACAAATAGGAGAATTCTTTATACATATTTATACGATCTAATTTAATTTCTAAATCGCCTATTCCAACTACTTTCGTATTATTCAATTTTTTTACCCATTCTGCACTTTTTCTTAAATTAACCAAATTTAAAAAATTATTTTCGGTTAAATTTTTAATTTCTTTATGTGATGGTATATCAGAAGCTAATGCAGGTAAATTGATACTTAATGCGTCTAGAAGAGGTATGCCAAAACCCTCAAATGATGAAGTTGTAATTAATAATGAGGTATTTAGAAAAAGCCATGCCTTTTCAATTTCATTTACATAATCAAGAAGAACTATATTTTTTTCACAATTACAAAGATTTTTTATAAATTCAGAGTATTTAGTATTATGTAACTTGCCAGCAATGCATAGTAAGAATCCTCTATCAGCAAGATTAGATTTTTTAAAAAATAAAATAGCATTTTCTACTTTTTTTCTCTCCACAATTGAGGAATTAAATAAAATAAAAGGTTTTTTTATCGATTTGATGTAGGAGATTTTGTTAGCCTCTTCTAATTTCCCCAAAGTTAAAGAAGGGGAAGGATAGATTACTTCTTCTTGATAAGAATTATGTTTTTTTATTTTCAATAAACTTTTTACAACCCTTTTACTTTCTTTGGATACATAAATACAATTACAACTTTTGTGAGAATCGTATAGTCTATTATAAAAAACTTTGGAATTTTCAGGATGGCTAGTTAATTGAATAGGAATAGCATCATGTATGATTTGTATAATTTCCGTATATTTTGCATTTTTCCTTTTCATAGATAAAGGACAAGTTGATATTATTAAGTCTAAATCTTTTTTATT
>MDTE01080054.1_pt1 | contig 10025 bp, 10 predicted proteins | sample 811231 | NCBI WGS metagenome assembly MDTE01 (sample SAMN05326651, study PRJNA326480) | marine metagenome | isolation source: seawater | place: Indian Ocean: Red Sea | collected 2010 | reverse complement strand
TTCTTCCTCGACTTCTTCTTCCTCGACTTCTTCTTCTTCGACTTCTTCCTCGACTTCTTCTGTTGCTTCTTCCTCGACATCTTCCTCCTCATCGCTTGGGGCTGCTTCGCTTGGGTCTGCGTCCTCCTCCTCATCGCTTGGGGCTGCTTCGCTTGCTGCTGCGTATTCCTCCCCATCAGTTGGGGCTGCTTCGCTTGCTGCTGCCTCTTCCTCCTCATCGCTTGGGACTGCGTCTTCTTCTGCTGCGGTTGAGGTCACAGCACTATCATCAGGAAGTAGCAATTTAAATAGTTCTTCGTTTATGCTTAATTTATTTAAGCTCTCAGAAGATGAAAATTGACTAGCCCAACTCTCAATATCTACACTTGATATAACATCGTTCTCTGATAATAAATTTAAAATATCGACAACTTTATCTTCGCAGTCTCTACCACTTCCACAGATTGTCTTAATTTTTTTTATAACTGGAGATTTAAACCAAACCCCCACCTTCTTTAGTGATGTTGCGATTGAATATATAACATTTCCAAACTGTTCAAGATTTGTTAACAAAGTCGTCAAAACAAGTGTATTTGTAACATAACTCAATAAACTGTCATACTTAGTTACTAGTTCTCTGAGTTCGGTTTCAACTACAACTCTAGTTCCCTTCAAAAGATGTGGCAGTATTTTTTCTGTCACTAATTGTATTACTTCACTACCTAATGTCGTATTCATCTGTGCATTTTCCTCCTGGAGTGAGGAGCACTCTCCTTTAAGTTTTTCAACGAGTTCATTCAATTGTTTAATTTTCGAATTTAAAAACTTAATTTCTCCATCCTTTTCACTAAGTTGATTGTTTAAACTCTTAACAAGTGATACTTTTTGGTAGTTTAAATTTTCCTCGTTTAATTTTGAATTTTTAGCAGTCAATTCAGTTACCTGATTACTAAGACCGGTAACTTCTTCTGATTTATCAATTAAAGCTGATTGCACTTCATTCATATTTGTATCATAGTTATCTATTAACTCTTTTTGAACCAAATCGAGCTGTTCATTTAAAAAATTTCTTAAGCTAGTTAATCTTTCATTAATAAAAGTATTATTTACAGCAGACATATTATAAATTAAAATATTGTGAATATCTTTAAATTGAATAAAATAAATCTTTTATAATTCTTCAGCATCTAATAAGTCCTCATTTACATTTTCATCTGAAGTAGCTCCTTCTCCATTATGTTTTATGATAACAGTTCCGTCCTTAATTTCATCGCACCGATAATTATCATATCTAAGATCACAGGTTTCCCTTTCTAAGTGTCCCTTCTCGGCATCCTGATAGTATTCGCTTATAATATAATAGAATATTACACCTCTGATAAAACCAAATATAACATTATAGAAGACATCTTTAACAGACTTACATCCTATTGTTATTCTAGACCAAATCGTCAATAACAACATACCTGTGACAAATATGAATGGAACAGAATCAACACCCCCCTTATAATACATATCTGAGTAGAAAAATGTAGCAACAAAACTCATAATCTCAGTATGTGGGTTAGGTAAAAATCCTAGTTCAGTTTTATCACTAACTTTACCAAAAATTGCACACGCCGCATTTGGGATAATCTGCGCATATTTTTTATAGATATATCCAACTAAATCATTTATTACTAATCCAATTAGTAAATATGCCGATCTCAAATCTTTGTAAAGCGCACTAGAAAGATATGTAAAAAAATACAATCCTAATGGGAGAAAGCGAACGAAAGTATGGAGTAATCCAATAACATAATTAAGCATTTCAATAAAGTTCATTGTGTCTTATAATAATAACATAAATAAAATATGTTTTTTTTTGAAAATTAAAATATAATAATTAATTAATGAATTATGTTATGGAAAAATTATGGAGCCGCCCTAGAGGCGTTATAAATGCTTCCTACAAAACAATAAATGATTTTGAATCATCCAGTGAAAAAGAATGTTCAAAACTAGATAAAGAAAATGAAAAAATTTATTCGCGCCTATTAACACAAGCCGAAAAAGCCCATAGTGCCATAAGAAATTCCGGATTAAGTATGAACCTAGAGGTCCCTATTCCTCCTCGTCCTTCTAATAGAGACAGGTTTTTATTGTGGAAGAAACGTAATGTATCTAAAAAAGTAATAGAACAAACTGAAGCCGTGATATTCTTAGAAAAACAGGGATACAAATATAATGAGCACTATGAAGCATATCAAGCTATTGATCTTGCGGTAGAGATAAAGAAGAATAATGGCGAACCAATTGAATTTACCGATAACTCAAAAAACTTTGATAATGTATACAACAAAAATGATAGAAATATATTTAGAAGACGCTCAATGTATCGTCTTAGAGAAAATGAAAGACTACCTAAAGATTTACAAAACCAAAAAAGAGGTAGAAATACTACATCTGTAATAAATCCTGACTTCTCTCAAAACCAAGCCTTTGAACAACAATCTTCTAGAGAAAGTGTTGAAAGACTAAATAGTATTAATAGTATAAATGGCGCACAACAAGATAACTTTGTTCCTGACAGACAATACAGTAGATCAAGCGCACAATCTCCTTTACAGCAGAATATACAATACCATCAAAGCTCAGCTCCATCAGCCCCACCACCATCAGCCCCACAACCATCAGCCCCTCTCTCTAATGTAGAACATCAGATTGTTCAATTAAATAATAAAACCAATAGTTCTTCAATTAATACAACTCCAAATTTTTCACAAATAGAGACACAAAATAGAATGATAAACCAAGTAAAACCATCTGCTCCACCAGCATCAAATAATCTCAGAAGGAGAAACTCCTCTTTTGGATTTGATTTTGAAAAAGGAGCAGAAAACACACTTCCTCAAGGTGTGTGTGGCGAACAACAATATGGATTAGAGTTCTAAGTATTTTTTACCTTTATTTTTTTTTAATTTGATTTAAGATTTAAAACTTATTTATTTAAAATAATCAAGAGCTATAGTGAGTTATGTCTACATTTTTTTTTATTTTTAAAAGAGAAGAAGAATTAATTCGTGTCCGAGTAAAAGGGGCGATTGATCCTAAATACGAAGAAAGTTACGTTTCAAATTTGTTTGAAGACTTAAAAGAAACTTATCTTGATGATCTTATGACAAAAACATCTGAACAAATAGCTAACGCATATAGAAAAAAGATTAACCAATCAAAAATTTATTTTAAGAACCAATTTATCTATATTCGTCCAGAAAAGGTAAATCTAGATAAATATACTTTTTATGAAGAAGAGGAGTTTAATAATTTACTCAGTCAAATAGATTTTTTGTTTGATGAAGAGACATATTCTTTTAAGCAAAATAATGAACTAGATCCATTTAAATATATTGTAGAACCTACAAAACTACTAGAAATACTTGATGCCTCAATCGAAACTGCTACTAATATTAATCAAAAAATTATGCAAAATCATTCAGACTTAGTAAAAAAAGACTATGAATTGCTTTGTCAGAAAAACGAACTTTTATCATTAAAATCCCCAGACAAATTTTCTGAAATAATAAAAATAATCAAAGAGCGCGAAACAATAAATTATATTTTGATTGATATTGACGTAGAAGTGACAAATTCTCTTATTGAACTACACAACCTTAAATATTTAAAATTAAGAGAAAATGACCTACTTATAACACTTCAGTCAATAAAAGAGCAAGTAAAAGTAATTAGACAGTTATTACCTATTTTTAAAGTTTATGAGAAAAAATATATGTCCTAGGGTAATAATTTTTTGTTTCTATATATTAATGATTTTAAATATAATTACTGTAATTGCATTAACTCTCGCAATAATATTCTTCACAATAATTATCGTTAAACCTGTAGAGAATTTTTCTTTTTTGTTTGACAACGAATTAAAGCAAAAAGTAGAACGTAAAAATATTCAAGAGAGAAATAGAAACATTCAGAGAAATTTAATTGAAAATGATATTAAAAAGAAGCAAACTATAGACCAAATCGCAGAAGAAGTTTCTAAATTTGAAACTGTTTTAAATTTTATCCGGGAAAACTTACACAATATACCTGTTTGTCGGGAAATAGATTTACGACCTGATCTTGTTCCCACCTGTTCAGCGCGTCCATTAGCTTCTTGTTCACTTAATCCTTACTGCAGGGTTGAAGGCGAGGAGTGTGTAAATAAACAATTGAACGAAGAGTGCGCAAACATTCTTGAAAGAGATAGTGAGGGTCGTTATACAGGCGCCGCTCAATCAATGTTTGTTTACCCTTCTGTTCTTGAAGAAATTAAATAAGTTATTTTTTTTTTCTGTATCATTATTAATGAATAAAAGTAATATATTACTATTAATTATTGTAGTTTTAACAACTATTTTGATTGCGTATGGATATTTTATATTTTTCAAGTTAAACTTCGAAGGATTTCAATCCAGCGTTGAAGATACTGTAGCAGAAAATATGGCATCAACTAGACATCAATGTAAGTATTATCCTTGGGGACCTACTCTACAAAGTTGCACAAATAACTGCATGAGTAGTCAACGTGTTGGATTATGGGATGAGAACGGCGGACACTGCACCGAAGATATTTGTAGTGAGATTTGTGGTCTATGCACTCATGAACCATCGTGTCAATGGATTGCCTCTTGGAGCGCACTAGAAAAAGAAAAGATGCTAAAAATCAGAAGAGAAGATACAGTTATTTCAACACTAGTTCCAAGAAAATTAAATATTGTAGGAATATCTTATCCCGACTCCGATTTAGCGGTTCAAAACAGTTATGTAAATATTAAGGTGACCTGGACAAATTATGGTGATACTAAAGCTTACATGGTTCACTTTTATGATATGAAAGAAAGCGAAAACATGATTAAAGTTGAAACTATAGAAGACCCAGCAGCCGAAGAATATAATCTAGTAGGTCTTAAACCAAATTCAAAATATTCGATCATTGTTTACGCAATAAATGAATATGGTGTAAGTAATGGTTCTAACATAATTATAGTTGAAACCTAAATAAAGATATTTTTTGTTTATATAAAGAAATAAAATTGTATTTTATAATTAGATATACTTATGGAATGTTTGGACGACCAAACTTTATTAAATGAGATTTTTAATAAAATCCATTTTTTTGTTTTGAAGAAAGATAAAAAGTTTTATTTTCCAGAGCAACCCCAAGAAGTTGAAGTTGGAAATAGAGAATATAAAATAAATCTTGACTATTCTGATAGAAAGGCTAAATTTACCAAAAATATACTAAACAAAAAAGCAACTCAGATGAATTTTAGACTTATAGAAGGAGGTGGGAAAGCTATATATTTTATAGGGTTAAAAGATAACGGAGAACCCAGCGGAATAGACCTAAATAAATTAATGATATCTCTTATATACTTTAATCAGATAGTATACTTATCAAATAGTAAATATTCAAAAATAAGAATATATTTAGGTAAAGACGGGTATATCGCAACTATCCGTGTCTTTAAAAAGTTTGAGCAGAAACACTTACTCTTAGAAATTTGATAATGAATTTATTACTGCGATATCTATTTCCTTTTCAGTTTTAGGATATTTACCTCTGAATTTTTTACTTTTACTTAATCTGTAATTCTTTCTCAATTTACTCTTCTTATTAAGTATTGATTTAATAATAGCACTTCTTCTTTTTTTAGTGTTGCGTTTTGGTTTTGGTTTAAACCCTGTAATTTTTTGCTTTCTGGCACCTTCAGCAAAATCAAGCATTTTACGATAATATTTAGTCTTCTTCTCGGCTGGTCTATAACTTGACAATATGCTATCTTTTTCTGCGGGATAAATCTTTGTAATAAAACCATTTTTGGGTGTGTCAAAATAAATTTGTGTTTTCTTAGATAAACGTATACTTTTACCAAAATTATAGATTAAATTTCCTAATAATTTGTTTACATCGCCTCCTACACAATTTTCAATAAATGGTCTGTATTTACCAGTCAAAATTTTTACATTATTCTTTTTCTTTAATTGTTGTTCTATATTGATTAAATTGTCAAGTAAACACGCATATTCTTTAGGAACTGGTTCACAAGATAAAACAAGTTTATCTAAAACAGCACCTTTATAATAAATATACTTCATTCTATCAAACGAAGCATAACGATCTTTACCATCGGAAACATAGGGCATACATTCATAGGTTTTTGTAAATCTTATTAGTGGCAAAAATGTGCTCCTTTTTCCAGGTTGTTTAAACTCTAAATCATAGTTGTTTGAGTCAATATCTTTCCAATGCATAATTCTAGGGACAACTCTAAATTCTATTCCTGTATCTTTATATCCTGTCTGAAGTTTTTTGAGAAGGGGTTCAAAATATTTTTTAGGTTCTCTGTCTGTATACACCTCAAAATTGGTTTCTTCAAGTTGCGGAAAATTATGTCCTTTAATATAAAAATTATACGCACTTGTGCCATAATTTAATAGCTTGTGTTGCTGAATAAAACTTTTAATATAGGAAAATAATTCAGCTATTTCTTCGTCATCATTAGGATTAAAATCAGGTTTCGATTTGGGCGTCTCTTTCTTATCGCATTTTAAATATTTAAATTCGTTTTCAAACATTCGTAGTCTTTTAAATACTTTCTCTAATCTTTTTGGATCTTGTAGAGGTTGTGTCATTTCAAGATACATACTAATTTTTAACCAATCAGGACTACAGACAAACATTTTTTTAGGATACTTACTTTTACCACTTTTGTAGTTGTAAGTATCTAGATATTCTTTTTTGTCTTTACTTAATATGTCTAATGCTGGAATATTATTGAAAAAACTAAAGCATTTATTATCTAGTGTCATTCCGCATTCATCACAATTATTTGATTTTAAAGCATCAGTGGTGCACCCAACTTGTGTAAGATCAAGAACATAAATTAGATCTACTGATACCTTATATGTCTGATGTTTGTTGTCATTAACAACACTCGCTTTTGTTTCTACAAAATAAAAACCCAATTCGTAAAATCTATCGCATAATTCCTTTGATTGATTCCAAGCATCCGGTGAGAATACATCGTAATCAGGAAATTCATAATCTTCGTATATAGGCTTTCCTTTTTTTGCTAAGTGTTCGTGAAGTGCCTGTCCACCATACAATTTTAAACCCTTTTCTTTTATAAAATCTCTTACTACATCAAATGGATTTGGAAGCCCCACTTCTTCAAAAGACTTTAACGTTTTTTCGTGATAATCTTTTGTAGATAATTTTGTGAACAAATCTACTCTCTCTTGTATATACTGTTCTAGTTGTTTGTCATCTTTGATTTTTTTTGACATTATAATATTATCTTATAAAAAAAAATATATATTATTTATAATGGTAAAATCAAGGAAAAAGTATGATAGTAGAAAAAAACATGCAATTAAATCTAGACGACTTCAGCTAGGTGGTGCCGGTTCTTATACAGGTTTTACACCTGTGACAATAGGCACTGATACTACATCCAAATCTTTAACTAGTATGAGAAAACTACAAGACACCTCTAAGCAGGCTGAATTGGTAATTTCTGCGGTTGAAGCGCCACGGTGGGGAACTAAAAAGGGGGCATCCTCATATACCAAAAATAAAGGAAATTTAATAGCAATACGAAGAAAAAATATAGAGAATATGGAAAATATAATTAAAATTTTAAATAAACCTTCTAGTGAAATGCAGATAAAGGCGATTTCCGAAATAAAGGTGCTACAAGACGCAACAAATAGAGTTAGATATCAAAAAATTCTACAAATTAAACGTGATGTAGAGAGTAATTTTAAAAACGTAAATGCGCCTGAAGACCCCCAAAAATCTCAGTCATACAACTCTCTTAGTCAAGCAGTTCATCTTGCTAGAAAAAATATTCTTCAAGATATAGTATCTCTTGTAAGAACTGAAACTTTAAAATTAAATAGTATTCTATCTGTTGTAGTAAGAGACAAAGGAACAGAATCCTTTAGAGACACAGATAGCTCACAGTGATTTAATCTTTTTTATTTTCATTTTATTTTAATAAATATCTTATAATAATATAATATGAATTGTAATTCAGTTATTATTACCCTAGCAGTTTTATGTATTGTTGTATTAATTTCTCTTTTAACAAGAAATAAAAATAGAGAAGGATTTCAGGGAGCATCTAGCGCCAGTCCATCACCTGGATCAGCTGTATGCACATTTACGCCTGACCCAAATAACGAAACAAAAGATGAATGTTTAGCAAGATGCATAAGTGAAACATCAGAACTAACAAATAATACTGAGAGAGACGCATGTTTAAATCCCAGTGTCGGATGCGTAAATATTTGTGAACAAAGCACTCCAAACCCATGTGTTATACCAGGACCAGGAGGTAATAATATTACTCGCTGTAATATAAATACACATACCGATATTCACGGCAGAACTCTTTCGGAATGCGTTAGCAACTGTCAAGCAAATACCTGTAGTGGATGTAGAGATTTCAGAATTTATGATCAAAATAACGGTGTTATAGTATCTGGGTCATATACACAGTCTATAAGAGACTTTGATGAAAAGTGCACACCTGATTCATATAATCATCAATTCTGTAGTCCGTGTGTTGAAGCTTGTCGTGCATGCACCGATATAACTAGATGTGATTGGATGAATGACTCAAACTTTGATGAAGAATCGCGTATTAAATTTCAAGAGGCAGATTTCAAGATAGGTGTTTTACCTGATGATAAATCCGCCTTAATAGTTTGGGATGAAGCTAGAAATGATGTTGATAAATATTTCATATATGTCTATAAAAAGAGTGATGTTAACTTATCTGATCCAACAGATGGTAGCGCACCAAGACAAAGAACGCCACTTACTGTAAAGACAATTTCAAAACCATTTGAAAGAGTAGGAAATAATTCACACGTTATCACGGGTCTGACAAATGGAGAAACTTACACTATAACACTAAACAAGGTTTCTAGACATGTTAATCCTCAGGAAGTCAAAGTTTCGAATACAATAGATGTTGTGCCATCTTCAGTGAGACTTGTTGATTTCTCAAAGTTAAATCAAGATAATACACTAAAACAAAAGAACTTATTATCAATCGGAGTATTCAACGAACTTAAGGGTAAAACATTAGATTTAACAGTCTAAAATTTTTTTTTATTATACTATTTTAAATGGAAAAATTATTTTTTATTAAATTACTTATGATCCTAAGTATAATTTGTATGATTCTTCTTCTAGGAAAAAGAATAAATGAACAGTTTGATAACCTATTTCCTTCACCTATCAGAGTAAATGTTGATACAAATAATAGAAAGGACAGGCTTATTTTGAAATGGTCAAAATCAAGTAATGATATAGAACGATATTTCATCATTTTGTATAAAAATAATGATGGTCCATATATTATTACACTACCTGATTTAGACGTGGCAAACAACACATCATTTAAATATGAATATTTTGATGTTAAAATGAATATTGATTATAAATTTGCTGTAATTGCCTATAACTCAAGAAGACTTTTAAGTAAAGTTGAAAATTTTACAAAAGTTAAACTTACACCACCTGGTCTACAAGTAGAGTATGTTAAAGATGTAGTTTCTAAAATAACTTGTAATCAGGATGGATCTTTTACAGTAAAAAACTCAAGTGAATGCGTCCCTGAGCAGGACGTTGTGCAGGCAAAGTCAATTGATGAAAATGGAGATATGGTAGATTTTAATAGAGATGAACACGATATGCTTATGAGAAATTTAAAGTATTCTCCAAAATTAAATTTTACCTTTAATTGAGAAATAGTAAATTAATATCTAAGAATTAATTATATGTTGAATAAAATTATAGTTATTCTCTTATTTATTTTGACACTAATGGTAATAGTTCACCTATCACCTAATTTAATTGATTGTATAGAAAAGCATTTTTAAAAAAATATTTATATAATATAATAGAATGAACTTCCAATTTATGATTTATATTCTTTTAGGTTTAATGCTTTACTTTTATTTTGTATTGAAAGTAAAGTCAACAGTTTATTTTA
>MDTE01078038.1_pt1 | contig 10025 bp, 9 predicted proteins | sample 811231 | NCBI WGS metagenome assembly MDTE01 (sample SAMN05326651, study PRJNA326480) | marine metagenome | isolation source: seawater | place: Indian Ocean: Red Sea | collected 2010 | reverse complement strand
TTTGATAATCAATAGAAACACAAGAAAGGTTTATTTTTTTTATTTTTGTTGGTTTTTGTATACAGCTTAAAACGCCCTTTTGGTAATTATAACACTGAAAAAAAGAAGGGAAGGCTTCAAAAAAAGGAACCCTGTCTTTTTGAAGTTTGGGATATATTTTTAATTCATCAATCTCTTTAATAATTTTATTGTTTTGTTTGTTTACAATAAAGACACGAACAAAATCCTCTAAAAAACTAATGCGATAAATTTGATTTGAATTAAACAAATATAAATCTATAATACCCCCTTTTATAGAAAAACTACCAGGCAACAGGTCTGTTTGGGTTTCTTTAAAACCAATTAAAGGCAAGGCCTGTGTTAAATCCTCAAAGCCTGTTTTTCTAAAGACTTTTATAGGTAGAGGCCTATTTACAGAAAATAAAGGCTTCTTTATCAGTTTTTTATCAAAAAAAAGCAGCTTAACCTTTTTGGTTTTTGTCCCAAGCATTTGGGTTGATATAGAAGAAGCAAAATAGTGTTGATCTATAGTGTTAAGAACCCCTTGTTGAGGGGGCAAGATGCAGGCAACGTCTCTGCCTACCCTCTCTTGAAAAACAATCCCAGCTCTTTCAACATAATTTTGAGAACCAAAAACACAAACAGGAGAAGCTATTTTGTTTAACAAAAACAAGGAAGACTCAAAAGTGAGTCCAGACACAGAAGAAAGTGCACCAGACACTAATTTTTGACCAACAATAGAAAAACTCATTTAAGAAGGGGGCGTTTCACGTGAAACCTTTTTTATTTGTAGGCCTATCAAGGTAATATCTGTTGGTCTTAATCCTGAAATCCTAGAGGCTTGTCCCAGCGTTTCTGGTTGAACTTTAATTAGTCGCGACTTAGACTCATTAGAAAGACCTTCCAAATTATTATAATTGAAATTTTTAGGGATAGGTAAAAGCTCTAGTCTTTTAATTGTTGTTAGGCGCTGCTGTTCGTTTTCAATATAACCCTCATACTTAATAGATGTTTCTATATTAAAAATAGCCTCAGAAGAAAAAGGAAGGGCCAGGTGTTTTTGAGATAATAAATCAAACAGAGAAACCTCGGGCCTTTTAATATGTTTTTTAGCAGAAACCGTTTTATTTTTTATTTTTAACTTTAAACCCTCAATAAAGAATGAAACAGCGTTTGAGCAATCAAAAAACAGGCGATAATTTTCTTTTTGTTTTTTATTTAAAAGATTGTTCTTTTCTGCTATAGAAAAAAGTCTGTTATAACAATTGTCAGCCCTTAAATATAGCCGGTGTTCTGCTCTAGATGTAAACATTCTATAAGGCTCATCAAGATGGGAGGTTATGAGATCGTCAATCATAACCCCAATATAAGAAGTCTCTCTAGAAAAGAACAGAAAATCCTTTTTTTGTGTATATAATAAGGCGTTTGCTCCAGCTACTAGCCCTTGTGCGGCAGCCTCTTCATATCCCGATGTGCCATTAATTTGACCTGCAAAAAACAAACCTTTAATTTTTTTTGACATTAAAGACGCTGTTAACTGGTATGGGGGAGAATAATCATATTCAATTGCATATCCCGGCCGAACAAATTCAACGCTCTTAAGGGCAGGAATTGATTTTAAAGCTTCTTTTTGTACAGGTTCAGCCAAAGAAGTTGAAAACCCATTTAAATAAATTTGGTTTGAATTTGTCCACTCTGGCTCTAAAAAAAGAAGATGAGAGGAGTTTTCTTTAAATCTATAAATTTTATCTTCTATACTAGGACAATATCTTGGGCCCACACCTTTAATTTTTCCAGAAAACATGGCTGAAGATAAAATATTTTTGTGGATAACGCTGTGAACATCTGGGTTTGTTCGAACAATATAACAGTCTTCTTGTTTTTTAAGAAAAGGCCTTTTTGTAAAAAGAGAAAAAGGGCTGGGGGTGTTGTCTCCCGCAGCTCTTTTTGTTAGCTTCCAATCAATGCTTTGTTTGTCTAGCCGGGGGGGCGTCCCGGTTTTAAGCCGTCCAACTGCTAGCCCATGTTTTTTTAGGGTTTCTGTAAGTCCTTCGGCGGGCTTTTCTCCCATTCTTCCGGCTGAAAAAACAGAGTCCCCAATATGGATTAAGCCATTTAAAAAGGTCCCGCAGGTAATAATTAAAGCATCACAGCCAATTTTTTTACCATCCTTTAATAACACACTGTTAATACCTTCTTGCTTTGTATCAAAAGAAACAACCTCTCCTTCAACAATAGAAATATTAGAGTTTTTCGTTAAAAGCCTTTTAATGTATTTAGGATATTGTTTTTTATCAACCTGTGCTCGCAGGGCCCAAACCGCCCGACCCTTAGTTTTGTTTAAAGTTTTAAATTGAATCCCGGCAGCATCTGAACAAAAGCCCATAACACCGCCCAAAGCGTCAATTTCCTTAATAAGGTGTGATTTACCAAGCCCCCCCATTGCGGGGTTGCATGATAGACGGCCAATTGCATTTTTATCCATTGTTATAAGGGTGCAGGAACCCCCCATTCGTGAAATAGCAAAGGCGGCCTCTATCCCCGCATGTCCACCGCCAGCAACAATAATCCGCTTCTTACTTTCCAACACAAAAACCCTTAAAAATAGATCTTAAAATTTCTTCTTTATCTCCAGGTCGCATTAAAGAGTCAAATTGGTCCCGTATAAGATATAAGCAAGACAATAATACAGAAAGGTCTTGGCTTTTTTTATATTCTTTATTAGCCAACACAAAAGACTTTTTAATTTTCTGTAGAAAACTTTTTTGTCTTTTATTAAGTAGATATAAATATTGGTTATTAAAAAAATCAACTTCTTGCTTACATAATGTTAATAACTTTGTTAAAAACAGGTTAAAGCCCAAGTTTTTTTTACAGGACAAATTGTAAACCCTTTTTGTTTGTTTGAGGTTTTTTATTAAGTCTGTTTTATTTAAAACCAATAGAACTTTTTGATTTTTTATATGAGGAGTTAAAAGATTATAAATTTTTTCTGGATTGGCATCGTCTGCAATAATTATAATATTAGCGCTAGTAATTTCTTGATATGTTTTTTTAATGCCAGCCGATTCAGCCCGACTTTCTGTTGTTCTAATACCAGCGGTATCGATTAAAGTTATAAGAGTTGTTCCTATATATATTTCTTTTTCTACCGTATCTCTTGTTGTGCCTTTTTCGTTAGTAACAATTGATCGAGACTGACCCACAATATGGTTGAATATTGAAGACTTTCCAACGTTTGGCAAACCAACAATAACAACCCTGATTCCAGAGTTTTCTTGTGTTGAAACATAACTGCCCTTTAGAATGTTATCGATTTTATTTTTTGCATCACAAAGCCTATTATTAAAAGCATTATAACCCTCCAAAGACATTTCGTGTTCTGTAAAATCAACCTCATGCTCTCCTAAAGCAATAAGATCTACAACGTCTTTTTTAATTATATTTAAATTTTTTGACAAAGCCCCCTTAATATTATTTAATAAATAATAACTGTCAATATTATTATTGGCCTCTGCTATGGCCGCAATACTCTCGGCCTGTAATAAATCAATTTTATTATTGTGAAAAGCCCGATAGCTAAACTCTCCTGGCAGGGCCTGTCTAGCCCCAAACGACACCAAGGTTTCAACAAGCTTATTGGCAATTAGAACCCCTCCATGCACAGAAACCTCTAAGCTTTCTTCTCCCGTAAAACTTTTTGGAGCCCTGTAGTATACTAAAGAGGCAAAATCAAAGGGCTTTTTTTTAGGTCCACTATAAATATATTTAGGATATACGTGGTTTGGTTTGGGCGATGCCGCCGTATGGGTTAGTTGTTGAAAAAACTTTTTACACAAGGGGCCAGAAACACGTACAACATTTAAGGCAGATTTACCGGCTAGCGTTGCTAATGCAACAATGTTATCAGAGTTGCCATACATGACACGCTTAGGCCTTTTTTAAAGATTTTTGTTGCATATAATTCAAAATATTATACACAAGATAATACAAATTTAAACCAGAGGGAAAGCTATTAAACAGCAAAAAGAAAAATGCAGACATTATATACATCATCGGCTTTTGTTGACTATCCATACTCGCCATAGACATTTTTTGTGTTAAAAACATTGAAATGCCCAGCAAAATTGGCAGAAAGGCAACCTGGTCTCCATAGATTGGAATATTAAAAGGCAAATAGAAAATAGTGTCTGGTTGGGCCAAATTAGAAATCCACCCAAAAAAGGGAGCCCCCCTAAATTCGATAGTTGAACGAAATACAAGAAATAAAGAAAAAAGCAAGGGCATTTGTAGCAACATTGGCAAACACCCGCCCAAAGGGTTAACCCCTTCTTCTTTATATAGTTTAACCATTTCTTGATTTAATTTTTGGGAATCGTTTTTATATTTTTCTTGCAGTTTTTTTAATTTAGGCTGCACCGTTTGCATATTTTGTGAAGACTCAAAGCTTTTTTTCATTAAAGGCCCGGTAACTATTCGAATTAAAAAAGCAAACAAAATAAGAATAACACCATAGTTTAACCCAAAAGAATGTAGCGCCTTTAGTAACCACAAGACCCCCCTGCTAAAGGGCTGAATAATAAACCACCCAAAATTCATAATGCGGTCTAGGGATGTATTTAATTTGCCAACATGATCAATATCAAGAGGCCCTACATATAAAGTAGAGTTCAACGTCTTTTTTGAGGAAAAAACAGCAGCACTATAAGAGGGCACAACCTCAGAATTATTCAGCATATATGGCTCACCATCAACCACTGCTAAATCAGCCTCACGGGGAACAAAAGAAGCAATAAAATATTTTGTTCGTATTGCCGCCCAATCTATAGCGCCATTATAAGAAATAGGGTTGGTCTTTTCATTTATAGATGAAGGGGCAAACCATAAATCTTCAACTTCTTTATTATATGATATATAAGCCGCGCTATATGTCTGTACATCATCATATAGGTTTTTCTCGGTATTGCGCAACCCCTTATCCCAAACTAAAAATAATTGTTCTAGTTGGCCCCCAATATCTTGAGCCTTTATCATATGTTCTGTTGCAAACGAACCACCCAAAAAGGTTGTATTTTTATGAATAATAAAACGAGAGTCTTTATATTCCATTTCTATAACAACAGAATCTCCGCTATTTATCAACAGCGCGCCATCTAAGCCCAATGCGCTATTACTCTTAATTGTAAAAGGTGAATTTAAAACCTCTGATATTCCATCATATACAACACCCACACAGGGTGCGCATTGTTTTTCTTTATTTAATATTAAAGAGACATTTATACTGTCTTGATATAGTCCTTGGTCTGTATATCCTCCAAGGTATTTATTCGTTCCATCTTGGACCAGGACATAATTTTGAAAGGAACCACCACCAACAGTTGATACAGCCGCCTGATATAGAGGAGATTCAACACTAAATGTTGTCTCAAGAACACTTACGCCCTGACCTGTAGGAGGAACAGGAGAAAACGAAGAGGGTTCTTGTTGAAGTTTTTCTTCTACAACAGGCTCCTCGGCTTTTTCTTCCTGTGTTACTTCAGTGGCACTTTCATATCCTATGAACTGCAAGTAATATGGGGTAAGAAGCAAAATAAGCAACACAAAAAAACCAGCCATAAATGTTTTTTTCAAATCATTCATTTTTTGTGTCCTGTATTGTTGTTTCTAATTTTTGAAAACACAGCTGAACCTCTGTAAAATTTAGCCGCGGTTTGATGGGTCGAACCATTAATCCAAGCTCCGGATATTTCTGTAACATTTTATAATATATAGCCCTAATCCATCTTTTTAATTGATTGCGCTGCACAGCATTACCATATTTTTTGCCCACCATTAAGTATAAATATTGATCTTGTGTTGTATGGGCATATTTAAAGGCCATTAATTTTTTATACGCAAAAGAATTCGTAGAACGCAAACGTTGATTAAACATATCAGATGTCTTGTGTTTATTCAAGAACTAACAGATATTCGTTTTCTACCCTTTTTTCGTCGAGAAGCAAGAACCTTTTGTCCAGATTTTGTACTCATACGGTTTTTAAAGCCGTGTTTATTTTTTCTTTTTCTATTGCTAATGTGTTTTGTTGTTTTCATAACTAATCCATTTTGACACGTCCGTTAATTTAACAATTAATTAGAATAAAAGTTCGCAATTATTTCTCAGCAGAAACAACTGTTTTTATTCCCCCTCTAGGATGAAAATCCCCTTTAACAGAAATTTTATGTGGATGACAGGCTTTTTTAAAATCGTCTAAAATTTTATTTGTAACATGCTCATGAAAAATTCCACAATTTCTAAACTTAACAATATACAGCTTTAATGATTTTAATTCCACAATATGTTTGTCGGGAATATAGCTAATATAAATGGTTCCAAAATCTGGCAAGCCCGTTTTAGGACACACCGCATTAAATTCTGGTATTGAAATATCAATATTATAATGACGGTCTTGATATTCATTATCAACAACCTCTAATTCTTTATATGTCGGCAATGTGTCCATTTTTATATAAAAAAAGGGGTGTAAAAACACCCCTTAAAATCTTCATGTAAATTTAGTGTTGTCTTTGCTTTATCTGCCTCTTTGCTTACGTCTGTTTTTATCTTTTTTTCGACGCTTGTGTCTTCTTTTCCATTTTACAGACTGATCTCCAGACTCTCCAGACCCCTGAGTAAATTCTTTTTTAGAAGGAGAGTTTTTTGAGCTTAAAAAATCCTCTGGTGTTGGAAAATTTCCAGACGTACGCGCAAAAGACAGCGAAAGGCCTAAAACTGACAACAATAATATTTTATAAATCATTTTCATTATATCTTTGTACCTCGCTTCAATATAGCAACAGACAGATATATAATAAAAGAAAAAAATATTACAAAATGTAACAGCTTTTTATTGTCGAGAACTATTGTTTTTTATCTTTTTTCCACTCTAAGGGAACGATTGCAGAACATAAAATTTCTGTTGTTTGGCGCGAAACACCTTCTTTGTCTTCCCATTTTCTTGTTCTTAGGCTACCCTCAACACTAACAAGCTGCCCCTTGTATAAATATTCAGTACTAAATTCGGCCAGCTTGCCCCAGGCAATTAATCTATGCCACTCTGTGTGTTCTGTGGTCTTACCATCTTTTCCAGACCAAGACTCATTTGTTGCAAGAGTCAAGGTTGCAGTGGCCTGCCCTTGTTGTGTATAGCGGCCCTCTGGCTGTGTTCCTAGATGCCCCACTAAAAAAACCCTATTCACACTATTTTTTTGCATTATTTATATTGTTTATTTTTTTATTATCCCAGCTAATACTAAAGGTAGCACCTTTTGTTTGGTTATTAATAGCATTAATGGTGCCATTGTGTGCTCCCATAATGCGCTTGCAAATTGATAGCCCTAAGCCAAACCCAGATTTTTGTAAATTTTCTCCTCTCACATATGGTTCCATCATTTTATGTATAAGGCTATCAGGAATACCGGGCCCACGATCTATAACATTGATTTGCACAATGTTCTTGTTTTTAGTATATGTGATATCAACAGGGCTATCTGAAGGAGCATATTTTTCAGCATTATCTAATAAATTTTTAATAACAATAGCAATTTTTACAACATCACAATAAACCTGCAGCGGTGTTTTGGTTACCACTTTAACATTTTTGTTTTTTGACAAGTCAAGTCCCTGTTGTAATAAATTTTCTATTGTAATTTTTTCAAGGTTTAAATTGGAATAAGGAGCAGCGAGTTTATCAGAAATTAAAATATTTGTAATAATTGAGTCTAGAGTATCAATTTGTTTATTTATTCTATCCATTTTTTCTGAAGGAGTGTCAATTTCTGCCAAAAGGCGTATTTTTGCCAATGGTGTCCTTAGCTCATGGCTCACATCAGCCAATAGGCGCTCTTTTTGTTTTAATAGTTTTTTAATTTCAGTAATTAATGTATTAAAGTTTTTAGATAGTAGGGCGAGCTCATCTTGTCCTATAATCTCTATTTTAGAGTCCAAATCTCCTGCTTCGAGAGCAAAGATTCGAGTTTGCATTAATGTAATGGGACGCAAAAAGTGTCGCAACAGCCTATATAGAAGAAACATAAAAATAAATAATAAAAAAACCACGGGGGCAAACGTAACCCACTCATTAGGATAAACATAATTTGTTATAATTAATAAAATTTGATATTGGTCTTTCTCTATAACGGTTGCAGGATAGAGCTGTTCACCCACCCAAATATCACCAAAAGAAACATATCCTGGAAAAGTAATATTATGTACATCAGACAAACGCTCTGAACCCTGATAGCTAATATAATCACATAAAGAAAATTGCTTTGATGTATTTGACCAATATGTTAGACTTTTTTCAAGGTTTTGGTCCCAACCATAATCCTCTGTGCATATCGTATCTGCATTAATAGAATAAATTGCCGCTGTAATCTTTAGGTTTTCTAATTCTTCTTTAATTTTTGTAGTATCAGAAAAATCACCCCAGGTTTCAATAAACTTATAATGATAATATGCATCATGGGCATCTAAAATATTATCTTTATCTTCTACGCCCCAATAAATAACGTTATATGTTAAAACAACGAGGAGGGAGGCAGACAAAACAAACAGCATTGCCAGACGCCCAAAAAAATGTTGTTTCATATATTGTATCAAGATGTTAATACTCCCACAAAACGATAACCAACGCCATGCACAGTTTTAATAAATCGAGACCTTGAAGGGGTTTCCCCTAATTTATTACGTAGCCGGCTCACTAAAACATCAACAGAACGATCGCATGTTTGCCACTCTATTCCACGCAGGTTTTCAACTAAAAAATCACGACTTAAAGGGGTATTGGCATTATCTACAAACAACATCAAGGCCTCCATCTCTGCTGTTGATAGGTTAACTGTTTTGCCGTCAAGGAGAATTTCTTGCTTTATTTTATTCACCGTTAAACCTTCAAACTCAATTACATCTACTAGAGAGTTGGTTGCCATAACCCGCCTTAGCACAGACTGTATTCTTGCGAGCAGCTCTTGTGGTTCAAACGGCTTTGGTAAATAATCGTCTGCCCCAAGCTCTAATCCAACAACACGGTCTGAAACCTCCCCTTTAGCAGAGAGCATAATAACCGGGACATCAGAAGATTCACGAATTTTACGTAAAATTTGAAAACCATCTATCCCTGGCATCATAATATCTAAAATCACCAAATCACAGTTTACTTGTTTTGTCCTTAAAAGGCTCTCAACACCCTTTTCCGGATTATTAAATATAGTAATATGATAATTGTGTGATTCTAAAAACTCCTGTAACAGCTCCGTTAGTTCAGGGTCATCATCAATAATAAAAATATGATTTGTCATATATTCTCCTATGTTAACTGGTTTTTAATATTATTGACATTGGTTTCAAAACCAACATCTTTATTTATTTTTTCTTCTATTGTTTTACATGCATGAATTACAGTTGAATGGTCGCGTTTACCAAAATATGTTCCAATACTAATTAGGGATGAAGATGTTAATTCTCGACATAAAAACATTGCAACATGTCGTGCGTTAACAAGTTCCATGGTACGCGCCTTACCGATAAGTTGTTTTTCTGTTAACTTGTATGCCTTCGCAACAGCTGCACTAATTTGGTTTAATGAAAGCTGTGAAAAAGCCTCTTCTCCAATAATATCTTCTATGACCTGCCTAGACAAATCTATGGTTATATCTTCTTTTTTTAATGAAGCTAAAGCCAACAGTTTGACCAAAGCGCCCTCCATTGAACGAATATCTTCTTTAATTGAAGAAGCAATAAACTCTGTTACCTCATATGGAATATCTAAGTTTTCATTTTTTGCCTTATTCATTAAAATAGCAATTCTTGTTTCTAAATCCGGAGGCTGTATATCGACGATTAAGCCTGATTGAAACCGTGATACTAGGCGCTGTTTTAACTGTGTTAATTCATTTGGATGTCGATCCGTTGTTAAAACTATTTGTTTGCCCTGCTGAAACAAATCATTAAATAAATGAAAAAACTGTTCCTGTGTTTGTTCTTT
>MDTE01024672.1_pt1 | contig 10025 bp, 8 predicted proteins | sample 811231 | NCBI WGS metagenome assembly MDTE01 (sample SAMN05326651, study PRJNA326480) | marine metagenome | isolation source: seawater | place: Indian Ocean: Red Sea | collected 2010 | reverse complement strand
CTATTAGACAGAAACTACTTAATGAAATAGCAGAAAAAATCTCTGAAAATTCAGAAAATCTGGCAAGATTGTTGACTCTCGAGCAAGGAAAACCTCTAGACTTTGCTCGGGGTGAAATAGAATTTGCTGTAATGTTTTGCAAATATTTTGCTTCTCAAAAGTTAAAAAATAAAAGTCTTAAAGAAGATGCCTCGTCAATTGTTGAGCTTCACAGAAAACCCTTAGGTGTGGTAGCAGCTATAGCCCCATGGAATTTTCCTCTTTTGATAGCAGTTTATAAAACAGCTCCGGCTCTTCTCGCTGGTAATGCACTAATACTAAAACCAGCTCCCACTACACCTTTATCAACCTGTATGTTTGGTCAGATTATAAGAGAGATTATTCCAAAAGGATTAGTCAATATACTAACAGATGAAAATGAACTTGGTCCTATGATAACTAGCCACCCAGGTATAAATAAGATTTCTTTTACTGGATCTACGGAAACAGGAAAAAAAGTAGCAGAGAGCGGTGGTCCTTCCTTGAAACGCCTAACTCTAGAATTAGGTGGTAACGATGCTGCAATTGTTTTAGAAGATGCTGTTCCTTCAAAAATAGCTGAAGACATCTTTAATTCAGCAATGGCAAATACAGGTCAGGTGTGTGCCGCAATAAAACGACTATACGTACACCATAGTGTTTATGAAGAGATGTGCAGTGCTCTCAAAGATCAAGCAGACAAAGCAATTATTGGTGATGGTTTTAAGCAAGGTATAAATTTTGGTCCACTTCAAAATAAGAAACAGTATGAAAAAGTTATTAATCTCATTAAAGAAGCAAAAGAAAAAGGGAAAGTTATATCAGGTGGAGAATTCTCAGAAAACCCGGGTTTTTTTATACCTATAACAATTATTAGAGATATAGAAGACGGTATAAGTCTGGTAGACGAAGAACAATTTGGTCCCGTGTTACCCATAATTAAATACAGCGATCTTGAAGAAGTAATAGAAAAGGCCAACGGGTCTAGTTATGGTTTGGGAGGTTCAGTTTGGGGTGAGGATATAGATTTTGCAACACAAATTGCTAAAAGATTACAAGCTGGTTCGGTTTGGGTTAATCAACATGCAGCGATAGGTCCTGATATTCCTTTATCTGGAGCTAAGGAATCCGGTATAGGTGTAGAATGGGGGGAAGAGGGTTTAAATGAATTCTCACAAATTCAAGTTGTAAATGTAAAAAAATAATAATTAGAAAGGAAAAAGATGACAACAGGTGTAGAAATAGTAAATCAAGCTCTAGAAATGTTAAAAGAAGGTGACTTTGAATCTTACGAGACCTTACTTGATGAAAATATGTATTTTAAAATGACTGGCAATACACCTTTGTCAGGCGAAGCACATAGTAAAACTGAATTTTTGGCTACAGTTGGTAGAGTAATGGATTACCTTAAAGATCCTATCAAGTTAGAATTAAAAGAAATAATTGATGGTGGGGATACCATAGTATCTATATCTACAGGTAGTTCTACAACAAAAAAAGGAGAAGCTTACAATAATGAATACTGCCATGTATGGAAGGTTAAAAATAATAAGATAGTTTCATTAATAGAATATCTAGATACTCAAATGTTGTCAGAAATGCTCAGTGAATAGTCTGGTACTCAAAATATAATCTTGGAACCAATTTCCATTCTTCTTACTACAAAAGGACATCCTTTTGATAAAGGTTCTTTTTTTCAATTATTTGACTCTTTCGAAAATGTGGAATACACCCATGTAGAACATCCGGCAGCTCAACTTATTCTCAATCCATTAAATGCTAAAGATTATTCAGTTTTAGTCTTTTATGACATGCCTGGTATAGACTTTCATGAAAATCATCCAGGAAAAGAAATAGCTCCAAGTAAAGAATTTAAAAAGGGTTTCCTAGATCTAGTTAAAATCGGTAAACCTATGCTCTTTCTGCATCACTCAATTGCCTCTTGGCCTAGTTGGGACGAGTATGGAGAAATTATTGGAGGAAGATTTCTATACAGATCTAAAAAAATAGAAGGTGAAGAAAAGCAAGATTCTGGATATCGACATGAAGTTAATTATAAAGCCAAGATTTTGATAGAACATCCTATAACTAAAGGCTTATCGTCTGAATTTGATATGTGTGATGAGTTATATCTAGCTGAAATTTTTGAAGATTCCATTACTCCTTTAATCAAAAGCGATTTCAGTTTTACAGACAAAAACTTTTTTTCAGCGACAAGCGCTATAGAAGGTCAAATGTATAGCAATAAAGGTTGGTCACATACAAAGGGTTACCCTTATGTTGCCTGGATAAAAAGTTACCTTAATAGCCCTATAGTTTATCTTCAGATGGGTGACTCACCCACGACATATCAAAATCCGTCATATAGACTTCTTGTAAAAAATTCAATAACTTGGCTTAATAGCCCTGAATCAAAGTTATGGATAAAAGAGAATAACGAATAATGAATTTATTAGAAAACAGACTAGCTGTTATAACAGGTGCTGCTAGCGGTATTGGAGAAGCCAGCGCTAATCTTTTTGCTGAGAATGGAGCTAAAGTCCTTGCCTTTGATCTAGATGACTCAATAATAGAAAAATTCAAAGATAATAATTCTATAACGGGTTTTAAGCTAGATATTGCATCTAGTTCAGCACCTGAGATAATCTCCAATACTATTCAAGAAGTTCTAGGTGGGCTAGATATACTCATGAATAATGCAGGAGTAGTCTCAGGAAGTCCTATAGAAGAAATGCAAGATGAGGAATGGAATAAAGTTTTTGCTGTAAATGTTGAAGCAACAATTAAAATCACACGCTGCTCCCTTCCATATCTTAAAAAAAGTAAATTTGGAAGAATAATAAATATAGGTTCAATTATGTCCACTCTGGGAGATGCAGGATTATCAGCTTATGCAGCATCTAAGCACGCTGTTGCAGGATTAACAAAATCAATAGCAGCTGAAGTTGGTCCTGCTGGAATAACAGCAAATTATATTCAGCCTGGAGCTATAATGACTGGTATGACAAGAGAAGCTTTTAAAGTTAATGAATATAAGGATTTTTGGACAAATAGATCAGCAGTTAAAAGGCTAGGCCAACCTATTGATATTGCAAAGGGGGCTCTTTTTCTTGCCTCTGACTTAGGGGAGTTTGTTTCAGGCCATGGATTAGTTGTAGATGGGGGAGCTTTAGTAGCTGGTTCTTGGTAAAACCTGAGTTGTTTTTTCTAAGAAATTAGTCCATTATTTACTTATAAAAAATTCCTTTTTGTTTGGGGGGAAGATGATGAAAAAAGTATGTCTGGAGTTTTATTACTTTCCTACGACTTCTATTAACGAAACTATCTAAGGAGAAGAAATGGCTAAACATTGGAAGTACTATTCTGATCAAGATAAACAGATAGATCCTGATTATGGAACAGATATTATTGCTAAAGAAAGATATGTCTCAAAAGAATTTATGGATCTAGAAGTTGAGAATATCTGGAAAAAAGTATGGCTTATGGGGGGTCCCTTACTAGACTTACAAAATCCTGGTGACTACATTACAACAGAAATATTAGGAGAGCCTATCCTGATTTCTATGGGAGATGATAAGAAAATTAGAGCTTTTTATAATGTTTGCCAGCACCGGGGTAATAGATTAGTCCATTCTATTAAAGGAAATAATTCTGAACATAGTTGCAGTTTTCATGGGTGGAGATACAACTCTAATGGTGAATTAAAATTTGCTCCAGATGAAGAAACTTTCCCTCAGGGAATACCTTGTGACAAACTTAAATTAAAAGAATTACCTTGTGATACTGCTATAGGTTTTGTTTGGTTTAGTTTAAATAAGGATGTTGAGCCTTTAGAGGAATATCTAGGAATAATAAATGAACATTTAAATCCTTATCATTTTGAAAGGCAGTTTATAGTTAATGATGTAACTGTAGAGATGCCTTATAACTGGAAAACCTCAGTAGATGCCTTTAATGAAACCTACCATGTCGTCCAAACTCACCCTGAATTAACTAGTTGGATAGAAGATCTAGATATACAAATAGATTGTTACGATAAACACAATCGTTATTTAGTTCCTTTTGGAACTCCTAGTAGCCATTTAAAAGATAAAAAGACTATTACAGATGATTTAAAACTTTATATGGAGCAGGCAGGTATGGACCCCTCTAAATTTAAAGGAGATGCTACTGAAGTAAGAAGAGCAATTCAATTGCACAGGAGAAAACATGGAAAGGAGATGGGATATGATTTTTCTGAATTAAATGACGATCAACTATCTGATGACTTCCATTATTTAATTTTTCCAAATATTACGTTAAATATTTATCCTGAATCAATGATGTTGTTTAGACAGAGACCTCATCCAACTGACCCTAATAAGTGTTTTTTTGACCTACAAAACTATGTCATGCAACCAGATGCTAACATTCCAGGAGTGACAGAAAGGGAAAGAAGAATTGGTGGAGGAAAAACAGCAAAAATTCCTGAACAACCTGAAAGACCTCTACATAGACAATTTAAACATGGAGAAGAATCTTTAGGGTTGGTCTTAGATCAAGATGCCTATAACTTACCTAATGTTCAACAAGGTATGAATTCCGCAGGCTATGATGGTCTTTGGTTAGGATCTCAAGAGCTGAGAATAAGACATTTTCATGCAACTATTGATGATTACATTTATAAAAATAAAAGATAAAAGGAGAAAAAAATGGACCTAGGTTTAAAAGGAAAAAAAGCTATTGTAACCGGTGGCAGCAGGGGTATAGGCAAATGTGTAGCTGAGACACTTGTAGCAGAAGGAGTAGATATAGCTATTTGTGCAAGAAATGAAGAAGAAGTAAAAACTGCAGTTGATAGTCTTTCTTCTAATGGAACTAAGGTAACAGGAGGAGTAGCTGACGTAGGCGAAGGAGATTCTTATAAAGCTTGGATTGCTTCTGCTGTGGAAGAATTAGGAGGGCTTGACCTTTTTGTTGCTAATGTAAGTGCAGGAGGGGGAAATAATGAAGAGGAAGGCTGGAAAGCAAATTTTGAAGTTGATGTAATGGGAACTGTTAGGGGAATTGATACTGTAACCCCTGCCCTTTCTGAATCTAAAGGAAGTATTGTTATCATTTCAACAACTACTGCTATTGAAAATGGCCCTGGAGCTGGTGCTTATGGGGCTATGAAAGCTGCTTTAATGAACCTTTCTTCTACAAAATCCCAAGAACTGGCACCACAAGGAATAAATTGTAATGTTGTTAGCCCAGGTCCTATCTATATAGAAGGAGGAGCGTGGAACTTCATTAAAGACAACATGGAGGATTTCTATAAAGCAACATTATCAGCTATACCAACTGGAAGAATGGGAGCAGCTCAAGATGTAGCAAATGCTGTAGTATTTTTAGGAAGCCCCGCAGCTGGATATATTACTGGAACTAATGTGGTAGTTGATGGAGGTTTCACTAAAGGGGTGCACTTTTAAATGACAAATCCCAAGAAAATTAAAGCGTACTTTGTTGCAGGTGGAAAATATCATGATATAGATTTTGCTAGACTAGAGATTCTTAAGATTTTAGGTGAAGACGAGAGGATAAGAACTAGGGTCTCAGAAAACTATAGAGATATGGAAGCTATAGATGATTCAGATCTATTAATTACCTATACCTGTGATGTCATGCCTAGCTTAGAAGAACAAGAGTTTCTTCGAGAGTACGTTTCTTCTGGTAAAAGATGGTATGCTTTACATGGTACAAATTCTATTCTTAGATTTCTCTCTGATGGTAGAGTTGAAAGCCCAAGATGGGCCCCACATTTTATGGAAACTCTTGGCTCTCAGTTTATCTCTCATCCCCCTATTGAACCTTATACGGTTGAAGTAGCTGATCCTAAAAATCCTTTAGTAGAAGGAGTAGAGCCCTTTGAAGCTACAGATGAGCTATACCTAATGGATCTGCATGGAAAACATGAGGTCCTGCTAGATACTGAGTTTGGTGGAACAACAGAGAACTTTGTAGATAGCAAATGGGAAAAAAGAAGATGGCCAGTCTTTTACATTCATCCAGTTGGTAAAGGAGCAGTTTTATACCTCACGTTAGGGCATTGCAGAGGACATTATGATATGGAACCTCTAATGGAATATTATCCTGAAGTAGAGAGATGTTCATGGGATCTACCAGTCTTTTATGATCTTTTAAGAAGAGGTATTGACTGGGCAATAAATAAAAAATAAATCTAACCTAGATTATTAGAAAAAAATATCTGAAACTGAATATAGTTTTTACCATCAATTAAAAATATGAATGAGCAACTAAAAAAACAAAAAAAACCCTCAAAAATAGGAGAAGCTCGTTCTCCGTATAAGAGCTATACAGAATACCTAAATGAGGATTCCCAAAAAGTTCCCTCCTTACTGCTGGAAGAGCATTTTGAGTATCTTGGATCTGAAGACCTTTCAATGGAACGATATATCTCAGAAGAGTTCTTTCAAAAAGAAGCTGAATGTATGTGGACTAGAGTTTGGCAGTTTGCTTGTAGAGTGGAGGACATTCCAAATATAGGAGATAGCTTAGTATACGATATTCTTGATTGGTCTTTCGTTTTAGTTAGATCAAGTAAGGATAAAATTTCAGCTTATTACAATTCCTGTTTACATAGAGGAAGAAAATTAAGGACTCATAGAACAAGCACACCGGATATTAAATGTCCATTTCACGGATACTGTTGGAATCTAGACGGGACCTTAAAACATACCCCAGCAGATTGGGATTTTCCTCACGTAAAAGAAGAGGAATGGAAACTACCAGAAGTTAGAGTAGAGATCTGGGAAGGGTTTGTATTTATTAATATGGATGATGAAGCCCCACCTCTTGAAGATTATCTTGACCCCCTTCCCGAGCATCATAAAACATGGAACCTTGGGGATTGTAAAAAAGTTATTCACGTTTCCAGAGTCGTTCCAGGAAATTGGAAAACTACCATGGAGGCTTTCATGGAATCTTTTCACGCTACTGAAATTCATCCTCAGATTAAGCCGTTTACTACTGATGAAAATGCTCGTTATGATATTTATGGTGATCATATGAATAGAAATTTAACTCTAACCGGAAAACCAAGTCCTCACTCCGAAGAAGTAAGTGAACAAGAGATTTTAGATACCATTTTTTATGGCTCTGGTAGAGTTGAAAACGAAGATAAGGTGTTGGTACCAGAAGGTGAAGAGGCTAGAAAAGTAGCTGCAAGAGTTATGAGAGAAAATTTAACAAATACGAATGGTCATGATTATTCTGATAAATCTGATGCAGAAATGTTGGATGCTCTGGTATACAACGTTTTCCCAAATTTTTCCCCTTGGGGTGGTTTTCCTAATAATCTAATATATAGATTTAGACCTAATGGAACAAAGGTGGATTCTTCTATTATGGAAGTTATTTTCTTAGAAAGAAATAATAAAAACTCTTCTAATGAGAAATATGAACCTCTCCCAATAACATATTTAAAAGAAGATCAAAGCTGGGCAGATGCAAAAGAACTTGGTGGTTTAGGTCTTATATTTGACCAAGATATGTCTAACATACCTGAAGTTGAGTCTGGAATGCGAACTTCAAAAAAAGCAAAAGTCACATTAGCTAATTATCAAGAGAGTAGATTGCGTCACTTTCACAAGACTATAGATAAATATATAGCTAAAGGGCCATTAAAAGCATAATCTAATCTTTATCCTTTGAGATAAAAATATCAGATATAAATATTAGGAAAATTTAAAAAAAATTGGAAGGAGTTGATCGTATGTTTTCTTTATATAAAGTTAATTTAAGTACCAATGTTAAATATACTACGGTATTAATGACAGCAATCTTTTTGATTTCTTGTTCAGAAGAAAAGACTGTGGGTTTTCTAGAGGGTGCTGGAGAAGTTACAGATAGACCTATACCCGAAGAAATAATCATAGAGCGCTCAATAGCTCAGAAGAATGCTTCTTTAAAAAGAGTGAATAGATCTAAAGAAATCCTTTTTGGGGATTTACATGTTCATAGTACTTTCTCAACAGACGCAAATCTATGGAGCTTACCAATTCAATACGGAAGAAATGAAGGGGCTCATCCTGTAGGAGACGCATGCGATTATGCAAGGTTTTGTTCCTCAGTAGATTTTTGGTCAATTAATGATCATGCAGAAGCAACTACCCCTAGGAAATGGAAATCAACAAAAGAATCTATAAGAGCTTGTAATGCTGTGTCTTTAGATAAAAAGAACCAAGATATGGTAACCTTTCTTGGGTGGGAATGGACCCAAGCTGCAGTCAATCGTAATGAACATTATGGACATAAAAACATTATTCTTTTAGAAGAAGATGATGACAAAGTTCCATTGAGGCCAATTGCATCCACCGGAACAGGTAGTGATTTTATAAGAGGAAGAGTACCTTTATTTAACATATCTGAAGGAGTTGCAGATTTAATCTCCTCAAAAGAAGACAAGCAAAGACTTGCCAACTTCTCTGTATTTAATAACGAATACAAACCTATACCAGACTGTTCTGGAGAAGAGTCATTATGGGATGAATTTTGTTATGAAGATGCCTCTTCTCCCTCTGAGTTATTTCTAAAACTTAAAAAACTAAATGTTGAACACTTAGTTATCCCTCACGGAAATGCATGGGGGATTTATACCCCTACTGGACAATCTTGGGATAAACAGCTTTCGGAAGCAAATCCTGAAGAAAATAGAGAAATGCTTATTGAAATAATGTCTGGCCATGGAAATTCTGAAGAATATAGGAATTTTCGAGCAGTTGTTATTAATAAAGATGGCGGTATATCTTGTCCTGAAAGTACAAAAGAATATCAACCAACTTGCAGAAAAGCAGCGGAGATAAGCTATAAAAGGTGCTTGAAAGAAGGAAATGACAAAAACACTTGTGATAATCAAAGTAAAGAAATTATGCAAGAATTTGCTGAAGCATCACTAAATGAACGTCAACAAATAATACCTGACACTACGATGGAAGAGTGGCTAAATGCAGGACAATGCACTGATTGCTTCCTTCCTGCATATAATTATAGACCTAAAGGATCTGTTCAATATTCTTTAGCAAAAACAAATTTTGATAACCCTGAAGTACCAAAAAATTATCGTTGGGGTTTTATAGCTTCAAGTGATGTTCATAGTTCAAGACCAGGGACTGGTTACAAAGAGGTATATCGATTGAAGAATACAGATGGCAATGGGCCTTCTAAACCCGAAGTTGCCTATGCACTTCCTGGGTTGTCTAGAAATCCAGACCTTCAGAGGTTTTCATCTTTTCTTACAACCGGAGGTCTTGCAGCTGTTCATACATCAGATAGATCAAAAGAAGGGATATGGAAGGCTCTCAACAACAAAGAAACCTATGGTACAAGTGGAGATAGAATATTACTTTGGTTTGACCTATTAAATGCTAAAGAGGGGGAATTACCAATGGGAAGTGAAGGTTCTATAGAGGAAATCCCAACTTTTGAAGTGAACGCAGTAGGTGCATTTATTCAAAAACCAGGCTGCCCAAAATTTTCTATTAATTCGTTAAGTCCAGAACGTCTAGAAAAGCTTTGTGGAGGAGAATGTTATAACCCTTCAGATGAAAGAAAAATTATTTCACGTATAGAGGTTATTCGAATTCTTCCACAAATTTCAGAAAAAGAGAATATTGATAATTTAATACAAGATCCTTGGAAAGTTGTAAATTGCCCTAAAAGCCAAGATGGATGTACTGTTAAATTTGATGACCCAGAATTTATTAATCTAAACAGGACTGTTGTTTATTATGTAAGAGCTATACAAGAACCTTCTCTAGCTATTAATGCAGGAAACTTAAGATGTGAATTAAACGAAAAAGGGGAATGTATAAAAGTTAATCCTTGCTACGGAGATTACAGAACATCTCTTAATGATGAATGCTTAGCTCCAAATGAAGAAAGAGCTTGGTCATCACCTATTTTTGTTCACAAAGCTAAGAACGGTAGCTCTTCTGGTAAATAGGATCTAGTGGTGCTCTAGCACCTCT
>MDTE01102508.1_pt1 | contig 10026 bp, 6 predicted proteins | sample 811231 | NCBI WGS metagenome assembly MDTE01 (sample SAMN05326651, study PRJNA326480) | marine metagenome | isolation source: seawater | place: Indian Ocean: Red Sea | collected 2010 | reverse complement strand
TTCAGCTGGACAAAATCACCGATGTCAGGGAACTGGACTCGGTTTCCCTCAAGGTCACCGAGTTCGAGTCTCTGGTCACTTCAACGGGTGATCTGTTCGAAGGTAAACGGTTCCGCGGTCCCGACGGCAAAGTCAGCCAAGCGGGAGCGCACAGGCAGGAAGAGCACCTGCTGAATCTGCTCCGCGCAAGACTTGGACCCAGAACATGCTTCGGCCTGTCCGAAGCGAACGATCACCGCCCGGAGAAAGCATGGAAAAAAGTACGCCCTGACATCAAGGACTATTGGGATCCTGAAGAGCCGCACGCCCTGCTCCGCCCTTCGATGCTGCTTGCGGAACCGCAAATGCTCGACATGCGTAACGGACTCCCGTGGCACAGGGGTCCGCTTGAAATCGTGCGGGGTCCCGAACGTATCGATTTCGGTTGGTGGGATGCCGGGCTCGATCGCGATCTGCACAGGGACTACTACATCGCGAGAAAAGAGAACGGTGCCCGTCTCTGGATCTATCAGACGAACTCAGAATGGTACCTGCATGGTCTGTTTGCGTGAGCGTCACCTGTTGCGCCTCCTTGTATTCGATCGGGATAGCCTTTAATTTCGCGCCGAACAAAATCACCAATCGAGTCTGCCCAGGAGGCCCAGGAGGACGGACAGGAACAGTTTCGGTCTGCGCTTGAGCAGTTCAAGAGCGTCCTCAACTTCGACGGTGGGGATCTCGAAACCGCGTACAACGCACTCAACGCAGAGTACGAAGACAGTGTATCTGCCGCTGAAGAAATCTCCGACCGGATCGACAGCGTCGAGTCGGTCGCCGAAGCGCTGTTCACCGAATGGCAGGCCGAACTGGACGAGTACACGAGCGCCTCGCTTCGGCGCGACAGCGAACGCCAGCTCCGCGCAACGCGCGGGCGTTACGAACGCCTCATGACCTCCATGCGCGGTGCCGAACGCAGCATTGATCCGGTGCTCGCAAGCCTCAAGGACAACGTGCTCTACCTGAAGCACAACCTGAACGCGCGAGCCATCGCATCGCTGCGCGGCGAACTCGCAAGCGTCAACAGCGACGTGACCCGCTGCTCGAAGCGATGAATACTGCGATCAACGAGTCCAACGAGTTCATCGCCGAACTTCGCAGCAGCGGCGCCTGAAGACACAACCGTCGCCGAAAGCGGCCGGCCGGCATGCGACGCTCTGCAGGCGCCTTGCTGATGTCTTGCCTTCCTCACCGTGACCGCGCACATACCCCGCGCGCCCCGCTGCCACGTCGTGGCGGGGCCGCCCCTCTGCTATAATCCGCGACCCTTCAGAAAACCTCTATTTCTCAAGGACTTATGAGCAACTCCAAACAGTCCGATGACGATATCGTCCCGACAGTCGCGAACCCTTTCCGGCGCGACGAGAAACCCAACCTCAGGGTGCCTGGTCAGGTAGACACCACTCCCGGTGCTTACGAGGAGACGCTGAACGACGCACATGCCCTGCAGGAGCGGCCGTTCGTCTCCGCGGGCATCAACAACATTCAGCGCCAGCACCTGAAAGGCCGCATGACCATCTGGGAGCGGATTCGCGTTCTGACCGACGAAGAACCGCTGGTCCTCTTCCAGAACTGGGGCGAGAACCTCGACGGTGCGTCACTTGTCACCGCGATCCTCCGTATCGACGGGCGCGACGTGGCGCTCTATGGACACGACTTCACCATTCGCGCGGGCTCGATGGACGCAACGAACGGTAAGAAGCTCGCCCGTCTTTTCGAGCTTGCCGGCAAACGCAAGATCCCGCTGATCGGGATGAACGACTCGAGCGGCGCATTCGTGCCTGCCGGGGTCGGCGGCCTCGACGGCTATGCCGAAGCCTTCACGGCCCTGCGCAAGATCAGCGGGGTCGTGCCGTCGATCATGTGCATGTTCGGCTTCAATGCCGGCGGCGGCTCTTATCTCCCACGACAGGGCAGCTTCCTGATCCAGCCGCACGACACCTTCTTCGGCCTGACCGGCCCCGGGGTCGTGAAGTCCGTGTTGGGTGAAGACATCAGCGCGGACGAGCTTGGCGGTCCCGGCGTGCACGGCCAGACCGGTGTCACCGACATCGTCGTCAAGGACGAAGTCACGGCACTCGAGACGGTGCGGGAGTTGCTGCGCTACCTGCCGGACAACAACAGTCAGTTCGCGCCGCGGCAGGAGACATCCGATCCCACCGACCGCAAGACCTGGGATATCGACATCCTCTTCCGCAAGACCTTCAACTCGCCAACGGGTTTCAACACCCCCTTCGATGTCAGCATTGTGATCCAGCAGTTGTGCGACCACGGCGACTATTTCGAGATTCAGCCGGAGCGGGCGCGGAACACCATTACCTGCTTTGGTCGCATAGGCGGTCACGTCGTCGGCTTCGTCGCGAACAATTCGGCCGTTGGATCGGGCCAGATCGACATTCATGCTGCCTACAAGAACGCGCGGTTCATCCGGTTCTGCAATCTGTACAACATCCCGGTGATCTTCATGGAAGACACGACCGGCTTCCTGCCGGGCCGGGAGCAGGAATCGGAAGGCATTGTGCAGGCTGGCCGGGCCATGCTCGATGCAATCATCGACCTGCGCACGCCGCGTTTCCTCGTATTGCTGCGCAATGCCATCGGCGGCGCGTACGCTTCGTACAACAACTACCCCACGGGCGCGGACCTAGTGGTCGCGCTTCCCACCACACGGGTTGCCGTAATGGGGCCGCCGGGTGTCGAGTTCGTCTACAAGGACGAACTGCGTGGCGCCCGGGGCAGGCTGGCCGCGCGGGTTCAGGAAGAGACCGCCCGCCTCGAAGCGGATGGCGCGGAACCTGCGGCTGCCGCTGCGGAGGCCCAGGCGATCGCACAGGGCGAGTTGCACCAGGTCGAGGCAGAGCTTGCCGCACGCTATGAGAAAGAACTGATGAACCCACGCGAAGCGCTGAGCCTCGGTTCCGTGTCACAGATCGTGATGCCCGCCGATCTGCGGCGCGTGCTTGCCCAGCACCTGGAGTTCCATCTTCGCAACTACACACCCGAACCGCTCAACGCCGTACAGAGGGAGTTCCATTGAACCGGTCACCGCAACCCGGGTCCGAGCCCGGAGAACATGCGGCCGCCCAGGATGGCGCGGCACACACTCTCGTCCATCGTGACCGACGCCTTGCGGGTCGCGCTTCGGCCTGGGTCCGCCAATTCGACGCGAGTCACCTCAAGCCGCTCATCATCTGTCGCGGTCCAATCCGCAAGGAGGCGATGGACGTCTTCGAGGAAATGGGCATCGACGGCTACGGAATCCTCCTGTCCGAGAAAGACTCCATCACCTACTCAAATGCGCTCGCGCCGGAACTGAGGCAGCTGACCGATCCCCACAGAATCCACCGCGTCCCGGACTACACCGGCGCGTCCCGTGAAGAGCGTGACGAGCGCATCGCACAGATTATCGCGATCGCACGCGACAACGGCTACGACTCCGTCTTCGCCGGGTACGGCTTCATGGCGGAGGACGAAACGATGGTCGGCGCGCTGGAAGCTGCCGGCCTGACCTTCATTGGCCCCTGCGCCGCGACCGTCCGCAGGGCCGGCAACAAGGACCTCGCGAAGCGCACGGCGATCACCGCCGATGTCTCCGTCACCCCGGGCGTCGACAATGCGACGACGCTGACCCTGCTGCGCCGCGCACCCGATGCCGGGGCGTTGCGGGCTCTGGTGGCCGAATACGACCTGAACGTGGACTCGCACACCTGGGATACCGGAACGGTTGACGACATGGCCGACGCGGTCCTCACTGCTTCCTATGCGAAAGGCGTCGATCTGTTCGACGTCGATGCCCTCGGGGAAGAACTCGAACGGCAGGTCGCCGGCCTGTATGAGGCAAATCCCGACTACCGGATCCGGCTCAAGGCGATTGGTGGCGGCGGAGGCAAAGGCCAGCGCATTCTTACCTCGCCCAGCGACCATGCGGGTGACGACAAGGCCCGTGCGGCCGCCGCGGCGGCGGACACACCCGCCGCGCTGCGCGAGATCCTGTCTGAAGTCAAAGCCGGCGGGGTTGGCGACAACAAGAACGTACTGGCCGAACTGAACATCGAAACCGTCCGTCACCAGGAAATCCAAGTGATCGGCAACGGCGAGTGGTGCGTCACGATTGGCGGCCGGGACTGTTCGCTGCAGAACAACGAGCAAAAGCTTCTCGAAGTCTCGGTGACGGTCGAAGAACTGGCGGAGGCCGCGGCGGCAGCGCGCGAAGCGGGTGACGCAGAGAAGGCGACGCGTCTCGGGCACGAGCGTGAGATTCTGGAAGCGATGGAAGCTCAGGCGGTTCGTTTCGGCAAAGCCGTCGGGCTGAACTCCGTGTCGACGTTCGAGTGTATCGCCGACGTCGACCGGCATTTCTTCATGGAGATGAACACCCGAATCCAGGTTGAGCACCGCGTCTCCGAGTTGTGTTACGCCCTGAGATTTGCCAATCCGGACGACAGCAGCGACGCACTCGTCGTCGAATCACTGGTTGAACTGATGGTCCTGCTTGCGGCGCACGGCTCCCGCCTGCCGGAGCCGCAACGCATCCGCCGCGAGACCTCCGCGCTAGAGATGCGGCTGAACGCCACCGATCCGGCACTCCGCCCCCACGCGGGCGGCATCATTGCCAGCTGGTCACCGCCGTCCGACACGGAGATCCGTGACGATCAGGGAATCAGCCTGCCCAACCCGGATACCGGCGTCTTCGTGCGCTACCACGTCGCCGGCGCCTACGACTCGAACATTGCCCTGTTACTGACCACCGCATCATCCCGGCAGGACAGCTACGAGCGCATGGCCGAGATCATTCGCACGACGCGGCTGACGGGACCGAACCTCGCCACAAACCTGAATTTCCACTACGGACTGCTGCACTGGCTGCTTGGCCAGGACGCGTGGGCGCTGCCGACCACCGCCTTCGTGCTGCCCTATCTGACGGCCGTCGGGATGCTCAAGCGCGAGGTCGACAATCTCGACTTCGTCTACGCGTACGACCAGTTGGTGAACCGGGAGATTCTGCAGTCGGAATCCGGCGGCGATGCCGCGGTCGGCATCAAACGCGCGGCGGACGCCAAGGCAAGTCTGCTCTCGAGGGCGCTGCACCGTCTGTTCGACGAGCCGCACCTGCTCGCGGGCTGGCTCAGTCGGAACCGGTCGCGCTTCAGCGTCACGGACGGCAAGGTGCACTGGCTCGTGAACGTGATCGACGTGGTCGCGGACAGCTACCACTTCCTCAATATGGAGCGCAGCAGCGGTAACCCGGCGCTGTACCAGATCTGGGACCACGATGCCGACCTGCTCCATGACGCGCTGGATTTCTATGCTGAAGTCCAGAGTCGTCTCGGCACTGACGACTGGGCCACGGTAGCGGCCGCGCTCGACGGCGCGTGCCCCGCCAGCTTCTCGAGCGACGAGTGGGCCGCCGCCCGCGCGGCGCACCGCGGTTATCAGACCGGCCTCGACGTATTCTCGATTCTGCCGTATGCCGGACACGCGACGGGCTTCTTCGACCTTCGCTGCGAACCGGACCTGACTGTGCACATTCCCGAAACACTCCGCGACGCCGACCTGCAGGCGCAGATGACACGTGTTCTGTCACCGCCGCCCGCCGCGCCGGCCGACGAGATCATCGCGGAGACGGGCGGCATGTTCTATTCGCGCGAAGCGCCGGACAGACCGCCGTTTGTCGAAGCAGGGACTCATTTCGAAGTGGGCGATCCGCTCTACATCATCGAGGTGATGAAGATGTTCAACAAGGTCCACGCGGAGTTTGAGGGGACCGTCGATGCGGTTCTGACGGATGACGATGGCACGATCATCACCAAGGGACAGTCGCTCTACAAAGTCACACCCGACGAGGCGGTCACGGTAGAATCGCCAGCCGACATTGCCGCACGCCGCCACGCGAATACGCGCAACTTTCTGGATAGCCAAGCCTGACAGGACGCTCATGATCATTGGACTCGACCACGTCGCAATCGCTGTACCCGACCTGCAGGAGGCCATTGCACGCTTTCTCGACGACTTCGGGCTGACCTATGAAGGCTCGGAGGATGTCGAAGCAGCGGGCACCACGACCGCGTTCTTCCCGGTTCCGGGCACCAGCATCGAGCTTGTTCATCCGTTGAACGGCGGCGGCCCCCTGGCCAAATACCTCGACGAGAACGGCGGCGGAATTCACCACATCTGCTTCCGTTCCGACGACGTCGAGGCTGACATGGTCCGACTTCGCGAGAAAGGCTACCGGCTGCTATCGGACGAACCGCAACCGGGCGCTCACGACACTAAGACCGTATTCATCCATCCGAAGTCGTGCGGAGGCGTGCTGATCGAGATTGCCGAACACACGCACGGCGCGGAAGGAACCGCTCACGCGGCGGGCTGATCCGGCCACCTCCGGGGAAATACTCAAAGACACGGTCTGCGGGAATAAAGCTGATATTCTCGCCGAAGACCCCAATCTGATCGCGCTGACGCTCCCTGGCGACGCGGCTCGAGGACCGCAACATGGCTGACTACAAACCAAAACCGCAAACACTCGACGACTGGGAGGACGCGGCATCCAGGCTGCTGAAGGGCAAACCCTCCGCGAGCCTCGTGCGCGGCACGTCGGAGGGGATCGACGTCAAACCCCTCTACACCTCCGCCGATACGGAGGCGCTCGACTACGCTGACACCATGCCCGGGCTGGAACCGTTCGTTCGGGGCCCTCAGGCGACCATGTACGCCGGACGCCCCTGGACGATCAGGCAATACGCGGGTTTCTCGACTGCGGAAGAGTCGAACGCCTTCTACCGCCAACTGCTGGCGGAAGGCGGCCAGGGTATCTCCGTTGCCTTCGACCTCGCGACTCATCGCGGTTACGACTCCGACCACGAACGTGTCACCCACGACGTGGGCAAGGCGGGCGTCGCGGTGGACTCCGTCGAGGACATGAAAATCCTGTTCGATGAGATTCCGCTGGACACCGTATCGGTCTCGATGACCATGAACGGGGCCGTTCTGCCAATCATGGCGGGCTACATCGTCGCCGCGGAAGAACAGGGCGTTGCCCAGAGCGCGCTGTCGGGAACCATCCAGAACGACATTCTCAAAGAGTTCCTCGTTCGCAATACCTACATCTATCCGCCCAAACCCTCGTTGCGGATCATCGGCGACATCATCGCCTACTGCACCGAGCACATGCCGCGGTTCAACACGATCTCGATCTCCGGCTACCACATGCAGGAGGCGGGAGCCGACTCCGCGCTGGAGCTTGCCTACACGCTGGCTGACGGCAAGGAATACATCCGTACCGCGCTTGCCGCCGGCCTCGGCATCGACGACTTTGCGCCGCGCTTGTCGTTCTTCTGGGGCGTCGGCATGAACTTCTATATGGAGATCGCGAAGATGCGCGCGGCGCGATTCCTGTGGGCGAAGATCGTCGATGAGTTCGGACCGCAGAATCCCCGGTCGAAAATGCTGCGTACACACAGCCAAACATCCGGCTGGTCGCTGACCGAGCAGGATCCGTACAACAACGTCGTCCGCACGACGATCGAAGCGATGGCGGCGGTCTTCGGCGGCACCCAGTCGCTGCACACCAACGCGCTGGACGAAGCGATCGCGCTCCCGAGCGAGTTCGCGGCACGGATTGCGCGAAATACCCAACTCATCCTGCAGGAAGAGACGGGCATTACCGATGTCGTCGATCCCTGGGGCGGCTCCTACATGATGGAGTCGCTGACGCAGAAGATCGCGGATCGTGCCTGGGAACTCATCAACGAAATCGAAGAGGCCGGCGGCATGGCGCAGGCGATCGAGTCGGGGCTGCCCAAGCTGCGCATCGAAGAGTCAGCGGCACGCAAACAGGCCCGCATCGATCAGGGCGAACAGGTCATCGTCGGGGTCAACAAATACCAGCAGGCGGAGCAGGACGAGGTCGATGTCCTGAAGATCGACAACGAAGCCGTTCTCCGTGTGCAGTTGGACCGTCTGCAGGAGATTCGCGGCTCGCGCGATCAGGCCGCTGTCGACGCCGCGCTTGCCGCGATCACGGCCTGTGCAAAAGGCGGCGACGGCAACCTGCTGGATCTCGCCGTCAAGGCGACGCGCCTGCGCGCGACCATCGGTGAAATCAGCGCGGCAATGGAGTCCGAATTTGCCCGTTTCAAGGCATCAACCCAGACCGTGTCCGGCGTCTACGGCGAGTCGTTCGCGCAGGACGAGGACTGGCAAAGCATCGCGACCGGCGTCCGCGACTTCGAGAACCGCGAAGGGCGCCGCCCGCGCATGCTGGTCTGCAAGATGGGCCAGGACGGTCACGACCGCGGCGCGAAGGTCATCGCGACCGCCTTCGCCGACGCGGGGTTCGATATTGACCTCTCGCCGATGTTCTCGACACCGTCCGAAGTCGCGCGTCAGGCAATCGAAAACGACGTGCACATCGTCGGCGTCTCGTCACAGGCGGGTGGCCACTCGACACTGGTCCCGCAGTTGATCGATGAACTGAAAGCCGAGCAGGCGGAAGACATCATCGTGATCGTCGGCGGCGTGATCCCGAAACAAGATTACGCGGCGTTGGAGCAGGCCGGCGTTCGCGGCATCTTTGGCCCGGGCACGCCCATTCCGGTTGCGGCACGCCAGGTGCTGGACGCCGTCTCCGCTACGCGGCAATGATCGACACGGATGCCCTGCGGGCCGGTAATCGGCGGGCACTCGCACGCGCGATCACGCTGATCGAGAGTTCCCGGGAGGAAGATCGGACCGCAGCCCAGGAACTGCTTGCCGAACTCCTCCCCGACACCGGCAAGAGCATTCGCCTCGGCATCAGCGGTGTCCCGGGGGTCGGCAAGTCCACGTTCATCGAAGCGTTCGGCGTGTACCTGGCCAAGCGCGGGCGGCGGGTTGCCGTACTCGCGGTGGACCCCAGCTCACCGATCCACGGGGGCAGCATTCTTGGTGACAAGACCCGCATGTCGGAGCTGTCACGGCTCAACAATGCCTACATTCGGCCTTCCCCCACCTCTGGCGCCATTGGTGGCATCGCGGAGAAGACCCGCGAGACGATTCTGCTGTGTGAAGCCGCCGGTTTCGACGTCATCCTCATCGAGACGGTGGGCGTCGGTCAGTCCGAATATGACGTCGCAGCGATGGTCGACTGCTTCATGCTGCTGGTGGTTCCGAACGCGGGGGACGAACTCCAGGGCATCAAGCGCGGCATCACCGAACTGACCGACATCCTCGTTGTCAACAAGGCCGACGGCAACGCCGTCGCACAGGCGGAACAGACCAAACGGTACTACGAGAACGCATTTCACATTCTGCACAGCAGCGGCGGCTGGCAGCCCCGCGTGCTGACCTGTTCGGCGCTCGAGAAAACCCAGCTCGCCGACGTCTGGGACACCCTACAAACCTACCTCGCGGAGACGGCGGACACGCTGGACGCACGTCGCGCGGGCCAAAACGTCGACTGGATGCGCCATCTCATCCAGGACATGTTGCTCGACAAGCTCACCCGGAGCGAAGCCGCCCAGAACCGGTTGCCGGACCTCGAAGACGGCGTCCGCCGCGGCGATTTCACGCCCTACGCGGCGGCAGCGGAGGTTCTCGACCTGCTGGATCGCTGAAGGCGCGGACGAGAGGCCCACGTCTGACTGACTGCGGATCCGGACCACCGTAATGACGCTCTTCCGCGAACCCGCTTCAGTTCCAGGATGCGGGTACGTCGAGCGTCCGTCGGTACATGTATCGATCTCGCATCACCGATCTATGGGATCGAGTTGCAGGCAGCGCTCCTTCGCAGGCAGGGTCCCGCGCACGGATATGAGACCACGAAGCAGTGGGATCAGCGCCGAAACGCCCCGGCAACGGCAAACCGTCACATGTGGTTTGCCTCGCACACCCGATACTGTATATATTTACATGTACTGTACATATAACCAGTATCCCGCCTTCATGTCGGTACGTTACGCGGAACTCCACTGCATCAGCAACTACTCGTTCCTTCGCGGCGCTTCACACCCC
>MDTE01078736.1_pt1 | contig 10026 bp, 12 predicted proteins | sample 811231 | NCBI WGS metagenome assembly MDTE01 (sample SAMN05326651, study PRJNA326480) | marine metagenome | isolation source: seawater | place: Indian Ocean: Red Sea | collected 2010 | reverse complement strand
TATAGCTAGTTATATAATTATTTCAAGAAGATTTTCCTTCAGGTGTACGACCATTCTCAGATCCAATTATTGGTCGCGAGCGTACTCTTCGGTTTTGAAGAAAATGGCAGCGCCTGATATTGTTCTATTAATATGTTTATTATCAGATACTTACGCCGTATTGGCCGAGTGTGCGAACGTTCGAAAATATGTCGCCAGGCAAACGGGTGATTGGTAAGTACGATTATTCGAAGTTTTCCTCTGCACGCACACCCCACAGATGATCGCGCTGCATCCATCCCACTCGCCCGGCGATGCGCGTCTCGCACCAGGAGTCCCGACAAGCCAATAACTCTCCCTGGACACCTGGCTCGGCAAACAGAATGGCCGGTGTCGTCTCGGAAGGTCCGTCGTGAAGGGGCCGCACAGTGCCCACGACCAGGGCTGTCCGGATACCACTGATCAGACTCTGATGGACCCAGCCCTCTGAGCCGTCACGATCCCGGATCTTTCTCCAGAACTTGAATTCTGCTGTGACCTCTATGGGCAGCCCTCGGCGGACGAACACCCAAACGATGGGATAGCGCACGCCAGGTCCTGACCTGACATTGACCCGTTCCGCGCGTAACGAGGCGAATCGTGGAAATTCGGTCTGTGCTGCTGCCTCTATCGGCAGCAAAACGTCACCCAATATGAGTGCGAGCGCGAGGCAGAGTCCGAAGCGCCCGTATCGAATCGAGAGGCGAGCGCGCGATCTGTTCAATTCCCCGGCAATGCGTCTCCAAAATGTTTCGGTGGGAAGAGGACTTCGCACGGGCGGCATGGGTAATCTATGCAAATGCGGAGTCCGGCGGTCAAGCGTTCTTCGCCGACGAAGCATTGCCCGAATTCGGCACGGTTGTCATGAGGGACGTTCACTGGAAGATGACCCGCAATCGATTGTGCGACAACCGCACATTTGATAGAGAGAACCGACCACCTTTCACGGCTGGTACATTTGCGCGCCCGCGTCCTCCATGGTCCAAAACAGCCCGACTGTCGTCATCACCCGAAAACTCCCCGACGCGATCGAGACGCGTATGATGGAGTTGTTCGAAGTTCATCTGAATCTGGATGATCATGAGTTCACCCGAGATGAGCTGGTTGAGGCCTTACAGCGGGCTGATGTTCTTGTCCCGACAGTCACGGACAAACTCGACGCGGACATGCTCAATCAGTCGGGCGAGAACCTGCGATTAATTGCGAGTTTCTCCACCGGCGTCGACAACGTGGATCTGCGCACTGCCGGCCAGCGGGGAATCACAGTCACCAACACCCCTGGAGTCTTGACCGAAGACACGGCTGATATGGCAATGGCGTTGATCCTGGCTGTGCCGAGGCGTCTCGCCGAGGGCGAACGGGCTATCCGCGCGGCCGATTGGAAAGGATGGTCTCCAACCTGGATGTTGGGGCATCGCATCTGGGGAAAGCGGCTCGGTATCGTGGGCATGGGAAGAATTGGCCAGGCCATTGCCCGGCGCGCGCGCGGCTTCGGCTTGTCCATTCACTATCACAACCGCAACAGACTGCACGAAGACATCGAAAACGAACTCGAGGCGACCTATTGGGAGAGCCTCGATCAAATGTTGGCTCGGATGGACATCGTCTCGGTCAACTGTCCCCACACGCCTGCAACATTTCATCTGTTGTCGGAGCGCCGGCTCAAGCTCATGCAACCGCACGCCTACATCGTGAACACGTCCCGTGGCGAGGTGATCAACGAAGACGCACTCACCCGCGCTCTGCGGTCTGGACAACTTGCGGGAGCAGGGCTCGACGTCTTCGAGCACGAACCAGCGGTCAATCCAAAACTGCTGGAACTCGATAATGTCGTTCTGTTGCCTCACATGGCATCGGCAACGATCGAGGGACGGCTGGAAATGGGCGAACTCGTCATCATCAACATCAAGACCTTCGTCGATGGCCACACACCGCCCAACAGGGTGATCCCCGGCGAGTTCGATTGACGCTTCGCTAAAGAAATGTGATCGGGCTGTCGCCCGCGTCGGAAAAGAACGTCACCAGCCCACCTTCGGAAATCTCTATATCACTGCGCAGGTCTTGACGGCTGAGGCCCATGGCGCGAAGCCCCATCTCGCATACCATAATGCGCACCCCGAGGGCCGAACAGGCCTCGATCAATTCCTCGACTGTCGCCACGCCCCGATCGCGGTAATCCGTGTCCATCGCAGCACCCGTCCGGCCGTCGGCCGTGGCCATGTCCATCCAGCCCGGCTGACCGTCCGCTTCAACAAGTGCCCGGATTGCGCCCATGGTGAAGAACAAGATCGCTGGAATGTTTACGGCTGAAGCGGCGCTGGCCATGGCAAAGGCGTAGTGGACCTTGTCTGCATCCCCCGAATACACCACGAGAGACAATCTTTGAGGTCGGCCTGCCAAGAGGGACGACTCCGAAGGATTTTCGAGGTTATCAGTCCCGGACATGAGCTGAAAGATCGTGGATCGAGGGATTGTCCCCGCACAGCGGGCATTCCGGATCAGGTTTCACGCGAACTTTGCGCCAATTCGTTCCAAGGGCGTCATAAATGACAAGCGATCCTGAAAGCGATTCACCGGTGCCCAGTATTTCCTTGACGATTTCGGTAGCCTGAAGCGATCCCATTGCACCTGCGAGCGCACCGAGGACACCGCCCTCGGCGCAACTGGGAATCAATCCCGGTGGGGGTGGTTCACGGTAGATACAACGGTAACAAGGGTGTCCGTCGCCGAGGTAAGCCTTGAATGTCGAGAGCTGTCCATCGAACCGCAGGATGGACGCGGAGACCAGCGTCTTTCTTGAGAACATGCAGGCGTCATTGGTCAGAAAACGGGTACCGAAGTTGTCGCTGCCGTCCGCAATGACGTCGTAATCCGCGATGAGATCCAAGGCATTGTCGACATCGAGCCGGGTCTCGTGCTGCACGACGTCCACCTCGGGATTGAGTGCGGCGATTGTTTCTTTGGCGCTGGCTGTTTTCGGGATCCCAATACGGTTTGTCGAATGCGCAATCTGACGCTGCAAGTTGGAAAGGCTGACCGTGTCGTCATCGACAATCCCTATTGTGCCGACGCCCGCAGCTGCCAAATACATGAGCAGAGGTGAGCCGAGCCCACCGGCGCCGACGATCAGGACGCGGGCGTCGAGTAACTTGGCCTGTCCGATACCGCCGACTTCCTGCAGCACGATGTGCCGCGCGTAGCGTTCAATCTGCTCTTCCGAGAAATCCATCTTTCAGTTCACTCGTTGGTGCGATCGTGTAAAACCCGCATCCAGAATGCCAGTCGCCGTCAGCTTGGTGACAACCATACTGCGAAAATTAGACCGATCCAGGCAACCAAATCGGGTTAGGAGGCGCTGAACTTGCGTCAGGTGTCAGTGGACCCGAATCCGCCTGCGCCCCTGCCACTCTGCGGGAGTTCGTCGGTCTGATCCCAGTCGACGGTCACGTGCCGCGCAACGACCAGTTGCGCGATACGGTCACCGCGCCGGACTGTGAAAGGTGTCTCGCCCAAGTTCGCCAGCACCACACCAACCTCACCGCGATAGTCGGAGTCAACGGTTCCCGGACTGTTCAGAACGGTCACGCCCTCCCGCAGGGCAAGGCCGGACCGCGGTCGGACTTGAGCTTCGAGCCCGTGTGGCAGCGCGATGCTAATGCCTGTCGGTACCAATGCGCGCCCCCCCGGATCCAACACTAAATCGCTATCCAGCGCCGCGAGGAGATCCACTCCCGCGGCACCTTCCGTCGCGTATGCTGGAAGATCGAGGTCTCTGCCGTGAGGAAGTTGAAGGACCGGAACTTTTACGGCGCTCACGCCGCAGGCCTTCCCTCGGCAAGGTGATCGGCGATGGTCTGCCCCAGACGCTGGGCGACCTCTACCTTGCTCAGGCGTGGCCACGCCACGACATCCTGTTCCGTGATCAAATGAACTGAATTTTCGCTAGAACCGAAAGTGCCGCCCGCCTCCGATACATCATTCGCCACAATCCAGTCGCAACCTTTCTTGACGCGCTTCACCGCCGCATTGTCGATCAGGTTTTCCGTTTCCGCGGCGAAACCCACGACGAGGCGCGGCCGATGATGAGCATGCTGGGCGATGCCGGCGAGAATGTCGGGATTTTCTGTCAATTGCAGGCTTGGCGGCGTATCGCCCCCTTTCTTGATCTTCTGATTGACGCGCGACGACACACGCCAATCGGACACGGCGGCGGCACACACTGCCACGTCGACAGGAAGCGCCGCTTCGCAGGCAGCCATCATGTCTGCCGCTGATTCGACTTGGACCACGGAGACGCCATCCGGGTTCGGTTCGTGAGTGGGACCCGAAACAAGTGTGGTATCTGCCCCAAGAGCCGCGAGCGCCCGGGCAATCGCATGACCCTGCTTACCGGAGGAGAAATTAGAGATGTAGCGCACGGGGTCGATCGCCTCACGCGTCGGCCCCGAAGTCACCAGAGCACGCCGCCCGGCGAGCGCGCCGCTCGCATTATCGCCTAGGCGTAACTCAACAGCCCGCAAAAGCTCGTCGGGTTCCACCATCCGGCCCGATCCGGTTTCACCGCAGGCCAGGTCACCTTCAGCCGGACCGATCACATCGATGCCATCGGCTCGAAGAGTCCCTATGTTGCGCTGGGTTGCCGGGTGCGCCCACATCTCGACATTCATGGCAGGGGCCACCATGACGGGTTTGTCGGTCGCGAGCAGAGCTGTCGTTGCCAGGTCTGATGCCAATCCCATCGCCATTTTCGCAAGCACATCCGCCGACGCCGGGGCGGCGACAACGAGGTCGGCTTCCCGCGAAAGTCGGATATGCCCCATCTCCGCTTCATCCGTGAGTGAGAACAGATCGGAAAACACTCTCTCGCCTGACAGGGCAGCGACGGATAGCGGTGTCACGAATTGAGACCCGCCCTCGGTCAGTATGCAGCGCACTTCACACCCGCGGTCCTTGAGCCGGCGAATAAACTCGAGCGATTTGTACGCCGCAATCCCGCCGGAAATGATCAGCAGTATGCGTTTTTGATCCAGCATGATTCCGTTCTCACAGGGCTAGTGATCAAACAATATGGCTCTCGAGGTTGCCCGATACAATGTGACCCGCTCAGCCGCCTGGGCAAGCCGCACAACGAAAAATCGTTTGCGTAATTATACTTAGAGCTTGAACAGTATAACCAGCGTGAAGATGACGAGCACGAAAATTAAGACGAATTGAACGAAGTTCCGCCGTCCACCGAATTGAGTGCCGATGGCTCGTTCGGAGTCCGGGTGCAGCCGGATGCCCTCCGGAGACAGCACATCGACTGCAATTTGTGCTTTCTCCAGCATATTGGGGATTCTACGGGCTGATGCCGCTGCTTCTTCGATGGTGTCACGCACCCGTGCCTCTGCACTGAGGTTATCGGTCACCCATTCGTCGAGGAAAGGTTTCGAGAGTTCCCAGAAATTAGCTTCCGGCGCCAGCCGGCGGCAGGCTCCTTCAACCATCATCATGGTTTTTTGCAACAGCAGAAGCTGCGGCTGCGTGGGCATAGCGAATGTTTCCGTGATTCGGAACAGCTGGGCCAGTAGCCGAGCCACTGAAATTTCGTTGACGGGCTTTCCGAGTATCGGTTCACCAATTGATCGGCAGGCTTGCGTGAAAGCTTCGACAGACTTGGTTCGCGGCACGTAGCCCGCCTCGAAGTGGACTTCCGCGGCGCGACGATAATCACCCATCAGGAAGGCGAGCAGGAGTTCGGCCACGAATCGTCTCGTTTCGCGATCGAGGCGCCCCATGATGCCGAAATCGACGGCGACAATGTTGCCGTCCTCATCGACGAACAGGTTTCCAGCATGCATGTCAGCGTGGAAGAAGCCGTCTCTGAACACCTGTTTGAGAAATACGATTAGTGTGCGACCGGCGATCTCCTCCAGATCGTGGCCGGCTTCGATCAATGACTCCCGATCGTCAATTGGGATGCCATGAATGCGCTCTGCGGTAAGCACCTGGCGTTGAGTGCGCTGCCAGTCGATTTCGGGCACGCGATATGTCGGCTCGTCCTCGAAGTGCTCGCGGAGTTCGGAAGCGGCAGCGGCTTCCAGTCTCAAGTCCATCTCGAGATCCACGGTTTCGTTGAACGTGCGGACGATATCAACAGGTCTGAGGCGTCTGAACGCTGGTTGGAGTCGCTCTATTATTTCGGCGAGCCAATAGAACAAATCAAGATCTCGCTGAAACGCCTCTTCGACGCCGGGTCTCAAGACCTTTACGGCGACGGGCAGGCCCTCGGTTGTCACTGCATAGTGCACTTGGGCGATGGACGCGGCGGCGACAGCTTCCTCTTCAAACTCGGAATAGAGTGCCTCAACGGGTTGTTCGAACTCGGATTCGATGATCTGCCTTGCCTGTTGCGCCGGAAAGGGCGGCAAATGATCCTGTAATTCCGCGAGATCGGCTGCGACGTCTTCGCCCACGAGATCGGCGCGCGTCGAGAGCGACTGCCCAAACTTTACGAAACTTGGCCCCAGCTCTTGTAAAGCCTCGGTCAATCGCTGCCCAGGCCGGCGATCCGCTGAAGGTTTTGGACTGCCGGCTACGATTCCGATGAGCCGTCGGCTTGCATCCGGTAGATGGAGTGCGTCGAGAGGGAAGAGGGCATCGTGGCGGGAGAGAGTCCGGGCGATGCGCACAACTCTGAAAATATTTCGGACAGCGCGTATCACGCGTGGCGCTCCTCAGATGCGCCACGCGGAATGAAGGGCGGCGATACCGCCCGACAGATTTCGCACCTTGATCTGTTCAAGACCCGCGGCGCCAATCAAATCGGCGAAGGCGTCCTGGTCGGGGAACCGGCGAATACTCTCGGCCAGGTACTGGTAGGCTTCGCGGTTTCCGGTCACGATCTCGCCGAGGGCAGGTAACACCTTGAAGGAATACGCATCGTACGCTGAGCTCAACAGCGGCAGCAGGACGCGACTGAACTCGAGACACAGAAATCGTCCCCCGGGCCTGAGCACGCGATGAGCCTCTGCCAATGCGCGATTGATACGGGTGAAGTTCCTAATGCCGAATGCGATGGTGTAGACGTCGATGCATTGGTCTTCGATGGGCAGGCACTCAGCGTCGCCTTGGAGCCAGTCGATGCGGTTGAAGATGCCGGCGTCCAGGGCACGATCGCGACCCGTGCGAAGCATCAATTCGCTGGCGTCGACAACAGTGACGCGGGCATCACTGCAAGGTTCCTTATCCACGCCGTTCAAGCGATTGAGGATGCGAAACGCAATATCTCCCGTTCCGCCCGCCACATCGAGATATCTGCAGGACTTGCGCGGACCGAGCCAGTCGATCATGGCCGTCTTCCAGAGGCGGTGAATACCAGCGCTCATGAGATCGTTCATGAGGTCGTAGCGAACCGCGACGTCGTCAAATATGGCTCGAACCAATTGTGGCTTTTCATCCGATTCTACGGTCTGAAAGCCGAAATGCGTTGGCTCGTCTCGCTTGCCGGTGATCATGAGGCGACCATAGCGCAGGCCCCCGAAGCACGCTACTTTGCCGATCAATGTGATATCCGTGGGACCCAACGCCTCATCATGCCCGAACTTCCTGAAGTCGAAACTGTTTGCCGTGGCCTTCGCGCCAGGCTCTTGGGAAGGCGCATTGTATTCGCCGAAACGCGGCGCCCGGATCTGCGAATCCCATTTCCCGAGAATTTCGCGGAGCGACTCATCGGTCGGCAGATCGGTTCGATCGAGCGCAGAGCAAAGTACCTATTGGGCCGGTTGGATGACGGAATGGTCCTGATCTGCCATCTCGGCATGTCAGGACGGCTCCTTATCTCCGATGCCCCACCAGTTCTTGGGCCACACGATCATGTGCTCATTCGGTTCGAAGGTGACGTGCACGTTGTCATGCAGGACGTCCGGCGCTTCGGTCTGATGACTCTCGCATCAGAGAACGAAATCACCACGCATCCCCTGCTCGCAGGGCTGGGTCCCGAGCCGTTGTCCGATGAGTTTGACGGGGCGTATTTGTCCCACACTCTGAAAGAACGGCGTACGCCGATAAAAGGAGCCCTCCTGGATCAGCGCGTCGTGGCCGGAGTCGGAAACATCTATGCTTGCGAGGCGCTTTACCATGCCGGTGTGTCACCGCGCCGATTGGCGGCATCTGTTGCTGGTCGTCGCGCGGAGCGACTGGTGCCGGCCCTCAAATCGGTACTCGAGGGCGCAATCGCAGCGGGAGGGTCCACACTGCGAGACTATGTGCAGGCATCGGGCGAACTGGGCTATTTTCAGCACCAATGGGCGGTCTATGGTCGTGAAGGCGAAGCGTGTCCCGATTGCGACTGTGGGTCCGGGATAAGACGTATCGTGCAATCTGGCAGATCAACGTTTTATTGTCCGGTTCGACAGCGATAGCGGAATGGGGAATTGCACCGATTGAAACATCTCCCTGCGTCAAGGCTCATGCGTCGAACGCTTTTCCTCGCGTTGGTGATGGCGGGCGTTTCTCTTGCTGGTCAGCACCCGTCGGCCCAGGCGGCTTTTTTCTCCCAGGTGGAGGACCTGCCCATAATGCCCGGCCTTGAAGAGGTCGTGGATGAAGGGATGGTATTTGATAAACCTGAGGGGCGAATCGTCGAAGTGGTCGCCATCGGCGCCGTCTCCCGGCAGGCGATCATGGCTTTCTATGGTTCAACGCTACCCGAGCTCGGTTGGAAACAGGAAAGCTCGACCGATTATGCACGATCAGGGGAAGTGCTCCGGTTTCGCGTCGACAACCGCGGAGATGAGTTCACAATCAGATTTACCATCGCGCCACATTAGATGGCGCCGACGCGACTTGATGGAGATGCAAAATAATGAAATTCGAAAATATCATCGCGGAATCACGGCAGCCCGTCGGTCTCATCACGCTCAATCGACCCGACGCATTGAACGCCCTGAGTACACCGCTCATGCGGGAACTCTCTGAGGCCGTAGAGGCCTTCGAAGCGGATTCCGCCATACACGTGATCGTAATCACGGGCAGCGACAAGGCATTTGCCGCAGGCGCCGACATCAAGGAGATGCAATCCAAGTCCTATATGGACGTCTACAAGGAAGACTTCGTCACGCGGGACTGGGAGCGGGTGTCACGGTGCCGAAAGCCCACGATCGCGGCGGTAGCCGGGTTTGCATTGGGTGGCGGCTGCGAACTGGCAATGATGTGCGATATTCTTATTGCCGCAGAGAGCGCGAAATTCGGACAACCCGAGATCAAGTTGGGCATCCTTCCGGGTTCAGGCGGAACACAGCGGCTGCCACGCGCCGTCGGCAAGGCGAAGGCGATGGATCTGGTGTTGACGGGGCGAATGATGGATGCGGAGGAGGCCGAACGCGCAGGTTTGGTGAGCCGAATCGTACCTTCCGAAAAGTTACTGGATGAAGCGCTTCAAATTGCCGGCGAGATCGCCGCGTATTCTGTTCCGAGTGTCATGATGGCCAAGGAGTCGGTCGGGCGCGCCTACGAAACGACATTGTCCGAAGGAATCCGTTTCGAGCGTCGCCTTTTCCACTCGGCCTTTGCGACGGAAGATCAAAAGGAAGGGATGTCGGCGTTCGCTGAAAAACGAAAGCCTGCATTCACGCACCGATAGGCGCGCGTGCCAACACTTTCCTGGACGGTTGACCTCTTGTGCACCTGGCGATATAAGCCGCGTTCCGGTCTGCTGTAGACCTTGAGGAGAAAGCATGGCCCACCATAAATCGGCCAAGAAACGTATCCGCCGGAACGGGCGGCGTCAGGAAATCAATATCGCGCGTCGCAGCCGCGTAAGGACGCATTTGCGCAAGGTTGAGGATGCGATCTCAAGCGGCGACCAGGAGGCCGCGCGCGCCGCGCTCCTGGCTGCCGAGCCAGAAATCATGCGCGGCGTGAACGCTGGAATCCTGAGAAAGAACACAGGATCCAGAAAGATTTCCAGGCTGTCTGCCCGTGTGAAAGCCATGGCCGGCTGAATTTTTTGCGGCCGATCCTGGCCTT
>MDTE01134866.1_pt1 | contig 10028 bp, 3 predicted proteins | sample 811231 | NCBI WGS metagenome assembly MDTE01 (sample SAMN05326651, study PRJNA326480) | marine metagenome | isolation source: seawater | place: Indian Ocean: Red Sea | collected 2010 | reverse complement strand
TCTGCACCACGATGCCACCATGGACGAGGAGGAGATGAACGCAGCAGCTATCAAGGACCTCGAGCAGGAGGACGACGAGGATGAGATCGAAGAAGAGTTGGAAGAGAGCTTGTCTGAGCTCGAGGAGAGCCAAATTAGCACCATTGCTGCTGATGTTGATCTTGACACCCCTGCACCCCAACCCCACCTACCGGAGCCTGAAGCCCCCACACCAGCTGACGAGGTGGCCACCTCCCATGTGCTGGAGGAGATGCACCAGAAGGCCAAGGCTGAGAAAGATGAGAAGGTGGAGGACGAGGAAGAGAAGGTAGTGAAAGAAGAGGTGGCGAAAGAGGAGGAGAAGGAGCCTTCACTAGGCTCCCTGGCCGGCATGCCTGCCCTGGCTCTGCCCAAGGCCACTGCTGCCGATGAGGAGGACCTGTACGAATTCGACGCTTCCCCGGCCCCTCCTGGTGCGGCACCCGCCGCCGCAGCAATGAGCGCCCCTCCCAGTTCTGCTTATGCGGCAGGTGGTAGTGGCAATACCTCTCCTGTGCCTGTGATCAGCACCTCGCTGATCAAGCCGCTTGACTGGGACGCGGGCGTGGCTTCCACGGCCGAGGCTTTGCTGGCTAGCCCCGGCATGCCCCGGGTGTTGCAGTCAATGCAGAATCCTTCATTTGTCGCCCAGGGAGGTGTCTTCTTCACCCCTGAGCTAGTAGCGCAAGTCACTCAGAACAGTGACTCAGCTGCTGATGGCGATCTCAAGGCCACAGGCCGAGTGGTCGCCGACAGATTCAATGAGATACTCGCTTCTCTGCACGAGAAGAGGCATGCAGCCACCAACAATACGAAAAAGGGTCCTAAAGGAGGGTCTAGGTACGAGCTGGGCGAAAGATTTGCTGCGGAGACACATCCTCTGACGGTGGAGGCCCTAACCACCACACTCATGAGCAGCTTGAGGACCCAGCAAGCAGGGGTCAAGGAGGTACTCTCTGGCAAGAAGCACTTCCTAGAGATGGTGGAAGTGGACGCTATTGATGACTTTAAGAGAGAGTTCTCCTCCTCTTTGACTGCTGCTGCCGAGGAAATCACTGACATCCTTCTGGCAAGAGCCCTGGTGGACAGCGCCCAGGCCTTTTCAGACGAGCTGGACGACGCTGATCTCGATGGAAAGCTGAAATGAATGAAATGTAAAAGACGAGTGTACATGCACACAATATCATGCGAGACATTGTAGGACACTGTTGATGAAGAATTAGTTAATTCTAAATGCTACTGCTACCAAAACCTGACGAGGACTGTAATTGGGGTGATTCTCGGAGAAGTGTGACGAATTTAAGCGCGCTTGGGAAGGTTCTTGGGCCAGACCTTGTTGCCGCTCTCATCCACCTCGTTCTCAAGGTTGACACGCATACGTTTGAAGCAGTTCTCTACGGCCACGTGGATCTCAGGGATCTCCATCTCGGGCACAGAGGCCACCAGCTTGGTGTGGTCCAAAGTGTTGTTGGAGCGTCCAGCCTTGAGGATCTGAGCCTGCTCCTCCAGAGAGAAGTTCTGGTATGTGTAGTCAGGGTCAATGTATTTTTTGTATAGGTCCAGGCACTCGTTGTGCGAGATTGCTCCAGGGTTGCAAAAGTTGTAGATGCCGCAAAGCTTCTTCTCCGCCATCTTCAAAGACACAGGCAGCATGTCGGTCAAGGTGGTCATACTGTTAGGCACATTCACGACCTTCTCGTACTTGATGATCTTGGTTAAGAAGTTTCTGGACGCGAGATCGTCGCTAATAGGCATTCTCACCCTCAAGGTGCAGGTCATCTTGTACTCCTTCAGCAGCTCCTCCACCATGGCCTTGGTGTGGCTATAGTAAGATCCATGGAAGTTGGGACTGTCCTCCTCCGTGAAGCCTTTGCCACCGATGGTGTGCTCATCATCATACTCGAAGATGCAGCCCGTAGCATACAAAGTGTGGTGGATGCCGTACTGCTCACATAAATCCGCCATCGTCAAACATCCGATCACATTGGTGCGGATCGTTTCCTGACGATGATCCTCACACCAGTCCACATTGGGCCTGCCCGTCACACCAGCAGCATTCAAAATGTGCGTAGGCTTGTATTTCTCAATCTCAGCTATCACGCTCTCCCTGTTCTGCGTCCTGGAATCGGCCAAATAGAAGGTTGCCCCACTCTCCTTGAGCAGAGCTGTCAGCTTGCCGCCGATCCAGCCGTTCTTACCAAAAAGAAGATATACCGCGTTAGACATCTTAGAAAGGGTCGCTAGAAACTTTTAACGAACAAGCGCGCTTCAAATGAACCAAAGAATTTTTCGCGGAGCAGAAACATTAATTGTCATCCCTGACTCAAACATGGCTGAACAAGGAGGAGAACGTGGCGGCTTCGGTCGCGGAAGGTAAGTACACGAGTTATTCGAGCGGCTCTAGAGAACGGGAGGTGGCTGGCATTGGTATCAAAAAGCTTGCGAAGGGGAGTGGGCGAAAACCCTTTCGGCGGCTGAGTTGTGTCAATAGCGGGACATCTCGCGGCTAGATCAGGATATCACCACCTCTTATGGCTTGCATTTGGCCCGTTTGTAACACGCGCTAACCAACTCTATCTCTCTTTCCTATTTTTATCCCGATGCCTCCAATTTTGCGATTCGACACAAACAGAGGAGGAGATCGTGGAGGACGTGGTGGACGCGGCGGACGTGGACGCGGACGTGGAGGAGGAGACAAGGAGGAGTGGGTCCCTGTGACCAAGCTCGGCCGTCTCGTTAAGGAGGGCAAGGTAAAGAGCGTTGAGGAGATCTTCCTCTACTCTCTGCCCATCAAGGAGTACCAGATTGTCGATCACTTGATTGGCTCTGCTCTCAAGGACGAGGTGATGAAGATCGCCCCCGTCCAGAAGCAGACCACTGCTGGACAGCGCACTCGCTTCAAGTGCTACGTTGCTGTCGGTGATGGAAATGGCCACATCGGCCTGGGCCTTAAGGCTGCCAAGGAGGTGGCTACTGCCATCCGTGGTGGTATCATCAACGCAAAGATGAACCTGATGCCTGTGCGTCGCGGATACTGGGGAAACACCACTGGTCTTCCCCACACCGTGCCCTCTAAGGTGTCCGGCAAGTGCGGCTCTGTGCGTGTCCGTCTGATTCCCGCCCCCCGTGGATCTGGACTGGTGGCTTCCCCCATCCCCAAGAAGCTGCTCAACATGGCTGGCGTCGAGGATTGCTACACTAGCAGTTCTGGTCACTCCCGTACCCGTGGTAACTTGGCCATGGCCGTTTTCCAGGCCTTGAGCAAGACCTATGCCTTCCTTACCCCCGACATGTGGTCTGAGACTGTGTTCCAGCCCACTCCTGCCCAGGAGCACACGGACTTCCTGAGCAAGGCTGGACCCAAGAAGGTCGCCAACTACGCCTAAGGCGTAGGCTCCAAGGCATTTGTGCCTCAAGCAATGATTTGCAAAGACAATTAGCAACAAAAAAAGAGGCGGACGGTGTGAATGGGGCCACACAAATGCAGCATGGTGGCTGCCTGCAGAGAAGCGTTGACAGGGAGACGCACGGGGCGATGTTCTGACTCTGCGGTGTATCAGCACCAAGCTCTGTTTGTAAGTGGCTTTGTTCCTTGTTAGATTTGGTACTTGTAGCATTCTAAAGCACTGCTCGTTTTGAACCACTTTCTATTCACACCAATCTCTTGACTCACAGCTCCTCAACCACTCTCCATATCGGTTAACCTTACCCGTCTTCTCCTACCTCTCTTTCCCTCTCCAAACGGCACCTACTCAAGCCGAACTGTGGCACCATGATAATTCATGATGCTTCTTAGTGAAGATATAATGATATAGTTACTGCTAGGACCAAAATGAGAGGAGTAAAATTGGTGCTCGTGCTCCTTATGGGGCTTCTCTCTATGTATCTGACTTTCGCGGGGATCGAGGCCGATAGTGGCGCTGCAGGGGAGATTGATGGCTTGAGAAAGAGAAGGAGGTTACAAGATGGACTGGTTACGCCTGAGCCGAGCGCAGAGCCTACAGAGATTCCAACTACTATCCCAACGGCGGAACCAAGTCCGGCTCCGACCCTACCAACGAGCTCTCCCAGCAGCCAGCCTTCGCAGATGCCTAGTGCACAGCCTAGCAGCCGGCCCAGCAATCAGCCTAGTTCTCATCCGTCGTCTAGACCGTCGAATCAGCCTACGAGTAAGCCTACATCGCAGCCTTCGTTGACTCCGACTTCGGCGCCCTCGAGTCAACCCACGAGAGCGCCAACATCGCAGCCATCTCGGGTACCTACAGGGCAGCCGTCTTTGATGCCTACGGGATATCCGTCGAGTTCACCGTCGAGAGCGCCCACAGGCCAGCCAACGGTGCAGCCATCAGGTGAACCTACTGGACAACCTTCATCGGTGCCCACGAGGCAACCCACGACGCAACCTTCTGGTGAACCTACGGGTGTTCCTTCTGGTCAGCCCACGCGCAGGCCAACAGGGCAGCCCACAGTAAGGCCTACATGCCAGCCTTCGAGCCAGCCTTCGGGACGTCCCACGGGGCAGCCCACAAGTCAGCCTACAGATCAACCGACTGGGCAACCTTCGAGTCAGCCTTCGAGGCAGCCTACATGCCAGCCTTCGAGCCAGCCTACGAGTTTACCATCTGGCCAGCCGACGATTCAACCGACAATGCAGCCTTCAGGCCAGCCTACTGTGCAGCCTACGAGTCATCCTACAACGTCTCAGCCTACAAGTGAGCCCAGTAGCACCCCGACAATGTATCCCTTCACTTCTCCTCCCAGTGTTAGGGGAATGACGAATGAACCCACAAGTCTACCTACTAGTGCTCCTACGAGGAACTATGATGACTACACGTATAAAACAGTGTACAGTTTGTACAACAAGCGTGTTGCAGACCTGCAGACCGAGGAAAAGCCAGACAATGCAAGCTTAGTAGGAAGCATTTACTTTAACTATCTGGACTATAAGGGCAAATTAATATATGGCGGATGCGATGAGTGGACAGACTTCAGGACTAAGGCAGTCAATCTGCCCTTCGACAACCTGTACCCCTCTTACGTGAAAGCGTATTATGCCATCCAAAATTTTAATAAGGACTCCCTCGGTTATGAAATAGGTAACGCCGATTGCGAGGACGATGAGATGTTGATTGACTTGTTTGCTGCATTGGAGGATACTGATGTGACTAAAGAGTTCACAGGAAGATGTATCGGCACGGATGGAGTATTCCACGATTGGCGCGTGTACACATGTGATAGTCACACGATCTTATGCATAGACTGTAAGATTGCTTGTTCAGACCAGGCCTGTCCTGGAGTGGAGAAATCTATTGTTCGCAGTTGTCGTGAGGAAAGTGACTGTCACCACTCTCTTGGTGGTATGGCAGCCTTTCGTTTTGATATTGCTCAGTCACCCGTCTACCCCCAGTTGGTAGATATCACAGGTGTGGCGGACACGAGTAGCATCACTGTCAGCGCTCTTGTGAATGAGACCACAAGTGTGTATTGCGCTGCTATTGCTTACAATATTGACGGCACATTCCCTGGGATTGAGAGTATATACAGAGTTAAGAAACCTGTCACAGCTGGGGCGGGGGTTGGCTACACTCAGGTTACCGGCATAGTGAGCGGAAGTAACACTGCTGTGACAGTGACGATCGAGGATTTGTCGCCCTCGACTACCTATGGGGTGCTGTGCTATACGGAAGACGCATTTCAGCATGGTATGGACCTAGCAGCTATCCGTAATACTCAGATAGACGTCACTACAGACTGCTGTGCGAGTGCTATTGTGGTCGGTAATAACGCCTTTCTCACCGCAGGAGCGACTGGCCCAACCAACACGGCCAATAACTTCTTCGTGCAACTAGACGCTGTGCCAGCTCAAGACACCACCTATACGCTGAGTGCAGCGTTAGGTAGCAGTTCTGATGGTTGTGATAGTAGCAAAGTGAGCTTAGACGGTTCGAGCATCCCTTCTCTCTATCCGGCCACCTTCTCGTTCAAGGCTGGAGAAGCGGCCTCGCTAGTACAACCATTTGTGATTAGCGATGATGGAGAGGGGTGTTTTGTGCTGTCATTGACAGAGACAGCAGGGGCAGGGACCTTCTCTACATCGAGTTTTCTACTTCATGTCTTGACAGCTGGCTCTGCCTCACCCTCTGCTCCCAGCTTGTCCAGCGCCTCCTTCAGCAGTAGTGGCATCTTCATTGTGGCAGAATTTACAGAGGCCACTGATCGCGCAAGTAGTGTGCTGATACCATTGCAAGGTGATGTCTACTCGCCCTTTGCATGCAGCAACATTGTGTCATTCACAGGGAGTGGCAGTGCCACCTGCCAATGGACAAGCACCACAACCTTGAAAGTGAAATTGCCTATCTCACCTAGCAGCAACTCTGGATATGCTACTGTAGGCGACACCTTCACTGTCCTTGCAGGGACCATCATGGCAGTCTGTCCTAGTGGTGTGGAGTCAAGTGTTTGTGACACTTATACCACAAATAGCGCGTTGTCGGTATCAATTTCTGCGGGTGACACCCCCATTATGCCTATAGTCTCTATTTCTACTGCTGCCACGATAGGAGCTTGTGATGATATCATCATTGACGTCACTGGCAGCTCTGGCTCTGGTGGACGTGACTGGAGCTCAATCAGCTGGTCGGTACAAGCCAAGGACACTGCTGATACGGAGTTGACAGCAAACTTGACTGAATTTGGAACCTACTTGAACAAATTCCACGTCACGACAACGCGCAACCACGTCAAACTACCGAAAAGCCTTGAGGATTATGATGACTTGCATTTACCAGACGGTAACCGCACTATACCAGTAGATGAACAGATTAGTATCGTCTTGACATTGACTAATTTCTTGGGGCAAAGTAGTACAGGCAGCACCACCCTGACTGTCACGAGTGACGACCTCGTCCCCAATGTGAGAATCAACGGCCCAGTACAGTTTATGAGGTATGCGAACCAGCCTTTAAACCTCTTTGCGTCAAGTTACATACCAAATTGCAATAGCACCGGTGATGGCAGCATCGTAGAGGGCGGACTGAGTGAAAGTGGTATCACTGTGAGCTACGCTTGGGGAACTTTCCGAGACTTTGAGTTCTTGGATACGCTTCCGTCATTGGCACTTGACCCGAAGAATTTCAAATTGGACGCATACAGTCTCACTGCGGGCTATCGCTACAGTATTGTCGTAACGGCTACTCTCACATTCGGTGATTATAGTAAATTCTCCCAAAGTCAGGTAGTAGTTGACGTTCAATCCCGTGGTGTAGAGGCTGTCATCACAGGTGGCGCTAATCGGACAGTGACCCTTGCAGAAGACTACATTGTCATTGATGCTAGTCGTAGTCGCAGTCTCGACTACGAGCTGGGCTATAGCGGCTCTGATGCACCCACACTCAACCACACCTGGAGCTGTGTCGAGTACTCTCCGACTTTTGGTGACCCTTGTGGTGTCACTCTATTAGGACAATACTCTAACGTGTTGAGCATTGACAACCGCCAAAGCGTAACTGATGAAGGGGCTGCAGCTACTTTCTTGGAAAGTGGCAAATCGTATTTATTTACAGTGTCAGTCTACAGCAACAGTGATACCAGTACCATCAGTACCGCCAGCACAGTCGCTACGGTGATCGGAGAAGTGGATGGTGCTGCTGTATCCCTTGCTTTGACGGATACGGCTGATAAATACAACAAAGAAGAGCGAGTGAGGATCAATGCTACTATCAGTGCAAATCAAAAAAGTACCAAGCCGGTCGTGTTGAAATGGAGTTGTGATGACCTGGGAGATGACATCGCTACTGTTGCACTGTCACCTTACCAGTCGAAGCTCCAGTTCGGGTTGAATACAGAGCTGGAGTACGAGTGGGGAATCAAGGCAAATACGCTCAGTGAGGGGCATACTTACACGTTCGTGTTACAAGCGGCCTATATGGACGTGTATAAGGACAATAGGAACAGCACGGACGAGGACATCATGACTCTAGCCGACAGCGCAAGTTTTGCCAGTGTAAGTGTGGATATCGTGATGAACGGCCCTCCCAGCAACGGAGAGTTCATTATTGACCCACCAGATGGCATGGCTCTGAACACATCCTACACATTTGAAACATATGGCTGGGTGGACGACGAGGAGGACTTACCTTTGTCGTACAGTGTGTTGTGCTATCGCATGGGCAGGGCATTGGATGCTACTCTGGTGTCCACCATGAGTGAAATCAACTACATTGAGACCACTCTCGCGCAAGGTCATGCCTCCCAGAGCTATGCTGTGACGTGTGTCCTGATAGCGGAGGACGTATATGAGTCACAAGCTGAGCTCAGTGACAGTGTTGTTGTGAGAGAGAACACCTTTTTAGACATAGAAAGTGATATCTCTGCTGTACAGAGCTATCTCACATCCTCCCTTGACGATGCCTTCAATACACAGGACGCATTAGCCGTGTGGCAAGTTGTTAATGGTGTATCCAGCCTCTTGAACGCTGTCGATTGCACTAGTGCACCCACCTGCTCTAATCTCCAGAGAAATAGCTGCAGCAGAGTGCCTAATACGTGTGGTGAGTGCCTTAGCGGCTATGTCGGCATTGAAGGACACAGCAATCAGCCTTGTAAGCTCTCATCTTCGGCTGCACTTGCTGGCAGTGAGTGTGAGGACGATGATGACTGCTTCTCGGACTCTTGCGTAGGCCCTGACGAAGGAATCAAATACTGCCAAGCCGTCGCCAAGACGTGCCCCAACAGTTGTGGTACAGATTCTGATGGCGCTAGCACTGGAGATTGCGTATTGTATCATGGCGCAGCTATCGGTCGAACGATTCCTTACTATCCTCCAGTGGAGAACACAACGGACGATAATGGTGGTGGCTACATCGGCCCAGGCAATGGCATCGATGATGACTACGTCTTCATTGACCCGAATACCAGCATGCCCACTAGCAGTCCAACCATTGCCCCTGAACCTTTCTTATACACACCAGTCAACAATTGTTCTGCCAATGATGTGACATGCAGCGCAGTGTGTGAGTGTGTGGATGGCTATTACGGCATGGCGTGCAATGTCATGAACGACACTGTCACGGAGATCATGGAGATGAGGGAGCAAATGTGCCACGCGTTAGTGGTAAGCATGGCTATACAGGATACTTCTGTGGAAGTTGCTTATGCGAGGGTCATGACAGTGAAGGACTTGCTCTTTGATTTGACCCAAGTCACAGACAACGCTCTAGCCAACTGCACCATGGTCCTGACTCAGACAATATCCTTGTATCCTGACATCGCCTCCGACGACGGCGTCATGTCTTATTTAGTTGACGGCCTCTCCCATGCATTTAAAATAGGCGTCATGCTCTCTGATTCCTTAAAGACTACCGTGCAAGCAGCCCTAGCAGACCTCTCTATTGCAAGACAGCAAAATATGGTAGTAGGCGAAGAGGGATTGACGGTGCAAACATCTACTTTCGGCACTTATGTGAGCAAGATTCGGTTCGGCGGCGGAAATAATATCGGAGATATGACCTTCACGCCACCACTTACTGATGCCGCTGTACAGAGTGGGGTAAGAACCTCTAGTGTGAGCTTTGCACAACGAACTAACTTTGATGACAGCATATACTATGATGATGACGGCCTGGCAGTGAACACTACAGCGAATGTTACTGATGATGACATCATCGTGTCCAGCAGTGCGGGCTCATGGCAAACCTCTATTCGTCTCGCTGAACACAGGGCACTCTCACACTTGCCTCATGAGCATCTCTTCAGGGGCAGAGGGGGTAGTGGGGAGGAGGAAGGCGACGTGTCCCGTGATCTCGCAATTATCGCGATTATTCCACCAGCGGGAGTCAACGCTTCGACTTACGATTGCACGAACAACCCCAACTGCACTATTGTAACTGACGAAGAATTCGCAGATAACGGCTACAGTACTGTCATTGGCATTACTGTGACGCAATTCTATAACCCACAATACACGGATGTTTTCCACAATAGCACGCCTGTGCAGCTGGAAACCAAGTTCT
>MDTE01113703.1_pt1 | contig 10028 bp, 9 predicted proteins | sample 811231 | NCBI WGS metagenome assembly MDTE01 (sample SAMN05326651, study PRJNA326480) | marine metagenome | isolation source: seawater | place: Indian Ocean: Red Sea | collected 2010 | reverse complement strand
AGAAATTATGGGAAGAAAGGCCGCCACTATTATAACTAAATCATAGTCAGATGCTTCCCATAACAGGGAAGCAATTGTCGGCGAAACAGCCGACCCCAGCATAAAACCAATGGCTAGAAAACCGGATATAATTCCAAAATTTTGACGGCCCAATAACTGAGCAATTATTGTCGGTCTGATGATACTGAAAACGCCGTATCCAGCCCCTTGTCCGATGACAAATACTCCAATAGCAAAAGGAATCGCGTTACTGTAGTAAAGAGCAAGTCCTGCAATAAATATAGAAACAAACGAGACAAGACATATTGCTAAGACAGATACATGGCGTTCGAAAAATGTCATCATCACGCGGCCAGCCACCTGCATTGGGCCAATCATAGATGCGCCCAAAACAGCCATCTCTGCGGTAAACCCCCTCCCAATTAATATTGGGAGCATATGCGTTGTGATCATTCCGTGCGCGCAAGCTGCAAGAGTGAAAGTGATCGCAATAAACCAGAAAGTCCAGGTTTTAGCCACAAGCATCGCCTTGCGCGCGGTGGGACTTGGTGATTGCGGTTTTGCTCTCGCGTAATAAGCGGCCTGCTTAGAGCCATAGATTATTAAAGGGACTGCCACTGTAATTATAATTACGCCAAAAGCAATTAAAGCTATACGCCAATCAAAAAACTTTATTAGAATATGCGCGCTTGGAAATGAAATAGTTGATGCAAATCCTGCTACTAGCGTAACATATGTAATTGCTCTCCGTGCCTCCGAACCCATTGTATACGTTATGATGGCAAAGCATGCTTCGTATAATGACCCGGACATCGCCAAGCCAATCCCAAACCAAATAAGGTAAAACTGCCAAACTTCGGTAACTTGAGATAATAAAAGCAGAAGCACACCCGCCACGAAGGCGCCGCCGGCGAATAGGCTTTTGCCGTGACCGAAATCTATAAATCGACCCACTAAGGGGGCGGCAAATGCCGCCACAACAAGCGCCATAGTGAAGGCACCAGTCAACACCGACTTGGAGAATTTTAGATCGGCTTCCCACGTTGGAAAGAATGCCGCAAAAGAATAGTAGTAGGCCGCCCACACCAGTGTTTCGGCAACCGCAAAAGAGCCTACTATTTTAAAAAATGTTTTCCGGTCATAAGGATTTTTTTGATCCTCTGCTGTGTCTGAACTATCCATGTCTAAACCAAGACAAAATTATTGTACTTTTTCGTTTGAAATTCGCTTCGGGACACTAAATTCTCTCTGGCAGATTTTAGCTAGTTTGTTTATCCCCTCCCTTATAGTACTCACATCAGGGTGACCAAAACATATTCGTAATTTGGATCTCGCCGAAACGGCGTCGGTTGACCATTCCGGGCCAGGATTAATAGCTATACCTTCTGAAAGGGCTACGCTTGCTAATTTCATGGTGTCTACATTATCAGGCAAGGTAACCCACAAAAATATACCGCCTGCCGGAACATCAAATTCCGCTGAGGTCCCAAAATTAGCCTCTATTGCCTCAGTCAAAACCGCAAGTTTGTTCTCGAGTGTCTTGCAAAGCGATTTAATGTGTTTATCGAAATGCTCTTTGCAGTATTCTGCGAGCATCATTTGTTCTAATGCTCCAGTTCCACCATCACTTTTGATTGCCAGCAGTTGGGATAAGACAGTCCAGTTACAGATCAGATAGCCAATTCGCAAGGCTGGAGCAATTGTCTTCGAAAAAGATCCGCAATGAATCACTCTGTTGCCTTTATCCAACGCCGCTAAGGCCGGAGGTCTATTACTATCCCATATTAAGTCCGCGTAACATTCATCTTCTAAGATAGGGATTTGATACTGTTCCGAGATCTCCAGTAATTTCAGCCTGTTTTTCTCTGGCATTATACTGCCACCTGGATTTTGAACTGTGGGGATTACGTAGATAAATTTTGGTTTTATAGACCTAGCTTTGAGGTCTTCTAATTTAGCTGTCAGCAAATCTAAACGGATACCTTCATGATTAATCGGTATGCCAATCGGCTTTACCCCAATCCGCTTCAACCTGTTGATTGCGCTGCCATAGCTGAATTGTTCAACTATCACTGTATCGCCAGGATTACAAAAAGCTGCATTGACTAAGTCTAGCGCCTGCCCCGACCCCGATGTAATTAAAATATCATTGCTCGAGACGCTCAGACCGCTTCGTTTGCTCACCTTCTGAGATATAAATTCTCGAAGGGGCATATATCCTTGCGGACCATGCTGCAATCCATAAGTCGCTAATGTACTCCCCTCCCTTTTTAACACTTCCGAAATTGAACTTATCATTTTGTTAACTGGAATGCTCTCAGCATCATTGTGACCGCCAATAAAGTTATATTTTGGAAAGCCACTCCAACGTTGACTCGGTGCGGGCAAATCACTTTTAAAAAAAGTCGAATACTCTATGTCCAAGGCCATTTATTTTCTCCCAAACAAAAAGCTAAAAAGATATCGAGGTGATGATCTAAGGACTTGTCACTTTATTCAAAATAGCGCAACAAGGAGATAACTATTATTAGTAGTCATCACCATTCTTCCGGTAGAGAACTGTAAATGTCAAATCCCAATCACCCTTTAACAGGTATTCGTGTTTTAGATTTAACTCAGATTTATAACGGCCCATATGCCACCTTCCTAATGGCAATGGCCGGCGCTGATGTTATTAAAGTGGAACCACCAGGCGGGGAACATTTGAGACGGAGAAATGCGAGGGGGGGAGCCTTATACCCTTTTAAAATGCTTAACCCTAATAAACGCAGCATATCATTAGATTTGAAGAATGACGAAGATCGGGATATTTTTTTAGAATTAGCGCTAACGGCAGATATTATAATTGAAAATTTTGCGCCCGGCGTTGTCGATCGCCTAGGTGTGGGTTATGAAACTATTAAAAAAATTAAACCGGAAATAATCTATGCTTCCGGCAGCGGCTACGGTCAAGACGGACCATATAAAGGCTACCAAGCTATGGATATCGCCGTTCAGGCTATGAGTGGCGTCATGAGCGCCACGGGATTTCCCGATAATCCGCCAGTTAAAGCGGGCGTAGCTTTATGTGATTTTTTTGCTGGGATACATCTCTTCGGCGGAGTTATGACTGCTCTCGTAAAAAAAGAGCGGACTGGTAAAGGGTCTTATGTTGACGTTTCGATGCAAGAGGCTGTCTTTCCATCTTTTGCATCAAACCTTGGACTAGTTTTTGATACCGACGCAAAAAAAATCCCTGAGCGAGTAGGGAATTTTCATGGAGGACTATCGATTGCTCCCTATGGCGTTTATCCCTGCAAAGACGGTTACGTCTCTATAATATGTAATAACGATACGCACTGGCATAGATTATTAGAAGTAATTGGTTTGCCTGATGCTAAAGATGATCCCAAATTTATTACAATGGCTGACCGTGTAGAAAATCTGGATGACGTAACTAACCTTATCACCGAATGGTCGACAAACTTACTTCGTTCAGAAATTATGGCCTTACTGAATGAAGCGCGTGTCCCTTGCGGGATGGTTAAAGACCTTGGTGAGGTTATAGAAGATGAAAACTTGCATGCAAGGGGAATGATCCGCTGGATAAGCGATGAGGCGGGATACAAATCACTTGCAGCAGCGAGCCCACTGCATATCGATGGCCTTAACAGCGTCGATTATAAAGACGCTCCCGAGATCGATGCTGATAGAGAAGAAATATTGAGAGAGCTCGAAGCTAATAACAATTAATCTTAAACTTCATCAAGGCATTTTTTGGAATATGTAATATGCATAAAGATCTGGAAAATAAGGTAGCTATAGTAACTGGCGCTGGCAGAGGCTTGGGGCAAGAGTACGCTATAAAACTTGCGGAAGCAGGTGCAGGAGTTGTTGCCGCTGATATAACGGATTGCGATAAGACCACCCAAATTATTGAAGATGCAGGAGGAAAGAGTATAGGGGTCCAGCTTGATGTGAGAAGTCAGTCAAGTTGCGATACGATGGCACAGATGACTTTAGACAAGTTTGGCCGTATCGACATTCTAGTAAACAATGCAGCCCTCTATGGTTCTCTTCGTGGCGGACGCTTCGATACACTTGCGGAAGAAGACTGGAATGATTGCTTGGATGTCAATGTCAGCGGAATATGGCGCTGCTGCAAAGCAGTTATTAATCCCATGAAAGTTCAACAGAGTGGATCTATCATTAATATTTCATCCCTAGCAGCACTAGCTGGTTTACCCTATGCTCTCCACTACTCGACGTCAAAAGCGGCCGTCATTGGCTTAACGCGTGCTCTCGCACGCGAACTCGGCCGCGATTGGATTAGGGTAAATTCAATTGGACCTACAGCCGTCGCTACGGAAGGAACAGAAGAATTTTTTGGGGATAAACTAGAGCAAGCAACCAAAGCAATCGCCGAAGGACAGTCCCTTAAAAGGACACTCTCTCCCGATGACCTTACAGGAACGGTTCTTTATCTGGCCAGCGACGCTTCCAAATTTGTTACAGGCCAAACGATAATGGTAGATGGGGGAACAGTATTTCTTTAATAGTTAAGTAGTCAACATTCTGATTTAACGCAAAGGTAGAATGAAAATGTCCGTAACTTACGATTATAAAGACCGATCTGCTGTAATAACAGGCGGAGCAAAAGGTATTGGCCTGGCCACAGCAAAGCGTTTTCATGCAAGTGGGGCAAAGGTTTCTTTATGGGATATGGATGAAAGCCGTCTCAATGAAGTTAAGGATACCTTCCCTGACAACATAGATATTCAAGTCGTGGATGTGACAAACTGGGATTCTGTTAACGCTGCAGCTGAAAATAGTCTCAAAAGCATCGGAGGTGCAGACATTCTGGTAAATAGTGCAGGGATAGCGGGTCCAAATTTCAAAACCTGGGAATACCCTGTTGAGGAATGGCTGAAAGTTGTAGACATTGATCTAAATGGCACCTTTCTTTGCTGTAGAGCCCTTGTACCGTTTATGAGAGAAAATAAGTATGGAAGAATTGTAAATATAGCTTCAATAGCGGGAAAGGAAGGCAATCCTAATGCGGCGCCATACAGTGCAGCAAAAGCGGGGGTCATTGGTCTCACTAAATCACTTGGTAAAGAACTAGCGGATATGAATATAACCGTAAATTGTATTACCCCCGCGGCGGTTCGCACAGAAATTTTTGATCAAATCAGTCAAGAACACATAGACTTTATGTTATCCAAAATTCCAATTGGCCGTTTTGGAACCGTTGATGAAATAGCGAACCTTATTACGTGGTTAAGTTCAGAGGAATGTTCATTCAGCACGGGAGGTGTTTTCGACATCTCGGGAGGGCGAGCTACTTACTAAGTTTTCGAAAATACCTGTACGACTTTCCTATTTTTAATTCTAAATTAACTTCCTCCAGAAGATTTACGTGGGACGGTTAAAGAAATGACAGCTGCAAGTGTAATATTATCTGCTAACCAGGCGTTCTACGATGCTTTTTCCGCTGCTAGTTTTGATCTAATGAAACAGGTTTGGTCATCAAGTGAGGAAATTGTCTGTATACATCCCGGCTGGGAACCAATTTATGGGCAGGAAGCTGTAATGCAAAGTTGGAAAAACATTTTGACGGGGGGCCATTCTCCAAAAATTTCTTGTCACAACGCTATAGCTCATTTTTTAAAATTTGATCTCTGTTTTGTGACCTGTTTTGAAAGCCTTCCGGGCGGAACGATGACAGCCACGAACATCTTTCTAAATGAAGATAACTTATGGAAAATGATCCATCATCACGCGGCGCCTACTGCCCAGAACATTCCACATACCAGTAACGATAATTCGCGACTACAATAATCAGATCTTACCGATTTTCATTGAGGCTTATTTAAATATGACAAAATCTACGACAAGTTTAGTAAATATGACCGCCAACGAAGTTGTGGGTCTATTAAAAAGAAAAAAAATAAGCCCAACCGAACTCCTAGACGCCTTGCAGGAAAGAATTAGTGAAGTTGACAGTAAAGTAAATGCTCTTCCAACTTTGTGTTGGGAAAGGGCCTATAAAGACGCTGATAAAATGTCAAATTTAAGCTCAGATGAACGAGGCGTTCTGGCGGGACTGCCTGTAGCCATCAAGGATCTCAACCCCGTTAGCGGCGTACGGTCCACTTGGGGTTCGCCAATCTACAGTGATTTTGTGCCTACGCGGTCCGATTGCCTGGTTGAAAATCTGGAAAAGGAAGGCGGGATAGTTTACGCAAAAACAAATACGCCAGAATTTGGCGCTGGAGCAAACACATTTAACGAAGTTTTCGGCGCTACTTTAAATCCCTGGGACACAACCAAAAGTTGTGCCGGGTCTTCTGGCGGGTCTGCTGTAGCATTGGCAACCGGTCAAGCTTGGCTGGCGAGCGGTTCGGACCTTGGAGGTTCATTGAGAAACCCGGCAAGCTTTTGTTCTGTGGTAGGTTTTAGACCAAGCCCTGGCCGGGTGGCCTATGGAGCTGCGGGTGCTGGAGCATACCCCAGCGGATTGTACAGTATTCCAGGACAGCCATTCAGCGTTGCCGGGCCCATGGCTCGCACAGTTGCAGACGTTGCTTTATTCTTGGATGCTTTGGTGGGGACGCATCCAGCTGATCCAATCTCACTTCCCAAAACTGAGGAAAGTTATCTCAACGCCGTCAATAATCCGCGCAGGCCGACCAAAGTTGCCTTTTCGCCTGATCTGGGAGTGACACCTGTCGATAAAGAAGTTGCCGATATTTGTAGAAAGGCGGCTGAGGTATTCGAAGACTTGGGATGCGTAGTAGAGGAGGCGCATCCTGATTTCTCTGATGTCCAAGATATTTTTCAGACTTGGCGCGCTATATCCTTTTACGTTAGTAAAAAAGAACTGCTTGATAATCAAAAAGATCTTCTGAAACCGGAGGTGATCTGGAATATCGAAAAAGCATCAGAAATAACCGTTGATGACTTTGCGCGTATCGAACTTGCTCGCGGTCGTTACCTAGCACGAGCCAATGAATTTTTTCAGGATTATGACCTATTGCTTTGTCCCGCTACTGTTGTTCCGCCGTATCCAATAGAGCAGCGGTTCGTTGAGAGCCTAGGTGATCATAAGTTCTCTAATTATGTAGAATGGCTGACCATAGCGTATGCGATTACCCTCACAGGACATCCCGCATTGAGTATACCCGCTGGCTTTACGGAGGCTGGCTTGCCTGTCGGCCTTCAAATGGTTGGAGGACCGAGAGGGGAAGCAAGTTTGCTTATGGCAGCCGAGCTTTATGAAAAAGCATCAAGTATTGAGTTCGGGGTTCCCATAGATCCTATTACACCTTAAAGTTGTGTTAGTGTATTAAATAAAACTTGGATAATTTTCTATCATGCCAGAATTACTAGATTCTACCCAACGGCAAGACGCTCTTGAAAATTTAATTGGCTGGAGCGAAGCAGACAACGGAAAAGCAATAACAAAAATTTTTGAATTCAAAAACTTTAAGCAAGCATTTGGTTTCATGTCACAGGCTGCTCTAAAGGCGGAACAAATGGACCACCACCCAGAATGGAGCAATGTTTACAATAAGGTCGATGTGACCTTATCTACGCATGATGCTGGAGGTGTAACCGAATTAGATATTCAATTAGCCGCTTTTATGGATGACGTGTTTAATTAATATTTAGTGCAGCATCAAGAGAATAGCCGGCCCCTCTAACCGTGCGCACCAACTCCGGTCCGTCCCAGGTATTTAGTGCCTTTCTCAAACGCCTTATATGAACATCTACCGTTCTTGCTTCAACATAAACATCACCACCCCATACTTTTCCTAGAAGCACGTCTCTTGAAAAGACGTAGGTCGGCCGGTCTATCAGTGTTTCTAAAAGCTTAAAGCACTTGGGGCTAAGGTGGACCATATGGCCATCACGTGTAACTCTGTGGGAATCTAAGTTAATAACAACACCTTCGTATTCTTTTATAGAGGAGTTATTCACTCCTGACGAACGACGCAGCAATGCGTTTATCCGGGCGACAAGCTCTCGGGGAGAATATGGTTTTACCATGTAATCATCTGCTCCAGCTTCTAAGCCTAGAACCCTGTCGCCCTCCTCTCCCCTCGCTGTTAACATTATAATAGGGATATGCCGTGTCTCTTTTTTACCGCGCAAGATACGACAAACTTCCAGCCCAGAGCGCTCTGGTAACATCCAGTCTACGACGACTAAGTCAGGGATTTCTATTTCGGCACGACCAATGGCTTCCTCGCCTGTAAGGGCCACAACAGTCCTGAAATCAGCCTTCTCTAAATTATAGCAAAGCATTTCTGCTAATGGAGGTTCATCCTCGACAACTAATACAAGTGGGGCCATTTTTTATATCGTCCTTGCTCAAGTTCTTTATAGTTAGAACTTTTCAAATTCGGTTTCAATAATTTACAAAAATAAATCAACCAATCCGACCTAAAACGTAATCAGCGGTTCTCTCGTCAACTGGGTTTTCAAATACTTCCGCTGTTTCCCCATGCTCAACGATCGAGCCTAAGTGGAAGTATGCAATTTTGTCCGATAAACGGCGGGCTTGCTGCATAGAATGGGTTACGATCACAATAGTGTATTCCGCTTTTAATTCAGTTATCAGTTCCTCAATTCGTTTGGTCGCTATTGGATCGAGGGCAGAGCATGGCTCATCCATCAAAATTATATCGGGGCGCACCGCTATCGCTCGCGCAATACATAGCCTTTGCTGTTGCCCGCCAGATAAGCTTGTTCCAGGCACATTTAGTCTGTCTTTAACTTCGTCTAGAAGGCCTGCCCGCTCGAGGCTCCCCAGGACGATCCCACGCAACTCCTCGTCATCAGCGGCTAGGCCATGAATTTTTGGCCCATAAGCAACGTTTTCGAATATAGACTTTGGAAACGGGTTGGGCTTCTGGAACACCATGCCTACTTGCGTTCGAAGCTGCACTACGTCCCTAGCTGGGTCATAAATATTTTCTCCATCAAGAAATACTTGGCCCTCAATATTGCAAACACTAATAGTGTCATTCATTCTATTCAGACTTCTGATAAAGGTTGACTTCCCGCAACCCGACGGGCCTATCAGGGCCGTAACCTCGTTTGGATATATATTCAACGAGACGCCTTTAAGCGCTTGCACTTTAGCATAGGAAACCACTAAATCTTTGGTGGCCATTTTCGCTTTCATATCAATAGATCCCTGTTCTCCATGCCTTACTTCCTCCATTATAGGGTGTTCCGCAATTGGAGAATTAATCAGACTTTCAATAGGATTATGTTCCACACTAATTCTCCTCAATAACGTGTTTCAAATTTGTTGCGCAAAATTACAGCCGTCAGGTTTAAGGCACAAACAAAGGCCAGCAATACTAGGATTGCTGCAGAAGTCCTCTCCGCGAAAGCTGTCTCCGGCATGTCTGACCATAGGTAAACTTGAACAGGCAGCGCGGTAGCCGGGTCGGTGAAGGTAGTAGGCAAATCAACCACGAATGCCACCATTCCTATCATCAATAGTGGTGCGGTTTCACCTAGAGCTCTTGCTGTGCCAATTATTGTCCCAGTGAGTATTCCTGGCATTGCAAGAGGTAATACATGATGAAAAACTGCCTGGATTGGACTTGCACCAACAGCGAGTGCAGCCTCTTTAATTGATGGCGGAACACTTTGAATAGCTGCACGACCTGCAATAATGATAGTTGGAAGCGTCATTAAAGCTAAGACCATCCCGCCCACGAGAGGCGCAGATCGGGGAAGCTCAAAAAAGTTTAAAAATACAGCAAGACCCAATAAACCAAAGACAATTGAGGGCACCGCCGCCAAGTTATTTATGTTAACCTCTATAAACGCCGTCCAAGCGTTTTTTGGAGCGAAGCTCTCTAAATAAATAGCCGCTAATACGCCAAGTGGGAAAGAGATCAAAAGGCATACCATCACACTGTAAAATGAGCCTATCATCGCACCTGCTATTCCTGCCTGTTCCGGTTCCCGCGAATCTCCTTTTGTAAAGAGCGTCCAGTTAAACTGCATCTCCAGTTTATTTTGTT